>Ga0154638_1157_pt6 | contig 16083 bp, 14 predicted proteins | sample Rifle2008BG13ft_FD_116067 | JGI IMG/M metagenome (GOLD analysis project Ga0154638, IMG submission 116067) | Acidobacteria bacterium RBG_13_68_16 | reverse complement strand
ACCCCAGCTCGACGCGCACCAGCTCGTCCATGCGCGCCAGGCTCGCCACCTCGATCCCTTTGCTTGCGGACACCAGCACTGAACCCGCGGCGAGATGTGGTCGCAGGCCACGCAGGACCTCGCGCGCGAACTGGACCGGGACGACGAACACGATTGCCCGCGCCCCCGCGGCCGCGTCTGCGAGCTCACCCGTGACCCTCACCTGCTCGGGGATTGCGAGATCCGAGAGGAACAGGGGGTTGCGCCGGTTTCCCCGGATTCCCTCGACGACCTCCTCCTCGCGCGCCCACAGCGCGACCTCGCACCCCACCCGGGCGAAGTGCATCGCCAGGGCGGTTCCCCAGGAGCCGGCACCGACGACCGCGACTCTCATCGCTTCTTCTCCCCTAGACGCGGCTCCTCGCCGCGGACCAGCCGCGCGAGGTTTGTCTTGTGCCGCCATATGATCACGAGCGCCGCCAGCACGGCGCACAACACCACCGGACCGGGTGGGTGCGCGACGAAGAACAGCACGACTGGGAACGCGGCCGCCGCTGTGACGCTTGCCAGGGACACGATGCGGAACGCCAGCAGCATGACGATCCACACTGCCGCAACGACAAGCATCGCCGGCCACGCGAGCGTGAAGAACACGCCCGCCCCCGTTGCGACGCCCTTTCCGCCCTTGAATCTCAGCCAGACCGGGAAGCAGTGCCCGACGATCGCGGCGAGCCCTGCCGCGGCCACCCAGTCGGGGTTCACCGTCACCTGCCGCATGAGCATAACCGCCGCCACGCCCTTGGCGATGTCGAGGATCGCAATCGGGAGGGCCACCTTCCACCCGGCGACACGCATGGCGTTCGTGGCGCCGACGTTTCCCGACCCGACTTGCCGCACGTCGCCGCGTCCCGCGGCCTTCACAAAGAGGAAGGCGAATGGGATAGAGCCCAGGAAGTACGCCACAACCAGCATCAGTTCGCGCGCCATCACGACCTCCCGCGCCCGCTCACGTCGCGACCGGCCAGCGCCGCAGGGGCGTGTACACGGCCCCCGAGGGACGCAGCTCGCTCTGGAAAAGCACGGCCTCCTGCGCCACGAACTCGGGAAACCGCCATTTCCCCACCTGGACCAGGAAATGGTGCACCGCCTGCACGCCCCACGGCCGCTCCAGGCGCGCGAGGGTCAGGTGGAGCGAGAACGCCCGCGGCTCGCGCGCTACACCGAGGTTGGCTGCAGCGTCTTCTATTGCGCTCGCCCAACCCTCGAGTCCGACGGCTTGGCCTCCGACCCACGCGACGCGCGGCCGGCGATCGTTTGGGAAGTACCCGCCCCCGCCGAGCCGGACGGTCACCGGCGGGAGGGAGGAGAGCGGCCCCGCCACCGCTCTGTCCAGACCCTCGACGAGCTCCGGGTCCTGCTCGCCGAGGAACTTGAGGGTGATGTGCATCCCCTCCGGCTGCACCCAGCGCGCCGGGGGCTGGTCTCGCTTCAGGGGGCCCAGTCCCCTTTGGAGAACCTCTCGCACCTTCTCGGGAAGATCGACCGCGATGAACAGTCTCATCCGTCCTCCAAGAGCGCACGGCGCAGCAGATCGAGAGCGAAGTTGGCTGAGAATTCCCGCACCATCTCGCGGTTGCCACTGAAGTGGTGCTGAGAGTGCCTTCCCCCGTGCGGCGTCGACACGGCGATGTGGACAGTGCCCACCGGTTTCTCCGTACTTCCGCCTGTTGGCCCGGCGATCCCGGTCACCGCGAGGCCGCACTCCGCCCCCAGGGCGCACGCGCCCTGCGCCATCGCCTCCGCGGCGTCGCCGCTCACCGCGCCGTGAGCGGCCAGCACCTCCGCCGGTACCCCGAGCATCCGTTCCTTGAGTCGGTTGGAATAGGCGACCACCCCACCGACGTACTGGTTGCTCGCGCCCGACACCGCGGTGAGCTGAAACCCCACAAGACCGCCGGTGCACGACTCGGCGGTTGCCAGGCGCCACCCGCGCCTGCCGAGCAGCTCGAGCACTGCCCCGGGGAGCGTGTCCTCGTCCCGGCCGAAGAGATCGCTGCCCGCCGCTGCCGAGAACGCTTTCTCCATCGTGGCAAGATCCTCCGGCGCTCGCGGCCCGGCTGCAGTGAGCACCAGCGACACCTGTCCGCGCGCTGCGAGGATGGTGACCCGCTCGCGGCCGAAGCGCTCGTAGAGCGGACTCACACGTTGCTCCACCTGCGACTCGTAGACGCCGGCCAGGCGAAGCGTCCGCGTCACCACGCCGCCCACCGCCACCCAGCGCGGCAGCAGGTGCGAGGTGAGGATCTGCTCGAGCTCCAGGGGGACGCCGGGCAGCAAGACCAGCGTGCGGCCCTTCACCTGCAGCAGTTGGCCGGGCGCGGTGCCGAGGGGGTTGCGCAACACCTCGGCCCCTTCGAGGACCTCCGCCATGCGGAAGGCGATAGGTGGCACCGGGCGCCCACGCCCCCGGTAGCGAGCGGCCAGCTCCTCCTCCAGGTCGGAACGCCGCACGAGGGCGAGCCCGAGGGCGCGGGAAACCGCTTCCCTGGTGACGTCGTCCGCGGTGGGACCGAGACCCCCACTGACCACGACCAACTCGGTGCGGGCGAGCAGCTCGCTCACCGCAGCGGCGATCGTCCCGACGTCGTCCTCCACACACCGTTTTTCGACCAGGGCGAACCCGCATCGCCCCAGCAGCCGGGCGGTCAGGAGCGAGTTGGTGTCGAGCCGGTCCGTGCGCACGAGCTCCGAGCCCACGGCGACAAAGGCTGCTGACTTCGCGGCCGTCATGGCGGGATTGTAGCCGCACAGGGCAGGGAAGACGGAAAAGGGTAAGGGGTAGGGAAAAGGCGAAACTCTACTTACCCGGAACTGGCAGTCTGCCCTTTCCCCGCTCCCCTTTCCCCTCTTCTAGCCCTGGCGCTCAGGTCAGAAGTTGACTTTCTGCACACCGGAAGGCTTGCGCGAAGGCGTGACGTGGGTTCAAATGTCCGCATGGACCGCGATCAGCTCGTTGCCTACCTCGACGACCTGCTGGAAGTGGAAACGCTGGAGGACGTCGCCGTCAACGGTCTTCAGGTGGCGGGGAACCAGGAGGTGGAGAGGCTCGCCACAGCCGTCTCGGTGTCGGCCGAGCTGTTCACTCAGGCGGCGGACTGGGGGGCGCATGCGGTGCTGGTCCACCACGGCCTGCTCTGGCGGGGGGACGACCCCCAGCGCGTCACCGGCTCTTTCCGACAGCGCCTGCGCCTCCTCTTCGAGAACGACCTCAACCTCATCGCCTATCACCTGCCGCTGGACCGCCACCCGGCCCACGGCAACGCGGCTGTCCTGGCACGGGAGTTGGGCCTCGAGCAGCTCGAGCCGTTCGGGAGCTTTGGTGGGGTCCTGATCGGGACCGCCGGGGTCTTCCCCGAGCCCGTTCCCGCGGAGGAGTTGTTCGTCCGAGTCCGCAAGGCCTGTGGCCAGGAGTCGCAGATCTTCCCCGGCGGGCCGGAGCGGGTGGCCTCGGTCGGAATCGTGACCGGCGGAGCCCCAACCGCGTTCGATGAGGCCGTGGCTGCCGGGCTCGACGCTTTCATCACCGGCGAGGCGCGCGAGTGGGTCCTGCACCGCGCCACCGAGGATGGCGTGCACTTCCTCGCCGCCGGCCACTACGCCACCGAGCGGTTCGGCGTGCGGTCCCTCGGGGAGTTCCTGGCCAAGCGGTTCGACCTCGAGGTGCAGTTCTTCGATCTCCCGAATCCGGTTTGAGAGGGCCCCGAGGTAGTTCTCAGATTTCACAAGGTGAGGTACCCTAGGGCGCCGGCACCCCGCCGGTGAGGACCGCGACCGGTGCCCGCCACCGGAAAAGGAGCAGGCATGGACATTCTGGACAGGTCGGTTGCCCGTAGCCCGCAAGCCCCGCTGGACCCCACGAAACTCCCCTTCGGGCGCACCTTTGCACCCAACATGTTCATGGTGGACTGGGACGAGGGCAAAGGGTGGCACGACCCACAGATTGTCCCGCACGGCCCCCTGAACCTGGGGCCCGCCGCCATGGTGCTGCACTACGGGCAGGAGATCTTCGAAGGGCTAAAGGCCTTCACGCAGCCCGACGGCTCGGTCCACCTGTTCCGACCCGACCGCAACGCGGCACGCCTCAACACGTCGGCCGGGCGCATGTGCATGCCCGAGATCCCGGTGGAATTGCAGCTCGAGGCGATGCGGAAACTCATCAGAATCGACAAAGGCTGGGTGCCGCCGCCGCCTGCCACCCTGTACGTGCGCCCCGCCATGATCGCCACCCAGGAGGCGCTTGGGGTTCACAGCTCAAATCGCTTCCTGTACTTCATCATCACCGGTCCGACCGGCCCGTACTTCGGTGCGACCACCACTGCCGTGCGGATCATGGTGGCCCGCGACTGGGTGCGCGCCGCCCCCGGTGGTACGGGCGCTTCGAAGACCGGCGGTAACTACGCCGCCTCGTTGGTGGCGAGCGCCGTGGCCAAGGAGAAGGGGTGCGACCAGGTGATGTGGCTCGACGCGGTCGAGCGCCGGCACGTGGAGGAGGTCGGGGCGATGAACCTGATCTTCGTCTTTGACGGCGTGGTGACGACCCCCCCGACCTCGGGCACCATTCTCGCAGGCATCACCCGCGAGAGCCTGGGCGTCCTCTGCAAAGAGCTAAAACTGCCCTTTGTCGAGCGATCGATCCACGTCGAGGAGGTGTTCCAGGGCCTGGCCAAGGGGGATTGCACCGAGATCTTCGGCTGCGGGACCGCGGCGGTGGTCTCCCCCGTCGGCGAGCTCCTTGACGGCGAGAAGGTCTACCGCGTCGGTGACGGCAACGAAGGTCCGGTCGCTAAAAAGCTGCGCGAGACGCTCACCGCGATTCAGTTCGGCACCGCGAAGGACACCCACGGCTGGATGATGAAGCTCTAGCGGCGCAGCGAAACTGCCACCACTCAGAGCCTGCCACGGAGGCGCGCGTAGCCGGCACGGCTCACCGGAATCTTGCCGCCGTCCTTGAGCACGACCAGTCGGCTGTCCTTCGCGTAGCGCTCGATGCGGGCCACCCGTTCCACGTTGACAATGAACGATCGGTGCACCCGCACGAACCTCCCGGGGTCCAGCTGTGCCGCGAGCTCCCCCAAGGTCTGCTGCTTGCGGTACTCCCTCCCCCGTGATCGCAGGCGAACGTAGTCGTCCCGGGCCTCCACGACATCGAGCGCCTCAACCGGGATCACGTGCACCTGCGGGCCATCCCGGACCAGCACCCGCCTCAGCGGAGCAATCTCCGCCCGTGCCGCGGCCGCGACGGCGGCGAGCTCCGGCTGCGGCCGGCCGAGCCTTTCCCGGGCGCGGGAGAGCGCCTGAGCGAGGCGCTCCGCAGAGACCGGCTTGAGCAGGTAGTCCACCGCATACACCTCGAAGGCACGCAACGCATGCTCGTCATGGGCGGTGACGAACACGACGGACACGTCGTGCTCGAGGAGTTCCAGCACCTCGAACCCCGAGATACCCGGCATCTGTACGTCCAGCAGGAGGAGGTCGATATCAAGCTCGGTCGCGGCCCGGACCGCCTCGAATCCGTTGGCGCACTCCGCCACGACCTCGACTTCGGGGTGTGCGGAGAGGTACTCACGCAGGAGCGCCCGGGCCGGCTCCTCGTCGTCCACGATCGCGACACGCAGTCTGCCGGGTGAGCTCGTCTGGCTCATGGTGCAGCGGCTAGGATAGCCCTACTGCGCCGACGCAGGCACTGCGGGCCAGGCGAGCTCGACGCGGAAGATCCCGCCATCCTGCCGCACCTCGACGCTTGCGTTCTGCCCGTATAGCGCGGCCAAGCGGCCACGCACGTTGGCGAGCCCGACTCCCTCCCCGGGCCTCACGGCCGCCTCAGGGTCCATCTGGTTTTCCACTGTGAGGTGCAGGCGCTCGCCCAGCCGACGCGCTGCGATGCGCACGACCCCCCCGCCAACCAGGTTCGCAACCCCGTGCCTGACGGCGTTCTCGACAAGAGGCTGGAGCACGAGCGGAGGCACGCCGCACGAGCCCGCCTCCGCGCTGACCTCGCGCTCCACCTGCAGGCGCGAGCCGAAACGGGCCCGCTCCACGGCGAGGTACTTCTCGGTCAGCGCCAGCTCTTCGGCGAGCGGGATGTTGGGGACGCCCCCCACCCGCAGACTCTCCCGCATGAACTCCGCCAGCTCAACGCACATCTGCCGCGCCGCCGCGGGGTTGCTGCCGGTGAGCGAGCTGATCGAGTTGAGCGCATTGAAGAGGAAGTGCGGGTCGATCTGGGCGCGCAACGAGCGCAGTTCGGCCTCACGGGCGAGCACCTCCAGCTCAAGGGCGCTCCGCTCCGCCCGTCGCGCCTCCTCGAACGCCATCAGGAGGTAGTGGAGCGAGGCGGCCAGTGCGTACAGCACAACTCCCATAGCCAGGATCACCGGCACCAGGCGCGGGAAGCGCTCGGTCGCCTTGGCAAAGACCGGGATCTGCTCCAACAGGACCACCCAGGTGTCAACCAGGAAGAGCCACAGCATCGCGGAGACGGCAGCGGCCATGACTTGGGTGGTGACTACTCTCGCGAACGGGACGTGGTGCGGGGAGGCGGTCTTGCAGGGGTACCATGCGGCCAGGCAGATGAAGCCGTAAATCATTGCCATGGGGAAGGCGATGGCTGCCGCCTCGACCCACGGTGAGCCGGCGATCACCAGCAGCCCTGCCATCAGACCCCCCAGCGGGACCCAGGCAGCCAGATACGGGCCCAGCCGACCCCGGTAGGCGAGGATCGGGTGCATGGGCTAGTTCTTCACGTCGACGCCGCCCATCAGCGCGACGCCCCTGATCACCAGCACCTTGCTGCCGTCGCCGCCCACCCGTGCGGTCATGTCGTCGAAGGCCCCCAGGATCGGCGTCCCCTGCACCACGACGCTCCACTCCTGCGGGACCTTGATTTCGATCCCGCCCCAGAGGGCGAAGGTGTCGATAACCGCCTGGCCGCTCGAGATCGATGCGTTCCGCAGGTCGATCTCACACCCCCCCATGATTGCGGTGAGCGACCCGCCCCGGAAATCCTTCGACACGCACTTGCGGTTCACCCCGCCGAGGAGAGCGAAGGCGTTCACGGTGCTGCTGGTGACGGAGGCGCTGGTCGACTGGCCGGCCACCGCTACAGAGCCCTCACCGGCTGCACTCTCCTCCTTGAGGCGCCGCCGGGGGCATTCCCAGGAGGGTCCTGCGACCGCCCGCCAGACCATCGTGATCCCCAGAAGCACCAGGAGGATCGGCCAGACCTCCCCGAAGCTGTAGTGGATGATGTCGAGGTTGGAGAGCAGGAACCACGTCCCCAACACGATGAGGACCACCCCGAAACCACGGCCCTGGCTGCCACCCGGCTGGAGCACGCGCCCGATCCCCAGCGCGATCAGCAGCACGGGCCAGTACTCCCAGAACTCTCCCGCGTTTAGGTACCCCAGTCGGTCCAGGGTGAACAGCACCCCGACCGCGATGACCACCAGCCCCAGGGCCAACCTGGGGGCGCCATCACGAACGCCATGGTCCGCCATCTCCGCCTCCCCGACCGGCGACCGCCTCGCGAGCGCCGGCCACGCACACCATACGCCCGGTCACGACGCGAGTTTGCGGTTTCCCGGCCAATGGCGGCCTCCTGCCGGTGAACGGCGCCGACATCGCCCTCTTCTTCTTCACTGCGTGGCTTTGTTTTGCCCGGCGGGTGCGCGGCCTCTCGACGCTGGCTCGCCCCCGCTCGCTTCGCGCCGAGACTCCTCCGGCCACGACCCAGCAGTGCGTCCCGGGGTGGGGCCCCTCGGTGTCCACAAAAGGACCGCGTCACCGACACCCTGCCCCGGATCCGTACGCTGGGGACCCCGTGGCCTCCGGAGCGATGGCCGCTTGCACCCGCCGAGCGGATCTTCTCCCCCACCCAGAGATACTGCTCAACCGTCTCGAGCAGGACCGTGGCGGACGGGAGGGGGGTTGAGAACCACCCCGCGGGCGGAAGGAGCCATCGCGCCGGAGCGTGCGGGCACCGAGCGTACCGATCGCTGCGTGGAGACGTGGGCGGCCGAAGGCCGAACCACGAGGGTCCGCGCGGCGAGCGGCACTGCTCGGTCACACGCGCAGGTCGGTCGGAGGGCTGGGCTCGATGCCCAGCCCGAGCGACCGCTCCCAACCCGCGGGGCAATAGAAAACCTCCACGGAGTGGAAGAAATAGAAGCAGGGGTTGGGACCAACAGAGTGCAAGCCGTCACGCAGTGACACAAGAAATACGGACCGCCCACCCGCCGGGCAATGAAGGCCTCCACGGAGTGGAAAGTAAGAGTCAGGTTCCTTCGCGCCAGCTTGCGAGGTAGCTCGCCTGCTCGTCGGTGAGGGTGTCGATGCCCAGGCCCATGGTGGCCAGCTTGAGCCGCGCGATGTCGCGGTCCAGCTCTTCGGGCAGCCGGTACACCTTGGGCTGCAGCTTCCCCGCTTCCTTGACCAGGTGCTCCGCGGCCAGTGCCTGGTTGGCGAACGACATATCCATGACCGAGGCCGGGTGCCCCTCGGCGGCCCCAAGGTTGACCAGGCGGCCCTCGGCTAGGATGTAGACGGTCTTGCCGTCCTCAAGACGGTACCCCTGCACGAAGGGGCGGGCCTCGAAAACGTCCGAGGTCATCTTGCGGAGACCGGGGAGATCGATCTCCACGTCGAAGTGCCCGGAGTTGCAGAGGATGGCGCCGTCCTTCATGAGCCTGAAGTGCTCGGTGCCGAGCACCTTGGTGTCGCCCGTCACCGTGACGAAGACATCGCCGATCTTGGCGGCGTCCGCCATCGGCATGACCGAGAAGCCGTCCATCGCGGCCTCGAGCGCGCGGACAGGGTTCACCTCGCACACGACGATGCGCGCGCCGTGCCCGTGGGCGCGCATCGCGACGCCGCGCCCGCACCACCCGTAGCCGGCGACCACCACCGTCAGGCCGGCGAGGAGGACGTTGGTGGCGCGCAGGATGCCGTCCACGGTGGACTGCCCGGTGCCGTACCGGTTGTCGAACAGGTGCTTGGTGTCGGAGTCGTTGACCGCGATCACCGGGAAGCGGAGGACGCCGTCACGCTCCATCGCCCGCAGCCGGATCACGCCCGTCGTGGTCTCCTCGGTCGAGCCCAGCACCGCGGCGATCAGCTTGCGCCGACCCTCATCGCCGAGCGCGCCCGCGAAGGCCAAAACCTCCGCGTGGACTCCCTTCACCTCGCCGCGCGCCACGAACAGCAGCGAGGAAACCAGGTCGGCGCCGTCGTCCATCGTGAGCGTCGGGGAGAATTCGAGACAGGCACGTATGTGCTTGTAGTAGCGTGAGTTATCTTCTCCCTTGACCGCGAACACTGAGACCCCGAGCTGCGCCACGAGCGCGGACGCGACGTCGTCCTGGGTCGACAGGGGGTTGGAGGCGCACAGGCGCACCTCTGCCCCTCCGGCGACCAGCGTGCGCACCAGGTTGGCGGTTTCACTCGTGACGTGGAGGCATGCGCCCAGCCGCTGGCCGGCAAGCGGCTTTTCCTTGGCGAAGCGCGCCCGGATCGAGGCGAGCACCGGCATCTGCCGGTCGGCCCAGACGATCCGCCGCATTCCCTGTTCGGCCAGTTCGAGATCGAGAACATCGTGGGGCGGCAAGTTCATGCGAACCTCCACAGTGCAGCGCGGATCGTATCCTGCCCGCGCCGCGGCCGCCACCTTTCCGGCCCCCGACCGGGCTGCCCGCGAACACCGGCCGGGGTTTCAACGTACTACCAGACGTGGACGCGCCTTCAACCGTCATCTCGGCCCGTCGCCTCGCCAAGGAGTTCCGGCACTGGGGGAAGCGGCTGCGTGCACTCGACGCCGTGGACCTCGAGGTCCGGAGCGGAGAGGTGTTCGGCCTGCTGGGCGCTAACGGTGCCGGCAAGACCACGCTGATGAAGATCCTCCTCGGCCTCACGAAGCCCACGGAGGGCGAGGCGCGGGTGAGGGGCCGCGACCCCCGCGCAGCCTCCTCGCGCACGCGCATCGGCTACCTGCCCGAGGGGCACCGGTTCCCAGGGTACCTGACCGGGGCGGCCGCATTGCGCCTGTTCGGCCGCCTGGCGGGCCTTCCCGAGCCGACGCTGGACCGTCGCACTCCAGATCTCCTGGAGCTGGTCGGGCTTGCCGATCGCGCGCGCGACCGCGTCGGCCACTACTCCAAAGGGATGACGCAGCGGCTCGGCCTCGCCTGTGCGCTGCTGGACGAGCCGAACGTTCTCTTCCTCGACGAGCCGACGGACGGGGTGGATCCGGTGGGTCGGCGCCAGATCCGCGACATCCTCCTCGCGACGCGCACCTCCGGCACCACCATCTTCATCAACTCTCACTTGCTCTCCGAGGTGGAGCGTACGTGCGACCGTGTTGCCATCCTGCACCGCGGGCGGGTGATCCGGGAAGGGACGGTGGAAGGCCTGACCAGGCCGACCCGGCGCTTCCGTCTGCGCCTGGCAGCCGGCGAACTGCCGCCCACGGAGCGGTTGCGGGAGATCGGTGCTGCCGTCGTCAACAGCAACGGTTCTGTCGAGGTGGAGGTACCGGATCTCGAGGCCCTAAACCGGCTCGTCGACACCCTCCGCGCAGAGCGCTTGTTGATCGCCGAGATCTCACCGTTGCGTGCGGCGCTCGAGGACGTCTTCGTCGAGGTCGTCGGGGAGGAGGATCGTGCCGCTGACCCCGAGGGCCACGCCTCGGGCCCCAGGCCGGAAGTTGGGCCGGAGGGTGGGACGTGAAGACCTGGGCGCTGATCGTGGACACCTGGCGCGAGGCGCTGGCCCACTACACGCTGCTCGGCTTTCTCCTTGTCTCCACCCTGTTCCTGCTGACCCTCACCTTCGCCCTCAACCTCGACATCGTGGACGGGAGCCTGGCGGCGGGTACGCTCTTCGGCAAGGCACTGGAGTTTCACCATGGAAACCGGCCCATCGACACCGTGGTCGTCACCGGCCAGTCCGTGTTCGCCGGGATGCTTTACGTCCTGGGGGTGTTCCTCGCCGTCTTCGCCACCGGCTCCCAGGTGCCCAACCTGCAGCGGCGGGGAACCGTTGACCTGTACGTGACCAGGCCCATCACCCGCACCCACCTTCTGCTCGGCCGCTTCCTGGGCGCGATGACGCTGGTGATCGTCAACCTCCTCTTCCTCTGCGGCGGCGTCTTCCTGGTCATCTCGCTCAAGACCAAGGTCTGGAACCCTCGCTTCCTCGTCGCGATGGGCCTCATAATGGTCGTCTTCCTCTCGTTCCTCGGGTTCATGTACCTGGTGGGTGTGCTGTCTTCCTCCACCCCGCTCTCGATCATGCTCCCCTATGCGCTCTACATGGTGTCGATGCCGCTGGCTGCACACGACCATATTGCCGCGGCGATGGACTCTCGCTTCTGGGCCAACGTCGTGCACGGGCTGTACTGGGTTCTCCCCAAGACCGCCGAGGTCGGTCGCGATCTCACGGCCTACGTGCTGGGCCGGACCACACCGACGCTGATGCCGCTGGCGACCACGGCGGCCTTCGGCGCGGTCTGCCTGGCCGCTGCAGTGGTGATCTTCAACCGGAAGAGCTTCTAGGAGGCACACGATGAAGAGACTCCTTGTCGTCTTGATGGTCATGGCCGTCACCACCCCGTTCGCCGCCGCCGCTCCGCCAACGATCGGGGAGATGCTGCACTCGGTCCCGGTGGGCGCCCAGGCAGTAATCGCGGTTGACAGCGCCGCGCTTCGCACACACCCCAAGGTGCAAGAGTGGCTGCTCCGTCACCAAAGCTGGACAGGCGCCGATCAGGATCTGCGCCGGTTCCTCAGCGACGCCGGGCTTGACCCGGTCCGCGACGTGGACGCCATGGTCGTGGCCGTGCTGCGGGACGGGGGCGAGACCGGCGCGGTGGCGCTGTTCTCCGGCCGCTACGACCCAGACTCGCTGGCCGTCGCCCTCGTCAAGCAAGGGGCCCAGCCCTTCACGCTGGGCGCCCACCGGGCCTACCGCCTGCCTTCCTCGGACCACCACAGCGACGAGACCGCCGTGCTGGTGCAGCCTTCTCCCGAGCTTGTGATCGTGGGAGAGGGGTCGGCCGTGCAGGCGGCCATCGCGCCCCCGCACGCAGTAATCCCGCTCATCGAGAGCGAGATTGCGGCCGGCCACATCGATCCCCGCGCCCCCTTCTGGGTTGTGGCGGTGGTCCCCGCCGAGGCCCGGGAAAAGGCTGGTGAGGTCTCGGAACACGTTCACGGAGAGGGAAGCGAATCGGTGCGTAGCGTTGTGTTTGCTTCAGGAGCCGTCCAGCGAGTCGCCGGCCAGGCGTTCCTCGACGAGTCGTTGCGGTTTTCGGGCGTTGCGGTCGCCGATACGTCCGAGAACGCCGAGCTACTCCGCGATGCGGTGAAGGGGGCGATCGCAGCCGCCCGCCTGCACGCGCAGGGGCAGGCCCCCGAGCTCGTGAACGTGCTCAGGGAAATCGTGGTACGCGTGGCGGGAACCGACCTCTCCGTCTCGGGCGCCGTGCCGCTGGCTCTGCTCGAGAAGCTCGCCGCCGAGCACAAACCCTGCCTGTCCGGCGCCAAGCCGCAGCTCTGACCCACGCCACTCCGGGTCGCGGCCGCCGGACCGGGCTCCCGCTTGGCCCGTGCTAGCCGGGAGCCCCCCGGGCGCGGTATCATTGCTGGTACGAGATGCCCGATGGTGGGAATCGATACGCGATGCCGAAGCGGCAGCGACCAGGGGTGGGTGGTCGGCGCCTCCACCGGGGGGGCGTGGTGAACGCCGAGGCAACTCCGGGGCTGCCGGTTCTCCTCCTCGAGGAGAACCTGCACCTGCGCCAGCTCCTCGTGGAGGCCCTCCGGGGCCGCGGCCATGTGATCACTGTCTGCGAGGACGTCGAGACCGCGTGGGAGGCCTACCAGCAGGAGCACCACCCCATCGTCGTGCTGGCCCTGGAGGCCAAGCAGGGCGACGGCCTGCAGCTCGGCCGTCGAATCCGGGAGCTCCCCGACGGCCCCAGCACCGTGCTCATCTTTGTCGTCGAACACAAGCCCCCGCAGGGCCTACTAACGCTGCTCGCGGTGGCAGACGACTGCCTGACAAAACCGCTCAAGGGTGACGTTGTCGAGATGCGGCTCGCAGCCGCCGAGCACCTGGCGCACGAGCGTGCCGAGCGCAAGGCCGCCGAGGTCGAGCGGCAGAACCTGAAGACTCGCCTCGACCGCATCCAGACCGCGGGCGATGGAGAGGCCGCCGAGGCACGACCGGGCACCGGTCTCCGCAGCCGGATGCGACGGATCGCTGCTTCTCTGGGGATCGTTGGGGACGCGCGGGGAGGGGAGGGCGACGCACCGGCAGCGGTTCCGCCACCTCCTCAACCCGAGCCCGACGCGGCCCCGGAGGTTCTCGGGCCACCGTTGGACGAGCCTCCGCCGCCAGCGCCTCTCGACCAGCCGATCACGGTGCTTCCGGAGGAGCCGGCGGGCGCCCCGGAAGAAAGGCCGCTCGAGCAGGGGATCACCGACGGCTGGTGGGACTGGGACCTCACCGCCAACGCCGTCAACTTCAGCCCCCAGTGGAAGGCGATGCTGGGCTACCGACCGCATGAGCTCAAGGGCGTTCCGGACGATTGGTTCAGCCGTGTGCATCCCGAGGACCGCGACCAGCTGAAGGCCGCCATCGATGCCCATCTCAACGGCAAGACACCTCATATCGAAAACGAACACCGCATCGAGCGCAAGGACGGCTCATTCGAGAACATGCGCTGTCGCGCGCTGGCATTCCGCGACAGCTCAGGCAAGCCGGTGCGCATCACCGGCTCCCACACTGACATCACGGAACAGCGGGCATTCGAGGCACTCACCGGTCTGCCCAACCGAGCCAGCCTGATCGAGCGTCTGGGGCGCGCTCTCGAGCGGGCGCGGGCCGGCGACGGTACCCTCTCGGCTGTGCTCTTCATGGACCTGGATCGCTTCAAGAACATCAACTACAGCCTCGGCCACCACGTCGGCGATCAGTTGCTGAAGGCGGTCGCCGGTCGGTTGCGCTCGTGCCTGCGCGCCCAGGATGGCCCGGAACGTCTCGGCACCACGGTCGCCCACGTGGGCGGCGACGAGTTTGCGGTCCTTCTCGAGGGCATAAAGGAGGTCAACGACGCCGTGCGGGTCACGAAGCGGATCCAGGACGAGCTGCAGGCGCCCTTCGATGTCGAGGGCCAGGAGGTCTTCACCAGCTCCAGCATCGGCATCGCCGTCAGCACGCCCGAGTACGACCGCCCAGAAGACCTCCTGCGCGATGCGGACACGGCGATGTTCCGAGCGAAGGCGCTGGGCAAGGCGAGCTACGTGGTGTTCGATGCGGGCATGCACGTCAAGGCCGTCTCGCTCCTCAAGCTTGAGACCGAACTGCGGCGCGCGGTGCAGCGCGAGGAGTTCCGCGTCCACTACCAGCCGATCGTCATGCTCGAGGACGGCAAGATCATCGGCTTTGAAGCCCTCGTGCGCTGGCAGCACCCAGACGGGGAACTGTTGTATCCAAAGGATTTCTTGACCGTGGCCGAGGAGACCGGCCTGATCGTCGGCATCGACCGCCAGGTCGTGCGCGATGTCTGCAAGCAGCTTCGCTCGTGGACCGGGCAGTTCCGCAGGACCACACCGCTCACCGTGAGCGTCAACGTGTCGGGCGTCCAGTTCCTCCGGCCCGACATGATCGTAGAGATCGACCGCACGCTCCGGAACTACGGCGTGTACGGCCGCAGCCTGAAGATAGAGATCACCGAGAGCGTGATCATGGAGCACGCCCGCTACGCCGCCGACATGCTCCAGCAGCTGAAGGCCCTCGACATCAAGCTCTCGATCGACGACTTCGGCACGGGGTACTCGTCGCTGTCCTACCTCCGGCGCTTCGAGATCGACACCCTCAAAGTGGATTTCTCGTTTGTAAGCCGCATCGACACCGACGAGGAGAGCTGGGAGATCATCCGCACGATCGTCACGCTCGCCAACAACCTGGGCAAGGACGTGGTCGCGGAGGGCATCGAGCGCGGTAAGCAGCGCGAGCTGCTGCTGGCGCTGCACTGCAAGTACGGGCAGGGTTACTTCTTCTCCCGGCCGGTGGACGCCGAAGCCGCCACTGCGCTGCTCGCCGCAGACACCCGCGGTGAGAGCCTCCTCAAGACCCAGTAGAGCAACGCAAGAAATGCGTAGGCCCTGCGATCTCTCGCGCGGCCCTCGTATCCGTCAGCGCGCACGGCGGGAGCCGCTGGGAGTTGGCGGTCGTACCCTGCACCGGCCCAACCGCGTCTGACCCTCGGGACGGCACCCACCTGACGTACAGGGTCAGCCTCGCGGTACGCCCCTCCCCTGCCGACACCACGGGCACGTGGCGCAACCAGAGGCGGGCCTCCGAGTCACCTCACTGCTCAACGGCCCCCTCCCGTGCTGTCCTCTCCTGGCATCTCGGCCGGGGCGCCTCGTTAAGGTCCCCTCGTCGTGGCATGTGCCCGCCGCCGGGACCCTGGCGACCCCGCATTGCCGGCCCAGCAGCAGGATCGCCAAAGAGTCGCACTTTCTCATTTGGACTACGGGGCGCCACGGGGGCCGTCATCACCCGTTTGGGTGATGCGCCACCTCGGCGATGGTGCAAGCATGTGTGAATTAGAGCCGCGGAATGACGAGGACCGAGCCTCCCACGGTGCTTTTGTGCGAAGCAGGCCTGCTTGCTGAAGTGCCGGGTGCCGGGGTTCCTGGGGAACAGCCGGTGAACGTTAGAGGCGACGTGCAGTCGTTACGCAGTCGGAGGAAGTGAGCCGTTCGAGGAGATGAGCCACGATGGACACCCCCCATCCATCCCATGCCGTGAGAACTTCCTTGGCGTGTGCAATCGCATGTATCTTCTGCCTCTCGGTTGCACCACCGATGGAAGCGGCGCCCACACCTACACGCACGCGGACGCGTACCCCGACACGCACACCCACCCGTACCGCCACGCGCACGCCAACCCGGACACCCACCGGCCCCACCCCCACCCGGACTCCCACGCGCACCTCAACGCCGACCCCGACACCGGCGACCGGCGCCATCGCCGGCACGA
>Ga0154638_1026_pt1 | contig 16205 bp, 30 predicted proteins | sample Rifle2008BG13ft_FD_116067 | JGI IMG/M metagenome (GOLD analysis project Ga0154638, IMG submission 116067) | Acidobacteria bacterium RBG_13_68_16 | reverse complement strand
CAGAGGATGGCGCGGACGCCCAGGTCGGCGAGGTAGCCGGCCAGGGCGGCGCCGGCGAGCACGAGGGGGAGGACGACGCTGCACGATCGGTTCGGGGGCTTGCGGCCGGGGTGCGGGTGGTAGGCCATGATCGGCTCCTCTTGGTCGGTGGTTTCACGTGAAACATCAGGGTCGGTGCCCATGATCGCTGACACCGTGCGGTGGTGGCGCTCGATCAGCTCCCTCAGCAGTTCGTCCTCGGTCTGGAGTCCGAACAGAGCCCGGATGACGCGGGGAGGGGTGCGGCGCGGTCTGATCATGATGGCGATCAGTCCAGCGGCGAGCGCGAACGTAGCGAGTGCGTGGTCTTGACGTCGGGTCGTCATCAGCATGCCCCGCAGTCCGGGTCCCCACAGTGGCACCGGTCGTCCTGGTCGTCGTCGTCCGGTGGTGGCGGGTTCCGGGAGGGGACCCCGACGTGTCCGGTGTCCTCGCATGACTTGGGGCAGAAGTGTGGCATCGGGTCGGGCACTGGAGCGCCGTACAGCCTCTCCTCGACGGCGGTGAGGCGCCGGGCCAGGTCCGCGGTCGTTGGCTGCCCAGCGGCCGCCTGGAGGCCGTCGAAGAGGATCCGCTCCCCTGCCGTGGAGAGGGATAGCCCGTGGGCGCGCGCGTAGTCCAGGAGGGCACCGTGGGTGCCCTCCTGGACGCGCAGGTAGAGGACTTTGGTCATCAGTGGTCGTCGTCCGCGGTGTAGCCGTGCTCCGTGCAGTTCCGCTCGTCGGTGCACTTGACGTTGATCGGCAGGTGGTAGCCGAGCCGGCGCGCGCGCTGGGCCGCGTAGATCATTCCGTCGGCGCGGCGTCCGCCCGGGTAGCTCTTGCCCTCGACGGCGCGACCCTGCACGTAGGTCACGACGGCCCAGTCACCGAGGCCGGGGCCTGTCTTCGAGGGGGTGTGCAGGATGGTGATCACGGGGTTCGGGGCGCCGTGGGTGATCACGTAGACGTCTTCCCTGCCGCGGGTGACGGCTTGCATGATCTTGCGGTCGACGGCGGCGAGCGAGCGGCGGGACCTCGGAAGGGCTTCCTTCGCGTCCATGATCAGCGCGTGGGCTTCGATCGGGCTGCCGTTGAAGGTGGCCCAGGTTCCGCCGATGGCCAGGACGGTGCCGGGCCAGGTCTCCTCGACGGCGCGGAGGGCATTGACGTTCTGGGTGGTCATCTTGCGGATCTTCGTCGTCTGCACGGTCGGCTCCTTGGTCGGTGGGATCACCACCGTATCACATCGGTAGTCATCGTGTAGTGGGTCGGTAGCGGTATCTCGTTCCGGTGGTCGGCTGGTGCGGGTGCCTGACGGTCCCCTCGCGAACGTAGTCGGCAGACGGCGTACCCCCGGGTGAGCCGGCGGCACGCATCCTCCGTGCCCCCTGAACGCGGATCCTCCAGTCCTCGGCGGTGAACCACTGGCCGTCCAGCGGACCGCCCTCGCAGGCGACCAGGGGGACGACGGTCCACGCCGGCGGGCGGACGGACCTCATCTCGGCATCTCTACGGTGAACATGACCTCAACAAGATCCACACCGGGGTGCAGGGTGATCCCCGATGGCATGCGGATCGGGAACGAACGGTGACTGATCGGCTGTAGGGAGGACGTCGAGACGATCTTTCCGTTGACCATCACCTCGGCCTTGATCATTATCGGGGTCGGGTCCGGCGCGCGGGTGATGTGGTGATGCACGCGGATCGGCTTCGACACGAACTGGTCGATGACGGAGACCAGTTCGGCCGTGGCCGAGTGGCGACGCCGGAACGGGTTGCGGATCTTCATCGGTAGCTCTCCTCGTATCGGTTCCCGCGACTGCTGGTCAGCCAACGGCGGAACGTGATCATGTCTCTGGTGAATGCCGCCCACTCCTCGACGGTGCCCCCGACCTCGACGTCGCGGCGTTCCTCGTCGGCGAGCCGCGCGGCCCGGTAGTCCTCGACGAACTGTCGGTGCCATGGGCTACAGCCCACCCGGTGCCGGTCAGAGCACGGGGTGAACCGCGGTCTCATGCCGGCAGGGCCGCCTGGCGCCACCCGGTGGCGTGCCGGCCGAGGGGGCGACGGCAGGCGTTCACGAGCCGTACGCGCCCGTAGTGGTCGGTGCGGACCCGCACGCACGTCGTGCACCTGCACTGGCATCGGCCGTCCAGCGAGCGGTGCGGCCAGTCGTGGAGGGTCGGAACGCACCCGGTCAGGTAGCGGATCAGGCCTCGAAGTCCCATTGATCGATCTCCTCGAAATCGACCGGTACGCCGTACCGGTCCGCCATGGCTTCGTCGAACGCTTCGGCTGCGCCGGCGTCGTCGCCGGCCGCGTAGCGGTCGACGACCTCCTCCAGGTCGAGGCCGTCCAGGTGGACGGTCCGGTGTGGGGTCGGGTTGAGGTAGCCGTTCCACTCGACGTCTGCCGTGATCACTGCGCGGGAGGGGGTGCTGGGGCGGGCACGGCTCGCCCGGACCGCTGCTTTGATCCTCTTCTGGCTTGCGGCGGTAGGCCTCGACCCGCCCGGGAGCCCGCGGGCGCCCATGAGCCACCGGTTCCACGTCTTCGCGGTGACCCCGACCGCGCCGGCTGGGTTTCCGGCGCGGCCCTGGTCGGTGTTGCGGACGATGTGGAGTAGCTGCCCGAGGAGCCCGACCGGCTCCCCGCCGGACAGCGCCATCCTGATCGCGTCAGCCTGATTCACGTGCGCTCCACTCCTCGGCATTCAAGGTCTTCTTGACCTTGAACGATCCCAGAGCGAGCCCGGTCGGGTCGATGCGCAGCGGAGGACGGCCGCCCTTCGCTGCGTTGTCGAGGCACCAGCGGACGGCGCTGGACGTGGTGACGATCTCGTCGACGGCCGAGGATCCGAGCACCGGGAGACCGCTACCGCGCGCCGACCACATCTTGCGCCACATGTTCGCCGCGTGCTGGGTCCGGATGTGCTGCGACCAGTCGGGACGGTGGATCATCGACTTCTTGTCGATCCCCATCGTGGTGATCGCCTGGCTGTAGGCCAGCTTGACGGACTCGACGGCGTCGCGGTCCCCGGAGAGCAGGGCCTCACGGCGGATGCCCGAGATCATCTCCGACCAGTGGCGGAGCCGGCACCGGTCGACGGACGTCCACGAATCGGTGACGTGGATCTCGGGCCAGTACCCGTCGTCGACGAGCCGGGCCAGCAGGGCCACGGTCGGGGTCGTCAGCCACGCCAGGTCGGGGTACTTCGCAGTGCCCAGCGGGGACACGATGTCCGGGACCAACCACGGGAAGATCTCGACGTGCCAGTACCCCGGTACCCGCGGGTCGAACTCGCGGCCCTTCGTGTTGATCAGCCGCCCGTGAGCGACTTCGACGGTTGACGCGGCGGCCAGGTATGCGGCGTTCGCGTCCAGGACGGTGACCCCCCCCGTGAGGTCGAGGGGTTCCAAACCGTTCGGGCGGCGCCAGGACCACGCCGGCTCGCGGACGGACTTCGAGCACGGTGGCGGGGTGGGACGCCAATACGGGTCGCGACCGCGGAGCCGGGGCGGGGTCGTGTCGATCAGGCGGTCGAGCGCGCGGAGGACCATCAGGGTCATCCCTTCGGGTAGCGGTATCGGGACTTGCTCTTGTCGAGGTACCGGGTGCACAGGCAGGGGATCCGGGGCATGGCGACGTCGGGCATGAGGATCTGCTCCCACGGGGCCACGGTGCCCGCGCAGGGCAGGGAGAACGGCGCGGCGGGGTCGGGGTGGTGGTCGCCGTGCAGGTGCCCGCACACGCACGCCTGACGGTGCGGGAGGGTGCGCCGGCGCCACGCTGCCAGGGAGATCACGGCGAACACAGCCGAGGTGATGGCGAGCACGCGGTCAACCATCACGACCTCCGATCGACACCGAAGATCGACCAGCGGGCGCGGTCGGACAGGTTCGGGTCACGGCGCGCGGAGTCGATGACGCGCTGTTGCGCGGCTCCGACTTCTCGAGCTTCGGCGGAGTCCGATCCGGACAGGCGGGACGCGGAGTCAGTGAGTGGGGGGGATCCCTGCCACCATCCGGAGCGGCGGTCCGATCCGCTGCGACGGTCAGCCATGATCGTTCACTCCCCGGGGTCCACGCACGGGAACGCGACCAAGAAGACCTCGCGGTGGAACTCGCGCTCTGTGATCCGGGAGTCGGCGAACCGGTAGGCCAGGTCACCGAGCCGGATCAGTTCGTCAGTCGCGGTGGACTGCGGGGACCTTCGGCGGGTGGCGTGGCGGACGACGAGATCTTTCGTCGCCTGAGTGATCTTGACGTTGAGTGCGACCTTTGGTGTCCTCATGCGTACATGCTACAGCACCGCCACCCTGTTGGTAGCGGTGCTGTAGTGATCGGCCTGTTGGCTACCGAGCCCACCATCCGGACGTCTTGCCCTTCGGTGCAGCGTCGTCCGCCGGCTTCGCGGGTGCCTTCTTTGCCGGCGCCTTCGCTGCCTGGTCGCCGTCACCGGCGGGCGATCCTGAGGTCGGCTGCGCCATGCCCTCGACGAGCTCGTCGATGCGCGCACCGAGGGCGGTGAACCCCTGCGTGACCTGCTCGCGCAACTCGTCGACGGCGAACCGCGCATCCCACGCGGTCTCACTCGCGCTGGACGCGACATCGACAGCGGCCTCGGCGGTCTCCTGCGCCTCCTCGGCGGCCTCGACGGCCTCCCCTGCGTTCTCGTGTGCGTCCTCGGCGATGGCCTCGGCACGGCCGGCAGCGTAGGCCGCTCCGGTAGCTCCCTCGCTCATCTCGTGCTCCCGTTCGTGACGATTCGCCAGTCGGCGACGGTCCCAGCTTCCGGATTGGCATCCTCCCACACGAAGACCAGGGGGAGACCGTCCGTGGTGACCACGGTGACCTGCTCCAGGGCCAGCCCAGCAGCAGCAGCCTGCGTGCGCCAGGCGTTCAGGGCGGTCACCCACCCGGGGAGGTTCGGTGCGTCGGCGCCGTGCATGGCGGCCTCACTTCTCGTAGGTGATCCTCAGCTTCGGTTCGTTGGGCTCGGTGTTGCCGTAGGCCTTGCCGTAGTAGGTCGTCGAGGTGCTCGGGCCGGGGCCGAGCGCGATACCGCGGTGTGCCCCGGTGCGCCACCCGTCGAGGGTGAACGCGCCAGCCGTGGAGACGTCGACCCACTTCCCGGCGTTCCTCGGCCAGGAGGCGACCAGCTTCTCGGCGACGGCGTCTTTCGACGGGTCGTACGCCGGCGCACTGGTCGCGGTCGAGTTGTGGTATCCGATCACCGCGGTCCCGCCGGCGGTCGCGTACCAATGCCAGTAGTAGAGGTAGACCTCGACCTTTCGTACCGTCGCGCCGGTGAGGTCAGCCGCTATCTGCGCGTGATCGAACCCTATCCACGACTTCATATTGCCGTTGCTCGGGTACGGAGTGTTATAGCCTTGGGCAAGGGTCCCGTTGGTCTCATACGTCGCGTCGCTGCCCGTCCAGCTCCTCGACCAGGTCGCGGAGTAGGTCTTGACGTAGGTACTCAGCGGATCGGGGTCGGGCGCGCCGGCTGACTTGCTCTTCTGGGACAGGGAGCCTGCCGCCACGGCCGGGACCTGCAACCCGATGTCCTCGACAGTGACGATCATCGCGGCGTTGTCGTCGAGGGCCAGTAGGGTTCCCGATCCGGTTCCGGAGATCCTGTCGAACGTCAGCGCCATCCTGATCACGTCATAGTCGGCCACACCCGAGTAGGTGGTGATCAGGCGATACCGGTTGCCGGCTGCGTCCGTGGTGTTGATCCGGACGTTGTCGTACAGCCCGTCGAGGATCGCTGATCCCGTGGTCGGCGCGGTTCCGTCGGTGGTGTATCTGACGTCGACGTTGAAGATGTCGCCGACCACGGTCCCGACGATGGTGAAGTCCCACTCGATCCGGTAGTACCGGGCGTTGAGTGCGGGTCCCCACGCGAACTCTGCCATGATCGTCTGAGTCGTTGTGATCGCTGCGGAGTCGACCGTCCAAGCCTTCGAGTCGCCGTAGGCGATGATCCCTTTCGGGAGGGCGTCAAGGATGGTTCCGAGATCCTCGCCTGCCAGGGTGATCGACGTGTTGACGTCGAGACTCTCGAACGTCGCGGCCCCGAACTCGTCGACGGTGTAGGCGACACCACCGATGGTCACGCGCCGGAACGTGGCAGCGCCGTTGCGCTCCAGTCTCCACCCGCTGATCGCCCCGTCGTCGCCGACGACGTAGTCGACCGATTGGAACGTGTTCCGGGTGATCTGCCCCTGCGGACCGCCGGCCAGCTCGTTACGGAACGTCATGACTCACCCCGGGATCGTCTTGGTCCCCGTGATGTCGGCTCGGGCCAGAGCACCAGGATCGCCACCGGTCCACTGCACGATCACCTGGTGACCGGCCATGAGGTCGACCGAGCATTCCGTGTCGTCGAGGCTGCCCGTGTAGGTGCCCCCGATCTGCGAGCCGCGCGCGAACACCCTGGCCTCGGGCACGAGCATCGGGATGGTCGCCGGCGGCACCGGGTCGACCGCTACCGCGACGTGGTCGACGTGCCACCGTTCGGTGTGCCGGTACGGGCCGAGGATCACCTGTCCGTCTCCGGCCGCGTCGAGGGTGGTCGACGCCGACTCGCCGAGGGGGATCTTCATCAGTCGGCCCAGAACTCTGCCGAGATCGACAGCACGGCGTCAGCGACGCCGGCGCACGCGGCCCAGAGCTCACCCGTGTGCGTCTGGGACAGCGGCGGTGCAGCGGGCGCCAGGAGTGCCCCTGCTCCCCTGATGGCGCCTTCCTGCGTCTCGGACAGGCACACGGCGGCACCGGTGCACCAGAGCTGCGCCACGGCGCGCCGCGGGTCACGGCCGAGCACCTGCACCGCTGCGGGCAGCGCTCCCCCGGCGGGGAAGGGCATGGTCCAGTTCTTCGAGACGGACGCGACACGCGGCAGGGCACGCACGCGGGCTGCACCCTCGACGACCACGGCGATCGGCGGGATGCCCTCGATCGTCTCGACGTCCTCCTGCTCCAGGGCGTCGACGTCGTCTCCGTGCAGGTCCTCGCTCACTTGACCGCTCCTTTCGTCGCTACCTTCGTCGCTGCCTTCGTCGCTGCACGTGCTGCCGGCTCGACGACCGGGCGGGCGACCAGGTAGACGCCTACGCCGACCAGGATCGTACCCGTGACGACCTTCGCGACCCGCAGCCATGTTTCCTGCCGGCCGAGCGCCTCGACGACGTCGCCGACCTGGTCGAGTGCTGCCGGCACGGCGCCGGCCGCTCCGGAGACCGTGTCTCCGACGCTGCCAACGGTCGCGGCTGCATCCCCTGCCGGGGAGGCGTCGACACCGACGGCGGCAACCGACGCCGGCCAGAACAGGAGGTAACTGCGGTTCTTGAATGCCGACCAGGGCGTCCACTTCCGCCCGGCGTCCGACCACACCTTGTGGGCCATCCGGGCGTTGGTCGCCGGATCGCGCCAGTTCTGCGCGGTCGGGTTGTGCACCGAGTTGATCTGCCATAGCCCGTAGTCGCGGGACCCGTTGCTGTTCGGCTTGCCGACCGCGGTCGCGTTGTATCGGGACTCCGCTCCTGCGATGGCAACGGCGGTGACCAGGTCCGTGCCCGACCAGCCGGCCGCGCGTGCAGCACGGACGACGGTCGGGAGCGAGACCACGGCCACTTCAGGTTCCTGCCGATCAGTAGGAGTACTCGACGACGTTCTCGTCGGCGGAGATCTCGACCCCGGCGGACTCGGGGGTGTCTGCCGGGATCGACGGGGGCAGCGCGGACCCGGTGCGCGGGTCGACCTGGTTGGCGTGCTTGTACGTCCACGCCATTGCCACCACGACCGTTTCGGTGATCACGAACACGGTCGCGTCGCGCGAGAGGAGACCGAGCGCCACGGCCAGGGCCGTGCCCATGAGGGTCGCAGTCTTCTCGGCGGCCTCGACGTCGGTGTCGTCCTTATCGGCGACCCGGACATCGGCCAGGGACGGGGTCAGGTTGTTGTGGATCGCCCACACCGCGCCGGCGCCAGCCATGCCGACGAGAAGGGACTTGTCTGGGTCGAGAGCCATCGTCTCGCCTTCCTACTGGACGCGGATACGGTCACCAGGGTAGATCCACCCGCCTGCGCTGTTGCGACGGCGGGTGCCTGTCTTTTTGAACAGGTAGGCGTTCTCCGAGAACGACTTGATCTTTCCGGTGGTGACCCTGTTGCGGACTGCGATCTCCGAGAGGGTGTCGCCCCTGCGGACGGTCACGTACTTCTTACCAGGAGCCGGCTTCGGTGTCGGCTTGGTCGGGGTGGTCGGCTTGGTCGGGGTGGTCGGCTTGGTCGGCTGCGCGGTGATGATCGGAAGTGCCCCAGACTGCGGGGGGTTGCCAGCCAGGGCTCGTGCCTGCGTGACCATGTCCACCTGCGCCGGCGTGAGCGCCTTCCGGTCCAGCCATCGGCCGAGGGCCAGGGTCAGCGCCACGGCGTCGACCCCGTAGGCGTCCAGAAGCTCGACGACGTACTGCACCCATTCGGCATCGGTGGTCGGGAGCGCGCCGATGGTCGTCCCGTCGGTGTCGTCGCCGATCGTCGAGTCCTGGGTCACCGGCGGGCTGTAGGTGCCGACTGCGTACTGATCTCCGATCACGTCCTCGTCGACACCCTCGTCGGCGACCTCGGCCGTTCCCTGGGACGCGGCCCAGTACCGGTATCCGACGAACACGGCGACCACGCCGGCCGCTCCGTAGACATAGATCGTCTTGGTCGGTCCGATCACGGGCAGTTTGATCGTCTCGGGCACGTCACACCATCCAAGAGGAGTCGACGCCGGCGTCGGTGTACTCCTCGGTCCCGTCGGCCAGCTCACCCTCGTCGAGTCCGGTCGGGGTCCGACGCTGAGACGGTCGCATCGGCGACCCGTTCAGCGGGCGAGCCCACACCGAGAACGGCGAGGAGTAGTAGCCGGGCGCGTCCGGAACCGTGTCGACGGTGACATCCGGGATTGTGATCGACGGCTGCGTGGTGACGCGCCGGTCCGTCCGCCGTTCGCCGACCCAACGCTTCCGGTCCGACCAGGTGCGGCCGAGGTAGAGCCCGAGACGGTAGCCCTCGGGCTGGTTCTCGGGCCGGCTGTTCATCCCGCGGACCTCACCGTAGGGGGGCGGCATGGAACCGATGCCCTCGAACATGACCGACTGCGGAACGTCGTCGTGGTGCCGGATACCGACCGGGATGCGGTTGAGGCGCTGCCCGAGGTCGTCAGCGTGGGAGGCCTCGAACTCGTGCGAGAGCGGCAGTTCGTCCCACGGCTCGCCGTCCGTCTGGACGATCCACTCAAGCCACGGCATCTCGCCCGGGTTGCCGTAGTCGGGTCCGGGTGGCGCCTCGTGATTGTCGCGGGGGTCCGTGTAGACCTCCTGCTCGTGCACAGGGTCGACGGTGCGCACGGCGTGCGGCACTGGCTGATAGCGGCGCTGAGCCGCCCATGCTCCGGTGTACACCGGGCACCTCCCCTCGGGTCAGACCTTCTTGCCGGTGCCCATGGCGGTCGCCAGGGGCTTACGGAACAGGTTCGTCAGCGCGTTGATCACGGCCACGGTCTGCCGCTTCGGCAGGACGAGCGTCGTGATGCCGGCGACGCCGACGATTCCCATGGCGATGCGCTCCGCGCTACTCACGGGGTTCACTTCCCTTCGAGGAACTTGACCAGCGCCTCGGCCGGCGCAGGCTTCTTGGGGTCGAGACGGACGAGGGTGACGGTTGCCAGGGCCAGGTACGCGACGTAGGCGGCGACCTTGCCGACGGCCTTCTCGGCGCCGGCGAACAGGACGGCGCTGATCGCCGTGGCGACCGGGACGCGCCAGTCGACGTCGTGCCGGTCGATCAGGACGTCACGGCCCATGGTGATCGCTCCGATCGCGAGGATCGGCCCGGTGCTCGCTGCCATCAGGTGATCCTCCTGACCGTGAGTCCTGCCGGGCGGATCTTCGTCTCCCTGGTCTTCTTTCCTCGACCAGGTGCCTCACACATCGTCGTGGTGCTGGTCGCGATGGCCACGTGACCGGCCCAGCAGAGCAGATCACCGCCCTGCACCTGCGCCCGCGGGATGGTGCGTGCCCCGGTCCAGATCAGGTAGACACCCGAGGTCGGGCGACCGCGCGGGGGCGTGACGCCCGCCTCCTTGAGTACGTAGGTCACGTACCCGGAGCAGTCCCAGCCGGCTGGGGTGTTTCCTGCCCAGCGGTAGGGGACGCCGAGGTACTTGCGGGCGACCTGCACGATCCGGGACCCGCGGACGGTGGCGACGGCGCTGATGGCGCTGACCCCGGTGGACTTCGCGAACGCGCTGCCGGTGCCCAGCATGCTCGCCGGTCGGCCGGCGAGTAGCTCGCGGAGCGCGTCGACCGTCGGTGTGCCGGTTATCCCGGTCCATACCAGCAGTGCGCCGGCGCCTACAGCGGCGACGGCGTTGCCGGGGATGCCACGGGTACCGGCCACGGTCGGATCAGCGCTTGCTCGTGACCAGTGCGATGGCCTTGGGCAGCACCAGGAAACCCAGCGCGAGCCACACGACGGCCTTCATGTCCGGCTTGAGAACCTCGGGCATGTCCGTTCCTTCCGTTCCGGGATGGATGTTGCGGGGGGGTGGTCCCCCGGGGCCGACCGCACGGTCGGCCCCGGGGGTCGTTCTCAGCGGCCCGTGAGGGCCATCGGGTTGCCGTTCGCCGGCACGATCTTGTTGACCAGGACGGTCAGCGTTCCGGCGTTGCCGAGCGTTCCGGTCAGCTCGATCGACGTGGCCGAGGACACCGGGAGGTAGGTCAGCCTGGTCTCCGCGCCCGGGGCGGTGGTGAAGTCCGTGTGGAACATCCACGGGTAGACACCGAGGTCACGGGCGCCGGCGGCCTCGGGGGCGACCACCGCGGTCAGCGCGCCGCCGGGTGCGCGGCCGTAGCCGTACTGCTCGGAGATCTGCTGCTGCCAGATGGTCTTGAATCGGTTCAGGATCTCCTTGCCCTCGTACTTGATCGTGAAGGGGTCCGGGAAGGACGTGTCGCCGACGGACCGGGAGCTGGACCCGTCGGTGAGCACGAAGACCAGGCCACGCACGAGCGCGTCGATGCCCTGGAGCCGCAGGTTCAGGCTGCCGGCGTTGACCGGGTAGGTCTGCTTCTGCCAGTACTGGGTCGTGTTGACCGCCGGCGGGTTCTGGGAGACGGCGTTGCCCTTGAGATCGACGTCCGACGGGTCGTCGTACCCGAAGAGCTGGAACCGCAGGCGGACGGCGCCCGCAGCGGTGGGCGCGACGCTGTAGACGCTCGCGGTCGGCGCCAAGGTCACCTCGACCTTGAAGGACGCGGCGTTGTTCTTGTTGGGCAGGGTGCCCAGCGCGTCGCGCTTGACGATCTCCACGGGGATCCGCAGCGAGAAGGAGAACGATCCGCCGGTGGCGCCGGCTCCGGTGAGCGCGAAGTACTGCCCCCACATGCGCGGGTCGTTCTGAAATCCGTAGCCGCCGTACTTGTTGACGATGTACAGGTCCCAGCCGGTCATGGGGCCGAGCATCGGCTGCGACTGCACGTCGTTGAGCTGCACGATGTCGATCGCGGACCACGGCCCGTTCGCGGTGAACGCGACGGCGGCGGAGTTGCCTGCGGTGACGCACTCCATGAGCAGGTACGCGCCCGAGAAGAACCCGGACGAGCCGATGTCCCACGGGTCGTACTTCTGGCTGGACGCGCTGAACGTCCGCGACTGATCGTAGTAGGTGCGGTCGATCGCCCGGGTGCCGGCGGTGAAGGGCCGGCGGGCTACCGGCGTGCCCTTCTTGGCAGCGGGCGGAGCCTTCTGGGTGGTGCCGGCCATGCCGGTGCCTCCTTGTCTTGGGGCGTGCTACCTGCACGTCAGGGTCACCGTATACCAGTGATCCTAGACTGCGCTATACACCCCAAGACTGACCCCCGGGCGCGTGCGTGCACCCGGGGGTGTCCTACGCGGCGTCGACGATGCACATGGCGCGTTGCTCGCGGTGGATGTACAGCCACTGTCGCCACTCCAGGGTCGACGTCACCGCCATCACGACGTCGGGGTCCACGCCACCGATCTCCCGGAACCGCATGCGGTCTCGGCGGTCGGGGGTGAAGCCGAGGAACAGGTGCTGCGGCTGGCTGTAGGCGTGCTGGGGGATCTCGAACGGGCGCTGCGTGCCGCCCCACAATCCGACACCGACCGACCGGCCCTTCGTCCAGACGGTCGACAGCTCCCGGCGCAGCTTGAGCTCATTCGCGACCCCGTAGATCTCGTCGACGTTCAGGATCACACGGCGCTTGCTGCGCTTGCTGCGTGCGTTCGCCGCGTAGTCGGCCAGCAGGGCGCGGCGGAACACGGCGCGGTGCGTGGACTCGTCGGCTTCCGGGTCGCCGGTGAACTTCGGCCACACGACGTACCCGGACCGGGGATCGGCTGCGCGGAGAGCGGTGGCGATCGGGTAGGAACGCACCCTGCGGTAGTCCGTCTGTCGCAAAAGGCGGTCCACGGTGGTGTCCCGTGGTTTGGTCGCCAGCACGACCGCGGGCATGGCGCGAGTCGCCGTGGCCTGCAAGAGGTCGTTGGTCCACCACGTCTTGCCGTACCCGGTGGGTGCGACGACGGTGACGTGCTCGCCGGGGTGGTAGTCCCAGTACTCCGTGAGGAACTCGGCGCGGCCGGCGGTGAGCAGTTCGGCGGTCACGACAGCATGCCGGCGAACGAGAGCAGCTCATCCGGGATCGGGAGATCCTGCGAACGCAGGTCCTCGACCGTGCGGCGGGCTGCCTGCACCTGCAACGTCTGCGCGTCGACGGCACCGAGCGAGCCGGCGGGCGCGAGCCCGTGGTTCACGGCGATCTGCGCACCGACCTTCCCGATCGACTCCGCAAGGGCAGCGTACGGCGACGTCGTCGCGAACCACGCCAACACGCTCGCGACGATCGGGACGTGCAAGGCCGCGTCGGCGAGCCCAGCGGCTAGCGGCTCACGGTGCACCTGCAACGTCAGCGCGTCGAGTTGCAGCGACGCGTCCCCCGTGGTGCGACCTGCGAGACCGAGGATCATCCCCGCGGTAGCGACCAGGGACCGCGCGCCGGCCGTGTAGTCGACCGGTTCCGGTCCGGCCGTCGTCGACCTGGTCGATGGGGTGCTGCGCTTGCGCGGGGACGACGCTGCGCGCTTCGCGGGACGCTTTCGGGGCTTGCCGCGGGTCGTGACGCCGTATGGCGCGCCGGGTCGCGGTGCGTGCAGGTCGGTCGGGTCCGGCTCCGCGACAGTAGGAGCCTGCGGCATACCAGGGAGCGGCTGGTCAAGTGCCATGGCGACCTCGGTGTCGGTCATCGGCTGGTCGTCGACATCGGTACTCACGTCATCCTCCGGTCGTTGTTTCACGTGAAACATGCACGCTACCGGCCGCACCGACCGTTGCAGGGGAACGGGGGGTGTGGCTGACGCCCGCCGTTGATGGCGTAGAGCCTGCGGTGGTGCACGAGGAGTACCTCTGCTGCCTGGTCGGTCAGCATGTCGTCGACGGCGACCGCGGGTAGTAGGTAGTAGAGGCACTGGTGCGGGTGCAGTTGGAACGCGACGGCGTCACACCACGTGTCGTACACCGTGTGGTCGACCCCGCCGTCCGACAGCCGGACGGCGCACCACTTCCCGGCGTTGCCGCCAACCACCGCGTGCAGGTTGATCTCGGACGCCATCCGGCGCGCGGCGTCGCTGTAGGCGCCCAGCGGTCCGGGCTGCGCGAGATGCGACGGCATGCGGGTCACGATGTCTCCCTGAGGGTCGAGGCTGCCAAGATGACGACGGCGAGCACGGCGACGATGGTGACGATGGTGACGGCGACGTCGACGTGCCGGAGGGTCGTCGACGCCTGATCGCGTAGTGCCGGCAGATCGAGTGCCTGCACGGTCTGTCTCCTGTTCCGTGCGCCTATCATGAGGGTGATCGTAGCGCGTAGGATCCGCGCTATGGATGCCCCGACAGCAACCGTGGTTGCTGCCACCATCGTCGCCGTGCCGACAGTGATCGGCGCCGTGTCTACGATCCGAGGGAACGTGCTCGTGCAGCGGCTCCGTGCGGAGATGCACGAGCGGTTCGACGAGCACGAGTCTGACGGTCACGGTGGGCAGCGACGCCCCGCCGTCCCGCGGCGACGTGTCCAGACATGGTGGCGGCGAACGATCAGGGAGGTAACACATGAGCGGCCTATGGCTGCCGACAGCGGAGCGTGACCCGCACGGGCGGACGCTCACCTACACCGATGCGGGCGAGCCGAAGGGATGCCTGCACACGACCGAAACGAAGGGATGGCCCAGCTACCGCGGGTGGACAGTTCACCCGCACATGACCGTGCGGCCGATCCCACACGCGAAGGTCGAAGTACGTCAGCACGTGCCGCTCGATCATGCGTCGTTCGCGTTGCGCAACCCTGCCGGTGGTGTGGAGACCAACCGGGATCGCGTCGTGCAGGTCGAGCTCGTCGGCACGTGCGACCCCGCACGCACCGACGGCGCGTACTACTGGCCGGACGCCGACGCGAAGGTGCTGCACTCGCTGTACGTGCAGGTGATCGCGCCGCTGCACGACATGTTCGGGATCCCGATCCGGTACCCGTCCGACCGCCCCTATCCGCAGTCCTACGGCGCGAGTGACGTGCGCATGTCCGGTGCGCGGTTCGACGCCTACAGCGGGTGGCTGGGGCACGAGCACGTGCCCGAGAACACCCACGGCGACCCCGGGGACTTCCCGTGGTCGAGGATGGTCGGCGCCGGGACGATCGTGGTCCCGCCCGCCGGCCCGAGCAGGACGGAGATCATCGTGGGGAACCTCCCCGTGCTCCGGCGCGGTGACAACCGCGCCGCGGTGAAGCGCGTTCAGGCGTTGATGAACGTCGCCGGCGCGAAGCCCGAGCTCGTCGTCGACGGCGACTTCGGAGCCAAGACTGAGACCGAGGTCAAGGACTTCGAGAAGCGCAAGGGCGTCAAGGCTGACGGTGTCGTCGACCTCGGCGTGTGGGCGCTCCTGCTGGGGGTGGCCTGATCATGAGCCGGATTCTCGAGCTCGCCGATCGCGTGCGGAACGCGGTCGGTCGCCTGCCCGCCCCGGTGCGGCACCTGGTGCTCGCGGCCCTGGCCGTCGTCATCCCGGCCGTGTGGGAGGCGTGGCGCTCCGGTGAGGTCCGCACCCCCGGTGGGCTGGCCGTCGTCGCGTGGGCTGCCCTGCTCGCGTGGGCGACGCCCCTGGTCCAGTCCTACGGGCTGGGCAAGCTGCGGGAGGTCCTCGGCCGGTTCGACGTCTGACCCTCCGTTGACGAAGGGCCGGACCCCACATCGGGGGTCCGGCCCTTCTCGGCGAGCCGGGGGGCTCCCCTGGCTGCCTCGGGTCTATGATCGGCCCTGCGCCCCCGGGATGGGGGCGGCGCCCGGGGCGAACCGGGCGACTACTCCGGACCGGCCTGCCAGCCGGAGAGGAGCTTGACCAGTGTGCACCATGACCGGACTGCCAGATGGCGCGACATGCTGAGGGTGCCACGGGTCGCCACGGGCAGGGTCCCCTACGTCCCTACGTACTCGTGTGCCACCTGCGGTAGGACGTCGATCCCCCGCGGCACGAACTGCCCCTGCTCATACCGGTTCACCACCGCCCCCGACCTCCGCGCGCTCCGTGATCATCACCTGGCCGTGCGTGCGAGCCGCGCCGTCGAGCTACCCGCTCCAGCGCCGTGCCCGGCACCGTTGTGTGCCTGGTGCCACGAACGTCCCCCCGTCGACACCGGCGGAACGTGCCGGACCTGTCTCGATCCCGCCGGCGGTACGGCATGAAGGGCAAGAAGCGGAGCATGTGCGGCACACGGACGTCTTACCGTCCGCTCTGCCGCGGGTGCTTCGACCGGTTCCCCGCGGAACTGCTCCTGAACGGGCGTTGCCCGGGGTGTCGGCGGGAGGTGAAGCGCACGGACGTCCGGCGCGGCTCTCGTAGCTGACGCCGAAGGGATAAGCCTCCCCCCGCCTAGGTGGGTGTAACCCCTCGAACGACCGGGCGCGACGATCCCGGCAGGCAAGCAGGGGAGGTACCTGCGCACCGGCATGGATGACCAACCGGGCCGCGACATAGGAGGCGTGTGCCATTTTCATGATCACGACACGCCCGGCCCGGCGGACTCAAGTCGGTTCCGATCTCAAGCTCGCCGGAG
>Ga0154638_1066_pt1:7500-16494 | contig 16494 bp, 11 predicted proteins | sample Rifle2008BG13ft_FD_116067 | JGI IMG/M metagenome (GOLD analysis project Ga0154638, IMG submission 116067) | Acidobacteria bacterium RBG_13_68_16 | reverse complement strand
CCGACACCCGGGCAGGTCAAGGTTCCGAAAGCGCCCGGCGGCCCAAAGGTCGGAGCGATCATCGGGGTGCACTCGCGGAGCTGCGAGGAGTCGATCAAGCTTTACGAGGGCAGGTCGCGGTACTGTGACTGGAAGTTCTACTTCGACCCCAACAAAAAAGCTGGACCCCAGGCGCCGGGCCCACCTCCGACCCCGCCCAGATAGGCGCAAAGGCAGCATCAAGCGGCCAACGCCTTCACCGCCAGACGTATACCGGGGCTGGTACACTGGCGCGTCGATGGAAACCGGCCCGACAGTGCTCGTCCAAGCCGTGCCGCACGCTCAAACCGTGGCGGTGGGGGCCTGGGTGCGCACCGGCTCGGCACACGAGACGGGGGAGGTCGCCGGCATCACCCATCTCCTGGAGCACTTGCTGCTGCGCCGGTGCGGTGACAGGACTCCGGAGGCGATCTCGGAGCTGATCGACTCGCTCGGCGGGGACGTCGATGCCTTCACCACACGCGAAGCGTGCGCGGTCACCGCGCACGTCCCGGCGGAGCGCTTCGACGAGGCACTCGAGCTCGTGCTGGACGCAATGTTCCGCCCCGCTCTGAGGGCGGACGAACTCGAGCTGGAGCGGCGGGTGGTGGCCGCAGAGTTCGACCTGATCCAGGACTCCCCGATCGAGGTGGCGGCCGAGCAGGCGCTCGCGGCCTGCTGGGGTGCCCATCCGCTGGCCCGCCCGGTCCTTGGCAGGCGCGAGGTCGTGGAGCGGCTGGGGGCCGCCGACCTGGTCCGCTTCCACCGCGAGCGCTTCACCGCCGACAACCTCCTGCTGGTGGCGGTCGGCCCGGTCGATGAGGGACGGATCCGAGAGCGGCTTGCCTGCCTGCCGAGCCGGGCGGCGAAACCGGTCGCTCTGACGCCCCCGACGTGGAAAAGCGGGGTGCTGGTTGCGGAGCGCGACGGGCTCGAACAGCTCTACGCCGACCTCGTGCTTCCGGCGCTGCCGTCCGGACACCCCGAGGTCCTTACCTTGGCCGTCCTCCACCAGCTGCTGGGCGGGGGCGCCGCGAGCAAGCTGTTCCGCGAGCTGCGCGACCGTCTCGGGCTCGTCTACGACGTGGGCAGCTCCGTGTACACGACCGGTGTGACCGGCGTGCTGGAGATCACCTTCTCCGCCCCCGCCCGTCAGGCCGAAGCGTGCTGGGAAGCCGTCCTGCGCGTACTGGAACTGGTGGTGGCCGGTGAGATCGCTGACGATGAGGTGATGCTGGCGCGACGTGCCCTGGCTGCCGGTATCGTGCTGGGCTCGGAGGGCACGGACGCGTTAATGGAGGCGCACGCCGGTGAGTTTCTCGCGCGCGGGCGTCGCTTCGACGCCGCCTCCGTGCGGCGCGAGCTCGACCTCGTGAGCCCCGAGCGCGTGCGGGCACTCGCCGCACAAGTCGTGCGTCTCGATGCGATCGCGGGCGCCGTGTGTGGCCCGCCAGCTGGCCTGCGTCTGCCGGGGGCGCTGGCACGGAGGGTGGCATGACACGCCCAGTCCAGGTGCTCGTGCAGAGACTTCCACACGCGGCGGACCTGCCGCTGCCGAGCTACGCGACTCCTGACGCCTCGGGAGCCGACGTGGCGGCGGCGGTGAAGGAGGACGTCGCGCTCAAGCCGACGGAGAGGCGTGCCATCCCAACCGGCCTGGTGGTGGCGGTGCCACCCGGCTACGAGGTGCAGGTGCGCCCACGCTCGGGGCTGGCACTGAACCACGGTGTGACGGTGGCCAACGCCCCGGGAACCGTGGACAGCGACTACCGCGGCGAGCTCATGGTGGTCCTGGTCAACCTGGGGAACGAGACCTACACCGTCAAACGGGGGGAGCGCATCGCGCAGCTGGTGGTTGCCCCTGTTGTGCGGGGGACGTTCACCGTGCGCGAGAGCCTGCCGCCCTCCGAGCGGGGGTCGGGCGGGTTCGGCTCGACGGGGGTCTAGGGTGCGCTTGGCCGTGCTGGCCTCCGGCTCTGGCGGGAACGCCGCCGTCCTGGAGGTCGGCGACACCTGCGTGCTGGTCGACTGCGGCATCTCCTACCGGCAAATCGGTTCACGAATGAAGGCGCTCGGAATGGCGCCGGAGCAGATCCAGGGGGTGCTGCTCACGCATGAGCACGACGACCACATCAGGGGGCTGGAAGTCTTCCTGCGACACCACCGGGTCCCGGTGCTGGCCACGGTCGGCACCGTCGAGGCGATGCCGTGCCCGCCCGTGGATGCGCAGCCGCTGGCGTCCGGCCGCGAGGTGCGCCTCGGGAGCCTCAAAGTACTCCCCGTGGAGACCAGCCACGATGCGCGCGAGCCGGTGGGGTTCGTGGTCGAGGACCGCGGCCGGCGGGTTGGGATGGTCACCGACACCGGCGTGCTCACCGAGCTCCTGGTTGAGCGCCTCTCCGGGTGTCACGCGCTGCTGCTCGAGTGCAACCACGACCGCGATCTGCTCCGCTACGGGCCCTACCCCTGGCCGCTCAAGCAGCGCATCGCGTCCCATACCGGCCACCTCTCGAACGAGCAGACGTCCCGAGCGCTCGAGCGGCTTGCCCACTCGACGCTCGAGCTGGTTGTCGGCATGCACCTGTCGCAGACCAACAACCGGCCGGATCTAGTCGAACGCGAGCTGAATGCGATCCTGGCTGGGTCAAGCGTTCGTCTTGAGATTTCATCGCAGCATTTCCCGGTGGCCGTCAACGCCGGACCCGAGCAGCTCTCGCTCTTCCCGGAGCAAGCCGAGAGGCGCCCCGGGGCGGTGCGGGAGCGGTAGCGGCCGGTTCGTTTCCGCCCCGAGCCGTCCTTGGTACCCTTGGATGTTCGCCGGGATGGAGGTGCTGGATGCAGGTGGAGGTTCGGGTGAAGCTCAAGCAGCAGGTCCTGGACCCGCAGGGCGAGGCGATTCGGAGGGTCCTCGCGGGTCTGGGCTACTCCGAGGTCGAGCAGGTACGGGTGGGCAAGCTGATGCTCCTCGAGGTCGCGGGCGGCGACGCCAAGAAGGTCCGCACCCGCGTTGAGGAGGCCTGCCGCGAGGTGCTCGCCAACACGGTCATCGAGGAGTTCGAGGTGCGACTGCCATGAGCGCGGGGCGGCGGCGGCCGCGAGTGGCGGTGGTGATCTTCCCGGGCTCCAACTGCGATCGCGACACCCTGGTCGCCGTGGAGGAGGTCGGGGGCGAGGCGGTACCCGTGTGGCACCAGGACGTCAACCTCGCGGGCTGCGGCGCGGTGATCCTCCCCGGCGGCTTTTCGTACGGCGACTACCTGCGGGCGGGGGCGATGGCCGCGCACTCACCGGTGATGGCCGCGGTCCGCCGCCACGCCGAGGAGGGAGGGCCGGTGCTCGGGATCTGCAACGGGTTCCAGATGCTGCTCGAGATCGGCCTGCTTCCCGGGGCGATGCTGATGAACCGCACCCTGCGCTTCATCTGCCGAGACGTTCACCTGCGGGTGGAGCGCGACGGCATGCCGCTCCTCGGACACCTGCGGCGCGGGCAGGTGCTGCGCCTTCCGATCGCGCACAAGGAGGGGAACTGGTTCGCCCCGCCCGAGGTCGTGAGGGAGGTGGAGTCCGCCGGGGCCGTGGCACTGCGCTACTGTGCGCCGGACGGCCGGCTCGACGACGGCGCCAACCCGAACGGGGCGCTCAACGCCATCGCCGGCCTCGTGAACGCCGCCGGAAACGTGCTCGGGTTGATGCCGCACCCCGAGCGGCGCGTGCGCTCCCTAGTGGGCGGAGAGGACGGCGCCGCACTCATGCGGGCGCTGGTGGAGGCCGCGTGAGGTGGGACGCGCCGGCGACCGCCGAGCTGGCACGGGAGCACGGCCTCTCGGAGGAGGAGTACCGGCGCATCCTGGACTCCCTCGGCCGCACGCCCAACCTCACGGAGCTCGGGATCTTCGCTGCACTGTGGTCCGAGCACTGCTCGTACAAGTCGTCGCGCGTCCACCTGCGCAAGCTGCCCACGAGCGGGCCGCGCGTCGTGCAGGGACCCGGCGAGAACGCCGGCGTCGTTGAGCTCGGCGAGGGCTGGGTGACGGTGTTCAAGATGGAGTCCCACAACCACCCCTCGTTCATCGAGCCCTACCAGGGAGCGGCCACGGGAGTAGGGGGCATCCTCCGCGACGTTTTCACGATGGGGGCGAGGCCGATCATGCTGCTCGACTCGCTGCGCTTCGGCGCTCTCGAGGCGCCGCGAATGACGCACCTTGTGGACGGAGTCGTGCGTGGCATCGGCGATTACGGCAACTGCGTCGGCGTCCCCACCGTGGGGGGCGAGGTTGACTTCCATCCGAGCTACAACGGAAACGTCCTCGTGAACGCCATGTGCGTCGGGGTGGCGCGGGCGGACGGGCTCTTCTTCGGGCGTGCTTCGGGTCCCGGCAACCGCGTCGTCTACCTCGGGTCCAAGACCGGTCGCGACGGGATTCACGGGGCCACCATGGCCTCCGACGTGTTCGACGAGACGGCGAGCGAGAAGCGCCCCACGGTTCAGGTGGGCGACCCTTTCACGGAGAAGCTGCTGATCGAGTGCTGCCTCGAGCTGATGGACAAGGGTCTGGTGGTGGGGATCCAGGACATGGGCGCGGCAGGGCTCACCTCGTCGGCGTTCGAAATGGCGGCCCGCGCGGGGTGCGGGCTCACCTTGGATCTCTCGCTGGTGCCGGCACGCGAGAAGGGCATGAGCCCGTACGAGCTGATGCTCTCGGAGTCCCAGGAGCGGATGCTGCTGGTAGTGTCCCCGGCCAGCGTGCAGCCTGTGCTGGACGTGTGCCACCGCTGGGGGCTGGATGCCGTGGAGGTCGGGTCTGTCACGGAGGAGCCCGAGGTGAACGCGACGTTCGACGGCCGCGAGGCGTTCCGGCTGCCCGTTGCGCCGCTGGTCGATGACGCGCCCCGCTACGAGCGGCCGTGGGTAAACCCGGACCCGGCGGCTCCGGTGACGCTGCCGCCGCTGCACGAGCGGAGGTGGGGCGCCGATTTGCGTGCCATGCTCTCGAGCCCGGCGTTCGCCGACACCCACACGGTGTGGCAGCAGTACGACCAGTCGGTGGGCGCCGGCACGGTGGTCGGCCCGGGCGCGGATGCGGCACTGCTACTGCTCCCCGGCACGAGTATCGGCGTGGCCGCTACGACCGACTGCAACGCCCTCGCCTGCGGGCTCGATCCGCGGAACGGCGCAGCCCAGGCCGTGGCCGAGGCCGTCCGCAACCTGGCGTGCGTGGGCGCCGAGCCGGTGGGTGTCACGGACTGCCTCAACTTCGGCTCGCCCGAGAACCCAATAGTCATGGGGCAGTTCGTCACCGCGCTCGAGGGGATGGGGGAGGCATGCCGGGCCTTCGAGGTTCCGGTGGTCTCGGGGAACGTGTCGTTCTACAACGAGACGTCCGGGAACACGATCCTGCCCACGCCGACCGTGGGGATGGTGGGAGTCGTTCCCGAGGTGCGCCACCGTCCCCGAGCCACCTGGCAAGACGGTGATGCGATCTACCTGGTCGGTGCGGTCGAGGGTGAGCTGGGGGGAAGCCGCTTCCTGCAGGTCGTGCTCGGCCTGGAGGCCGGACCGGTGCCCGCGGTGGACTACGCGGCCGAGAGTCGCGCCGCTGCCGCGGTGCGGGCGCTCGTACGACACGGCCTGGCTTCCGCCAAGGACCTCTCGGACGGTGGGCTCGCGGTGGCTGCGGTGGAGATGAGCGGCGGGGCCTGCGGCGCGGAGCTCACCATGCCCGAGGGCGTCGCCCCGGCGCGTGCGCTGTTCGGCGAGTGGCGCGGCGGTTTTCTGCTCGCAGTCGCGCGCGAGAGCGAGCGGGCATTTGCGCGGACCTGCGAAGGGTTGCCTGTCACCCTTCTCGGCGCCGCGCGTGGCACGCGGCTGAGAGTTTCGCTGGGGGGCAAGGTGCTGTTGGACGAGCTGGTCGGCGAGCTCCAGCGGTTACGGGAGAAGGGTCTGGGATGGCTATCCGGGGCGTGAGCGAGGCGACCGACAAGTTTCACGACGAGTGCGGCGTGTGTGCGGTGCTGGGTCGGCCGGACGCGGCGAACCTCGTCTACCTCGGTCTGTACGCCCTCCAGCACCGCGGTCAGGAGTCGGCCGGGATCGCGGCCTTCGACGGGAAGGAGCTGCACCACCGCAAGGAGATGGGATACGTCGCCGACATCTTCGACCGCTCCCTTCTGGACGAGCTCCCGGGGTTTGCCGCGGTCGGCCACGTGCGCTACGCGACGGCGGGAAACTCCTCCCTGATCAACGCCCAGCCGATGGTGGCCAAGACCCACCGCGGCCAGGTCGCGCTCGCCCACAACGGGAATCTGGTCAATGCGCGGCGCTTGCGTCACGAGCTGGAGAGGGCGGGAGCGATCTTCCAGTCCACCTCCGACAGCGAGGTGTTCCTGCACCTGCTGGCGCGCTCACAGGCCGCGACGCTGGAAGCGGCGCTGCTCGAGACGCTGGACGCAGCATTGGGTGCGTACTCGCTGGTGGTGCTCTGCGACGGACGTCTTTTCGCGGCGCGCGATCCCCACGGCTTCCGCCCGCTCGCCCTCGGGCGGCTCGACGAAACCTGGGTCGTGGCCTCGGAGACCTGCGCGTTCGATCTCATCGAGGCGCGGCTGGTCCGCGAGGTCGGCCCGGGCGAGGTGGTCGAGCTCTCGGGTGAGGAGCCGCGCGTGCTACGACGCCCCGGGCCCGGGCCCCACGCGCACTGTGTCTTCGAGCACGTGTACTTCGCCCGTCCAGACTCGCGGGTCTTCGGCGAGGACGTCGGGGCGGTGAGGGAGCGTCTGGGTGAGCGTCTGGCGCAAGAGCACCCGGCGGCGGCGGACATCGTGGTCGCGGTCCCAGACTCCGGTGTGCCGGCGGCGCTCGGCTTCGCACGCGAGTCAGGCCTTCCCCTGGCACTCGGGCTGGTGCGCAACCACTACGTCGGACGCACCTTCATCGAGCCGCGCCAGGCCATCCGCCACTTCGGCGTCAAGGTGAAGCTCAATCCGGTGCGCTCGGCGGTGGAGGGCAAGCGGGTGGTGCTGGTGGACGATTCCATCGTGCGCGGCACGACATCGCGCAAGATCGTGATGATGCTCAAGGGTGTGGGCGCCACGGAGGTGCACCTGCGGATCTCCTCGCCGCCCACGATCGGGCCCTGCTTCTACGGCATCGACACCCCGGAGCGCCGCGAGCTGATCGCTTCCAGTCAAAGCGTCGACGAGATCCGGGCCTTCGTCGGCGCCGACTCCCTGGGGTATCTCTCCGAGCGGGGTATGCTCTCATGCCTTACGACGCCGGCCGAGAACTTCTGCACCGCCTGCTTCTCCGGCAACTACCGGGTGCTGGACGAGGAGGACCGCGCCGACGTCGTCGCCAAGGAAGAGCGTTGACGAAGACAGGTGGAGTCGAGGTTTGAGAGGGAGGAGTTACACCTCGGGCGCTGCGGTCCCCGCTTTGTGGGTGTTGACCCTCCACCCTTCCTTAACTCTGAACTCTTCGCTTCTTTTGCTAACCTTCCACCATGTCGGAGCCTAGCGACGGTAGACCGCTGACGTACGCGGGTGCCGGGGTGGACATCGAGGCCCAGGACCGCGCCCTGGCGGAGATCAAGCGTCTCGCCGGGACGACCTTCACGCCCGGCGTACTCTCGGACATCGGCGGCTTCGGCGGCCTCTTCGCCCTCGAGCCCACCAATCCCTCGGGGACGGTGCTGGTGGCCTCGGCGGACGGTGTGGGAACCAAGCTCAAGGTCGCCCAGATGGCCGGAGTGCACGGCACGGTCGGGCAGGACCTGGTCAACCACTGCGTCAACGACATCCTGGTGCAGGGCGCGCGGCCGCTGTTCCTCCTCGACTACCTGGCTACCGGCCAGCTCGAGCCCGGGGTGGCCGCTCAGGTCGTGGGGGGCCTTGCGCGCGCCTGCCAGGCGAACGGGTGCGCGCTGCTCGGCGGTGAGACCGCGGAGATGCCTGGGTTTTATCGTCCGGGCGAATACGACCTCGCCGGCTTCATCGTCGGGGCCTGCCGGCGCGACCGGTTGCTGCGCCGCGAGGACGTGCGGGTCGGCGATACGCTAGTGGCGCTTCCTTCCACCGGCCTGCACACCAACGGCTACTCGTTGGCGCGCAAGGTGATCTTCGAGGTCCTCGGCCTGCGCGTGGACAGCCAGTTGGCCGGCCTCGGCGTGACGGCCGCGGAGGCGCTCCTGGCGGTGCACCGCTCGTACCTGCCGGCGGTCGGCCCCCTGCTCGAGGGGGGCCTGGTGAGGAGCGCCGCCCACATCACCGGCGGCGGCATCCCCGACAACCTCCCGCGCGCCCTTCCGGCCGGGGTGGGGGCGGAGATCTCCCTGGCATCCTGGGACGAGCCCCCCGTCTTCCGAATCATCCGCGAGGCGGGACGGGTGCCGGAGGACGACATGCGCCGCACCTTCAACCTCGGAGTGGGGATGATCCTGGCGGTGGCGCAGGAGCATCTGGGCGAGGTGCTCGAGAGACTCGTCCCGCACGGCCCCGGCTGGGTGATCGGCCGCGCGGTCGAGGGCGCGGGCGTGCGCTTCGGGAAGGCATGAGGCACGGGCCATGAGGCGCGAGCGGGCCAGGGTCGCGGTGCTGCTCTCGGGGCGTGGCTCGAACTTCGTCGCGCTTGCGGAGGCCTGCGCCCGCGGCGAGGTTCCGGCCGAGATCGTGCTGGTCGTCTCCAACAAGCCCGATGCAGCCGGGCTGGAGCGGGCCCACGAGCGCGGGATCCCCGCGGTGGCGATCCCGGGGAAGGGCCTGCCCCGCGAAGAGCACGAGGCGAAGGTCATCGCCGGAATCGAGGGGGCCGGTGCGCAGTGGATCTGCCTCGCCGGCTACATGCGCCTGCTCTCGGAGGGGTTCGTCGCACGGTTTCCGCACCGCATCCTGAACATCCACCCGGCGCTGCTGCCGTCGTTCCCGGGCCTCGAGGCGCAGCGCCAGGCGTGGGTGTACGGGGTCAAGATCTCCGGGTGCACC
>Ga0154638_1066_pt1:0-2500 | contig 16494 bp, 11 predicted proteins | sample Rifle2008BG13ft_FD_116067 | JGI IMG/M metagenome (GOLD analysis project Ga0154638, IMG submission 116067) | Acidobacteria bacterium RBG_13_68_16 | reverse complement strand
GGGAGCTTGACTGCGAGACCTACAAGTCGAGCAGGGACGAAAGTCGGGCTTAGTGATCCGGCGGTCCCGCATGGAAGGGCCGTCGCTCAACGGATAAAAGGTACGCCGGGGATAACAGGCTGATCCTGCCCAAGAGTTCACATCGACGGCGGGGTTTGGCACCTCGATGTCGGCTCATCGCATCCTGGGGCTGAAGCAGGTCCCAAGGGTTCGGCTGTTCGCCGATTAAAGCGGTACGTGAGCTGGGTTTAGAACGTCGCGAGACAGTTCGGTCCCTATCTGGTGTGGGCGGAGGACACTTGAGGAGAGATGTCCTTAGTACGAGAGGACCAGGACGTACGGACCTCTGGTGTACCAGTTGTCGCGCCAGCGGCAGCGCTGGGTAGCTATGTCCGGATCGGATAACCGCTGAATGCATCTAAGCGGGAAGCCAACTCCAAGATAAGGTGTCCCGGGCGCAAGCCCCTAAAGGCCTCTGGTAGATTACCAGTTTGATAGGCGGGAGGTGGAAGCGCGGCAACGCGTGCAGCTGACCCGTACTAATCGGCCGTGCGGCTTGACCATACATACCCTTTCTCTTTGTGTGTTCAGTGGGGAGCCCAGTTGAGTTGTGATTTTTCTTTAGTTTTTCCGGTGGCCATACCGAGAGGGAAACACCCGTTCCCATTCCGAACACGGCAGTTAAGCCTCTCAGGGCCGATGGTACTCGGTGGGAAACTGCCTGGGAGAGTAGGTCGCCGCCGGGAAGTATGAGAGCCCGACGCTCACGCGCCGGGCTCTCGCTTTTTGGGGGCTGTCGGCCGCTGCACATCAAAGGCGGCGACCTCGTCGCTGCCGGGCCTACAACCGTCAGCTGCGCCTGCCACTTAAATCTTGCAGCGCAAACGCCTGGGCACCGGGCCGTCAGCGCGGCGCTAGCCGGGCTGACGGAAAGTATGAGGATCCTGCGAGAGATCGCAGGGCCTTCGCATTTCTTGCGTTGCTCTACTGGGTCTTGAGGAGGCTCTCACCGCGGGTGTCTGCGGCGAGCAGCGCAGTGGCGGCTTCGGCGTCCACCGCAAAGGTACCAGGTATCCCATTTCATTCATTGTCCCTCGGAAGACTTCTTCGCGTTCCTCCGCAGCGTCTTCGTCACCCGCTCGGCAAGCACCGTGACTGCCGGGTCCGTGCGCCGTACCGCAGCCGCTTGAGCGTACAACCGACTCGCCGAGCCCGCATCCCTGCCGATCACCACCGCGAGATCCTTCACCTTCAGCCCACACCGCTCCACCCCGACCAGCATCGCAAGTCCCCGGGCCCGCTGCAGCTCCTCACCCCGACTCCGCCCTCCAAGCGCCTCCACCGGGACGTCGAGGACTTTCGCAACGGCCCGTGCCACGCCGGCGGCATTCGCTCTCGGCGGGGCCGGTCGCTGGAGGCCGCCCTGCCAGTCCAGGCGCGGCCGGCTCGGATCCAACTGCAGCTCGTCGTCCTCCCCACGCACACGCCGCCACCACGGCAGCCGCCCCGGCCCCTCCTTCATCCACCCCTCCTCCTGACCCCGCCCAAGCACGCCTCGGTAGGTGCGAAGGGCCTCTCGCCGTGAGGAGCCGAACGCCACCAGCGCCTCGTCCACGTCCACCACCCCCGAGCGCACCCGACCGAGAAGCTGCCGATGCCCGCTCCAGCGATACGCGCCCGGATCCTTGACCAACCCGCCCGCCACCGGGTTGAGGTGCACGTAGGCGATGGCCTGCATCAGGTAGACGGGATCGTCAACCAGCCGCGCCTTGTACCGTCCTTGCCACACCGGACCGAGGACGCGCCGCCTGCGATTAAACGCCTTCGCAAACCGCCCCTGCACCAGCCGCATGCTCCGCCACAAGGGCCGCTCCCCCGTGCGGACGACGAGGTGGTCGTGGTTCGGCATCAGACACCATGCGAGGATCGTCAGTCCATGCTCAGCCTTGACGTCGGCGAGCATGGACACGAACGCCCCGGCCACGGCCTCGTCCACAAACGGCCGCTCCCCCCGCGCCGCCCTGCAGTACACGTGATAGGTGCCGCCGGCGACGAAGATCCTCGGCTTCCGTGGCACGTCGTCCCTCCCGACCGGCAATCAGAGGAGAGGCTAGCACACAATGCACCGAATGGGATACCTGGTACCTTTGCGTGGACGGCGTCAGGTCGGTGAGCATCACGGTGTAGGGCGGGTTGACCTGGCTGGCCGTGGTGCCCGCCGCGCGAAGCGTCGCCGCTGTGCACGAGGTGATGCCCTGAGCGCGGGCGACCATCTCTCTGGGCGTCTCGGGCAACGGGACGGCGGTGGAGGCATCCACCGGCTCCATAGCAGAATCCGACGCCCCAAGTCCGGTTGCTCCCGGTTGCGACCGAAGCAGCGTCGCCGATGAGTTGCCACTGCCCGGATGGCCGGGTCGGGTGCCAGTCGCCGGTCCGCTCGCACCCAGTCCTCGCGCCTCTTTCCTCGTGTGCCGGCGCTCGATCGGCAGGCGCTGGAACG
>Ga0154638_1028_pt1 | contig 16829 bp, 11 predicted proteins | sample Rifle2008BG13ft_FD_116067 | JGI IMG/M metagenome (GOLD analysis project Ga0154638, IMG submission 116067) | Acidobacteria bacterium RBG_13_68_16 | reverse complement strand
GAGCTGCTTGAGGGCCTCGCGGACGGGCATCTGGCTGACGCCGTGCGCCTGGGCCAGCCTCTCCTGCCTGAGCCACTCGCCGGGCTTCAGCCGCCCCTCGAGAATGTCGGAGCGCAGGCGGTCCGCGACCCAGTGGTGAAGCTGGCGGTGCGAGCGGGGTGTGGGCTCACTTGCCATTGCGACTCGGTATATCTGATCTAATATCTAACCTGCCCGGAACAGTAGCAAGCAGGATTTCGCAAGTCAAGAGGCACCGCGCGCTCCCGTTTTTCATGGAGGAGCAAAAGGTTACGCCTGGTGTCGGCCTTGGCGCCCCTCGAACGGGCGCACAGGTGGAGCTCAGCGGATTCCCGTCCAGCCGACGAGCGCGGGCCAGACCAGCACCGCGAGCGAGAACACGAAGAAGACGACCTGCAGCGGCCAGTTCCACCTCACCCAGCGCTCGTAGGGGATCTTGGCCAGCGCCAGCGTGCCGACGGTGACCGCCGAGGTCGGCAGGATCATGCTGTTGAAACCGGCGCCAAGCTGGTAGGCGAGCACGAGTGTCTGCCGGGTAATCCCCGAGAGATCCGCGAGGGGCGCGAGCAGCGGCATGGTCAGCACGGCCTTGGTGGATCCCGATGGGATGAAGAAGTTCAGGATGAGCTGCAGGACGTACATCGCCTGGGCCGCGAGCACGCCCCCGAAGTGCGACGTGACCGATGCCATCCCGTGGAGGATGGTGTCCAGGATGTGGCCGTCCTCGAGGATCACCACGATGCCCCCGGCGAAGGCGACGATCAGCGCGGCGCCGGTAAGGTCCTTGGCACCCGTGATGAACGACTTGGCGAGCCTGTTCGGCCCGATGCCGGCGGCGAGTCCGGCCAGCACGCCCATGGCGAAGAAGAGCCCCGCGAACTCCACCATGTACCACTTGTACGCGGTCGAGCCCACGATCAGCCCGACGACCGCACCGAGGAGAACGAGCAGACACAGGCCGTGCCGCCAGGTGAACGCCACCTGCTCCGCATCGGCCTTCCCGATCTCCTCGCGCCGCTGCCGGTCGAGGTCGTACATGATGCTTCGCGTGGGGTCGGCTTTGACCCGCGCCGCATAAACCATCACCCACACGATGGCCACCGCCGTGGCGATGACCCAGACGAGGATGCGGTAGTAGATCCCCGAGCCCAGGGGCACGCCGGCGATCGCCTGCGAGATCTGGACGGTGAACGGGTTGAGGAACCCGGCCGAGAAGCCGACCCCCGCCGCCACGAACGACAGGCAGACCCCGACGATCGAGTCGTACCCGAGGGCGAGGGCGAGCGGCACGAAGATCAGCGCGAACGGGATCGCCTCCTCGGCCATTCCGTACGCCCCCCCGAAGAATGAGAACACGGTCATCACGATCGGGATGATCAGGTACCTGCGGTGCCCCAGCAGCTTGATGAGCTGGTGGATGCCGGCAGCGATGGCCCCGGTGTCGTTCAGGATGTTGAAGGCGCCGCCGACGATGAGGATGAGCCCGATGATCGCGCCCATTCGGAGGAAGCCGCGCATCGGCGCGAGGAAGATTGCGCCAAGCTGCGGGTTGCTGGGCTCGACCTTGTAGGTCCCCGGCAGTACGACCTCGCGCTGCGTGCCACTGACGATCTCCTTCTGTCGCTGGTAGCTCCCGCCGGGCAGGATCCAGGTGGCGGCGGCTGCGAGCAGGATCAGCGTGAACGCGATCACGAAGACGTCGGGGCTCTTCTTGGGCATCGGGACCTCCGCAAAACCCGGGCATTATACGAGGAACCTGCGAAAAACAAGCTAGGAGTTAACAGTTGAGAGTGTTGGGGAGAGAGTGAAAAGGGACCAGAAAACGGGCAGCGGCTCCTCAGGGATTCAACAGGTCGCCGTCAGAGACCGATCTAACCCCTTGTCGCTCATCGCCGCGACCTCCTGCCTCTTCCCTCTCACCTCTCCCCTCTTCCCTGCCTTACTTCAGCCCTCGGACCTCGAACAGCTCGGAGAGAACCTGGAGGTACGAGCAGGCGTAGGCCATGGCATCGCTGCTCACGAACACCCCGTTGAACCTCACGAAGCCGGCAGGGTCAGGCAGCGCGATCTCGCGCACCAACTCGGTGCGGCCGGTCCCGAAATCGTAGGCGAAGATCTTCCCGGGCACGTCGGTCGGGCGGCACACGTAGAGCTTCCCGCCGTCGGCGCTCCACCGAATCGGTACCAGACCGGGGGTGAGGTCGGCGAGCACCCGTGGCTCCGTCGCCTCCACGGGGTAGATCCAGATCCTCTGTTCCGAGTCGAGGCCGGCCACGTACTTTCCGTCGGGTGAGATTGCGAATTCCAGGCCCGCGCCTTCGGGCGTGATCGGTTTCGGCGTCCCGGCAGCCACGTCCTGCACGAAGAGCTGAACACCGCGCCCGGGCTCGTGGCCGGCGAAGGCGATCCGCCAGCCGTCGGGGAAGAAGCGCGCACGCAGGTGGTTGATGGCGTCGCTCGTGACCGGCCTGGGTTCCCCCGCGCCGGTCGGCTGGAGGATCAGTCGCCGTGGCATCTCGTTGGGCGACGTGATCGCCCACCTGCCGTCGGGTGATAGAGCCGCCGCATCCCCGTCCCCGAGGCGGACCGCCGGCGACCCGTCCGTCCTGCGCAGGTAGACCCCGTAGTCGGACCCACCACCCCTGCCGCCCTCGATGAACAGCACCGTGCGGCCGTCGCCCGACATGTCACGGACAAGGGAGTAGTCGAGCCAGGAGAGGTCGCGCACGCTGGTCTCGCCCGGGGCGAGGGCAACAATACCGGCCCGCCAGGTCTCGCGCACGAAAAGGATGTGCCCGTCGGGCGCGACGTCCTGGAGGGTCAGTTCCGCAGGCGCCACCGCCAGCAGCCGTTGTCTGCCCCGGAGGGAGACCGCGCGCAGATAGCGGTCCGCGCCGGTATCCGACGCGGAAAACCACACCTCGGTGCCGTCGACAGACCATGCGAGTCCCTGGGCGCTCTTCAGCCCCTTGACCAGCGCTCTCACTCGACCCTTGCGGTCCACCACCGAAAGCGAGCCGCCGTCGTCAGTGAACACGGGGTGGTCGAAGAACGCGACCACGTCCCCCCGCGGCGACACCCGAGGGTGGCCGATCCAGCCGGCGGTTGAGTAGAGCAAGTGCCCGACCGGATACTCGAGGCGGTCCTGACCCTCCTCGTACCTGACCACAGCGAGGTCGGCCCCATCCGGGCTCCAGTCAGCCCACTCCACCCCCTCGAGCAGCGGCCGCGGTTGACCGCCCGCGAGGGGCGCATGGGCAAGGGTCCCGGTCTGGACCCACACGCTGCGCGACGTCCGGCCGAGCGCGACCGCCATCTCGCCGCCCCGGGAGATCGCCAGAATGTCCGACCCGGGCGGCCCGAGCGAGCGAGCCACCGGAATCCCCGGTCTCGTCGAGAAGATCTGGACCGGCTTCCCCTCCCAGCCGCCGCCGAACACCACGGTCTGTCCGTCGGGCGCATAGCGAGCCGACCAGATCATGCCGCGCTGGAAGGTGAGCTGCTCGAAGCGAGGGGGCGTCACCTTGCCCAGGACCCTTCCGATCAGCAACCCGCCGACGAGGCCAAGCGCGAGCAGTCCCACGCCAGCCGCGAAACGGCGGAGTACGGGAACGGGGACGCGCGGCCGCGGCAGGGCGGCGAGAGGCGTCGGCGGCGTCACCGCCGTGCTGGACATGGCGGTGAGCGTGTCGTCGAGAGCAATCGCCACGTCGCGCGCCGACTGGAACCGCTGCTCCGGGTTCTTCTCCAGGCAGTGCCGGACGATGCGGGCGACTGCCGCCGGACAGCTCTTATTCACCTCAAGCAGGTCCGGCGGCTCATCGTCCAGGATTGCGTGCAACGTTTCCACCTGGCTGTCACGCCAAAAGGCCCGCTTGCCCGCGAGCATCTCGTAGAAAATCAACCCGAAGGCAAAGATATCGGAGCGGTGGTCCACCTGGTCGCCGCGCACCTGCTCGGGGGACATGTAGCCCGCCGTCCCGACGATCAGCCCGTCCTGGGTCAGCGTGGCGACAGGAGGCTCCGTTCCCCTCTTCTTGGCCTCCGGCTGGACCAGCTTCGCCAGGCCGAAGTCGAGGATCTTCACCTGGCCGTCCTTGGTCAGGAAGACGTTCTCGGGCTTCAGGTCCCGGTGCACGAGCCCCATCTCCTTCACCGCCGACAGACCACGCGCGATCTGCAGGCCGATCTCGGTTGCCTTGCGCGGAGCCAGCGCCTTGCCGTGGCGCAGGCGCTGGCGCAGCGTCTCCCCGTCGAGCAGCTCCGAGACGACGTAGGGCGACCCCTTGAAGGTGCCGATGTCGTAGATTGCCGGGATGTTCGGATGGGCAAGCTGGCCGGCGGCGCGGACCTCGAGCTCGAACCGCCTCAGCCGCTCGGCGTCGCCCGAGTAGGTGGCGGGCAGCAGTTTGATCGCGACGTCCCGCTGCAGGCGGGGGTCCCACGCCCGGTACACTTCTCCCATCCCGCCCGTGGCGATGGCGCCGACGATCTCATACGGTCCGAGGCGCGCTCCGGCGCGCAGCGTTGACATCTAAAGATCATTTTAGACCCCGTTCCCGGCAGGCGCCGTTATCCGGCGAGGCCTTTCACCCGTTCTCGGCCCCTACTCCTCCAGCGTCGAGACGTCCCCCTCGGGGAGTCCCTGCGCCCGCGCCTTTAGCAGCCGTCGCATGATCTTGCCCGAGCGGGTCTTGGGCAGCGAGGTGACGATCTCGACCTTCTCGGGCTTGGCGATCGGGCCGATCTCCCTGGCGACGTGCTGCGCGAGCTCGTCGACGAGCTGAGGCGTGGCCGTCTGGCCTGCCCGCAGGATCACGTACGCGTAGATGCAGTTCCCACGCACCTCGTGAGGCATGCCGATCGCCGCCGCCTCCGACACCGCCGGGTGGCTCACCAGCGCCGACTCGATCTCCGCCGTGCCGAGTCGGTACCCCGAGACCTTGATCACGTCGTCCACCCTCCCGATGATCCAGAAGTAGCCGTCCTCGTCGATCTTCGCCGAGTCACCGGTGAGGTATTTCCCCGGGTAGGTGGACCAGTACTGCTGCACGTAGCGTTCGGGGTCCTTGTAGATCCCGCGCAGCATTGCCGGCCAGGGCGTGGTGATGACCAGCTTCCCCTCCTCGCCAGCCTTGACCGGATTGCCCTCCTCGTCGAGGACCTCCGCCTGAATACCTGGGAACGGCTTGGTACCCGAGCCGGGCTTGAGCGGGAACGACGGCACCGGCGTGATCATGAACATGCCGGTCTCGGTCTGCCACCAGGTGTCGATGATCGGGCACCTCGCCTTGCCGATGACCCGGTGGTACCAGCGCCACGCTTCCGGGTTGATGGGCTCGCCCACCGTTCCCAGAAGGCGCAAGGTCGATAGGTCGTGGCGGTTGGCCCACGATTCGCCGAACCGCATCAGACCCCGGATCGCGGTGGGCGCGGTGTAGAGGATCGAGATCCCGTAGTTCTCCACGATGCGCCACCAGCGATCGGGGTACGGGTAGGTGGGTGCGCCCTCGTACATCATCGAGGTGGCGCCGAGGATCAGCGGGCCGTACACGATGTAGCTGTGGCCGGTGATCCACCCCGGGTCGGCGGCGCACCAGTAGCGATCCTCCGGTTTCATGTCGAAGGCGTACTTGAGGGTGGTGGCGACCCCGACCTGGTATCCCCCGTGGGTGTGGATGATCGCCTTGGGCCTGCCGGTCGTGCCCGAGGTGTACAGGAGGAACAGCGGGTCCTCGGCGTCCATGACCTCGGTGGGACACCTGCCGTTGGTGCCGGCTCGCGACATCGGGAGGGCCATCAGCTCGTCGTAGTAGTAGTCGCGGCCCACCTCCATGTTGACCTTCTCCTTGGTGCGCCGCACGACGATGACGTGCTCCACGGTGCCGGCGCGCTGCAGCGCCTCGTCGGCGATGGCCTTCAGGTTGATGGCCTTGCCGCGCATGTAGCCGCCATCGGCGGTTACCAGCACGCGGGACTCCGAGTCCTCGATGCGACCGTGCAGCGACTCGACCGAGAAACCGCCGTATACCACCGAGTGCACCGCCCCGATCTTGGCGCAGGCAAGCATGGCGATCGGCAGCTCGGGGATACGCGGCAGGTAGATGGTCACCCGGTCGCCCTTGTTGACCCCCATGCTCTTGAGGACGTTGGCGAACCTGCACACCTCCCGGGCCAGCGCGAAGTACGAGAAGGTGCGCAGGTCGCCGTTCTCGCCCTCCCAGATCAGCGCAAGCTTGTTCCGCGTCGGCGTGGCGAGGTGGCGGTCCAGCGCGTTGTGAACGATGTTTGTCTTGGCACCCACGAACCACTTGAAGAACGGCTTGTTGGAGTCGTCCAGGACCTTCGTCCACCTCTTGAACCACTTCAGCTCCTTGGCGCGCTCCTCCCAAAAGGCGACCAGGTCCGTCGCCGCCCTGGCGCGCAGGGCATCGTAGTCCTTGACGTGGGAGCGCCGCACCGTCTGCTTGTCCGGGTACCAGAGATCGTTCGGCTTGGGTTCCTCAGCCATGGCTTGTCCCCCTGTCCTGCACCTGCAAACCGCCGGAAGGCCGTCCTCTTCCGGCCCGTTGGGGCTTTCACGACAACGCGGTACGGAAAGTCGTGCCAGTCTACAGCGTGCCCGGCCCGGGTGCCGGAACCCCCGCTCCGTGCCGCTGGTGTGTGCTCCCCTGTCGCGCCACGCCCAGGGCGGCGTCCAGGACCTCCGCCAGCGCCCGGCACGCCTCCGGGCTCTCCAGGATGCCGCCGGAGTTGTGGTCACCGACCAGGGTCGCGAACCGCTTCGGTTCGGGCGCGGAGCGGAAGAGCGCCTCCCCCATCTCGAACGGCACGATGGTGTCTCCGGGCCCGTGCAGGATCAGCTTGGGACAGGCGAGCGCTCCCACGCGCCCGAGGGAGTCGTACCCCACCCGCACAAGCCCCGCGGGCACGAACGGGTAGTGGCGGCGCGCCATGTCGCGTGCGCTGGTGAAGGTGGACTCCGCCACCAGTGCGGCCGGGGAAAACCTGACGGCGGCCTCGATGGCGACGGCACCGCCCAGCGACTCGCCGTAGAACACCGTCCGCTCGAGGGGGACGCCTCTCGCGTCCCGCACGTGGGCCACCGCGGCGTCCATGTCGCGGGCCGTCCCCTCCTCGCTCGGCTTCCCCTCGCTCGCCCCATAGCCACGGTAGTCGAACGCCAGCACCGAGAGACCCAAGTCGTGGAAGAGCCGGAGCTTCCCGACGCGGTCGCCCACGTTGCCGGCGTTGCCGTGGCAGAAGATCAGCGCGCCGCGGCTGGTCGGCGCCGGGATCCACCAGGCCGCAACGGTGACCCCGTCCGCGGTCTTGAGACGCGCATCCTCGAACGCCATTCCGAGGTCGCCAGGGGTGAAACGGAGATGTCTGTCCGGGAAGTAGATCAGGGAGTCCTGACGAAAGAACGCTAGCCCCAGCATCGCGACCACCGCAGCCGCCACGACCGACGCAACGACCACCACGCCTGTCAGCACCTGCCTCACCGCCACGTCCGTACGGCCACCGGTCGGTCCTCAGGAGTAGATCAACGCGGCCACCGCCTCGAGCCCTTCGCGGTCTGCCTCGTCGAAATGGGCCGTGCGCTCGGAGTCCACGTCGAGGACGCCGACCACGGCCCCGGAGCCGTCGCGCAGGGGGACCACGATCTCGGAGCAGGAGTGCGAGTCGCACGCGATGTGCCCCGGGAAGACGTGCACGTCCGGAACGATCACCGCCTCCCCGCGGTCGATCCCCGCCCAGCAAACGCCCTGATGGGCCGGCAGCACGAGACACGCCAGCGAGCCCTGGTACGGCCCCACGGTGAGCTCGCCGTCGTTCAGCAGGTACCAGCCGGTCCAGAAGAAGCCGGTCATCTTGGCGTGCAAGAGCGCGGCTGCCGTGGCCATCCGGGCCATCGGGTCGCGGGTGGAGACGAATAGCTCCCGCAACTGCTGCGCAACCCGATCGTAGCGCCCTCCCTTTCTCTCTGGATCCATCGGTGCCTCCGCGCGACGCATGCTAGCCCAGCCGCCGGCGTGCCGAGAGCGCGATTGCGGCCGCCGTGCCCGCCTGCACAACGGCAATCCCCACACCCACCGCGATCATTCCCGCCCAGGGGAGCACCAGCAGGCCCACCGCCAGCGCCGCGATCCCCGCGCCCGCCTCGTCGGCGGCAAAGCCCCTGCCGGCCCCGCGCCGGGTCTCGCCCCTCCCCGCGAGCGACGCCACCGCGGGAAACGCCGCGCCGGTGAGCAAGCCGGCCAGCAGCAGGAGCGGCACGATCGTGGTCCGGGGGAACGCGAGCGGAGCCCCGGATGCGATCAGGAGCGAGACGCCGGCTCCCCCCATGAGCACTCCCGCGAGGTACCCAGGGCCCGCGGACGACCACCGGCGGGCGGCGGACGAGCCCACGACCAGTCCGGCCATGAACGCCGCGGAGAGCGCCCCGACCTCCGCATACACTGAGCCCATGGTCGCCTGCCACCCGGCTAGCAGCAGCAGCCACCAAGCCATCGAAGCGAAACCCACGACCGCCGCGGCCTCGACCCCGAGGCTGGCGCCGCGCGCGCCACGTGCCAGCAGCACGCCTACCACGACGGCGAGGCAGACGAGGAGCGGCACGGTGGAACCGGCCTCCAGCGCCCGCGCCGCCGCGAGCAGCGGTGGGCTCCCCCTCGCCTCGTGAAGCGCCGCGGCCAGAAGCACCGCGCGCGGGTGCCGCGCCCGATTGACCGGGGCGCGGCGATCGGCCAGGAACGCGGCCAACCCGGCGGCGCGGCCGGTGTCCGCAACCAGCGGGATCATCTCGGGCCCGAACTCCGGATCGACCGCGCCCCTGCGGCGCCAGCGCTCCGCGAGGACCGCCGGATCCGCTGAGACCCTCGCAGGCTCTCGGCCGGCGGCCAACAGGACCTCCTCGCCCGGCACGGCGGTCACCTGCGGGAACGACTCCCGAAGCGTGGCGGCAATGACCGCCAGGAGCCGCCCGCCGGCGCCTCCGAGGTAGGTGTCCCCAACGCCCACGCGCACCACCAGGACCCCGTCGGCCGCGAGGGCCCCGGCGCAGGCGTGGAAGAACTCCGCGGTGCGGGTGCGATTGTGCCGCAGTGTGGTCGGGTCGCCGTCCAAGAGCACGATCTCGTCCCAGGGCCCGCCGCGCCCCACCGCTCGAAGCGGGTCGCTGCCGATCAGCGTCACCCGCTGGTCCGCGAACGCCGCCGCCAGAGGGGCTCCGAACCAAACCGGCAGGAGGCGCGCCAGGGCGGCGTCCTCCTCGACGACGGTGAGCCGCACGCCGGGCTCGCGCAGCATGGCGGGCACCGTCCCGTCCGCGGTCCCTCCGAGCAGGAGCACCCTTTTCGGGTTCGGGTGCAGCAGCAGCGCGAGGTGGGCCCGCGGTGCCGCGCGGTACGGATCGGGGAAACTCGCCAGGAGCCGGCCATCGGCGTAGAGCGCGGCCGGTGACCCGGCCGAAAACTCGAGGCGCTGCTGGCGCGTCTCCCGCCAGGCGGCGAGCCCTCCGGCCCTGCCCGACCACCGCCACCCGGCGTTCGCCAGGGCTCGGTCCCCAGGCGCCGCCACGGCGATGCCGACGGCGAGCGGCAGCACCGCAAGCCAGGGGCGGCCGCGCGTCGCCAGCCACGCGGCGAGCGAGAGACCCGCGGCGAAGCAGAGTGCCGCCACCGACCCCTGCTGCGCCAGCAGGAACGTGAAGACGAGCCCGCCCGCCATCGCTCCGCCGCTCTCGAGCGCGTAGGCCGTGGCCGCACCGCCCGCGCCGCTCAGAGTGGCCGCCGCCACCGGGAAGCTCCAGCCGCCCACGGCGGCCGGCACGATCACAGCCGCGGCCCACAGCCAGAGCCCGCGCCAGGTCGTCGCGGCCTCGCCCGTCACCGTTCCGGTGAGCGCCGGTGCGGCGCGCATCAGCACGACACCGGCGGCGACGAGCACGGGAACCAGTCCCGGCGCCAGCGCCGCAAACCCCCGGCCGCCGCCCCGGGTCCCCACCCAGGCTCCGATCCCCATCCCCCACAGCCAGAGCGCCAGCACCGCACCCCAGGCAAGCTCCGAGCCGCCGAGGGCGGTCATGCCCTCGCGCAGCAGCACCGCCTGGGCGACCGAGGTGGTGAAGCCCAGCGTCACCAGGGACGTCGTGGCCGTGCCGGGGAGCGACAGCGCGCGCACGTCGGCATTATGACCCTCGCGAGCGTGCCTCGGGGCGGCTTGACAAGGCATGGGGCGTGTACGATAAGGAGACTAAGAGTCAACGACATGGTGGGCAGACCGCGTCGGTGGATTTGGGTCCCGGTCGAGCGGGGGGCCTTGCCGCTCCGAGGTGAGGCGTGATCGGGGAGACCGTCTCCCACTACACGATCCTCGAGCGGCTGGGCGGCGGCGGCATGGGCGTCGTGTACAAGGCCGAGGACACCCGCCTCAAGCGCTACGTCGCGCTCAAGTTCTTGCCACCCGAGTTGACCCGTGACGCGGCGGCCAGGGAGCGCTTCGAGCAGGAAGCGCGGACCGCGAGCGCCCTCGACCATCCCAACGTCTGCACGATCCACGAGATCGACACGACCCCGGACGGCCAGGTCTTCATCTGCATGGCTTTCTACGATGGCGAGAGCCTCAAGGGCAGGCTGGCCCGTGGCCCGCTGAGCATTGAGGAGACCCTCAACATCGTCGTGCAGATGGCGGATGGCATGAAACAGGCCCACGAGCACGGGATCGTCCACCGCGACATCAAGCCGGCCAACGTGATGCTGACCAGGGACGGTGTCCCCAAGATCGTGGATTTCGGCATCGCCACCCTCCTTGGCAGGCCTCGGGCCGATGCCGGCGAGATCGCGGGCACGGTCTCGTACATGTCCCCCGAGCAGACGCGCGGTGAGGCGCTGGACCAGCGCACCGACGTCTGGTCTTTCGGGGTCACGATGTACGAGATGCTCACGGGCCGCCTTCCCTTTATCGCCGAGGGGGAGCAGCCGCTGCTGCAGGCGATCATCCGCCAGGAGCCTCCGCCCCTCGAAAGCCTGCGGACCGGCGTGCCGGCGCCGCTCGCCGCGATCGCGTCGAAGTGCCTGCGCAAGCGGCCCGATGAGCGGTACCAGCGTGCCGCGGATCTGATCGCCGACCTGAGGAGCGTGCGTCGCGCCCTGACCTCGGCCACCGTTTCCACGTTGCCGGGCGCTGCACCGATCTCCTCCGTGCGGCGACGGCTGCGCCCGGCGATCACGCTCCCGGTCGGCGCCGCGATGGTTGCGTTGTTGCTGCTCGCGGTGGTGCCCGCGGCCCGCAACGCGGTCAGGGCAGTGCTGAACGTCCAGGCGGTCCCCGATCAGCAGCACATGGCGGTGCTCCCCTTCACGAACGTGGGTGACGACCCCGCCAACCGCGCCTTCTGCGACGGCCTCACCGAGATACTGACCAGTCAGCTCACACAGGTCGAGCGCTTCCAGGGCTCCCTCTGGGTGGTGCCCCAGAGCGAGCTCAGGGCAAGGGAGATCCGAGCGCCGAGCGACGCCCGGCGGATCTTCGGTGTCAACCTCGCGGTCACCGGATCGGTTCAACGCGGCCGCGACGGCGTTCGCCTGGCGCTCAACCTCGTTGACACCGAGCGGTCACGCCAGCTCAGATCCCGAATCATCGACGAGCCGCTTTCGAACCTGAGCTCCGTCGAGGACAGTGCGGTCTCAGCGGTCATGCGCATGCTCGATCTGGAGTTGAAGCCCGAGGTGGAGAAGACGCTCGCCCTCGGGCGGACGGCCAACCCCGAGGCGCAGGACGCATACGTCAACGCCCTGGGCGCCCTCCACAGCAGCCTGGGTCCCTCCGATCCCGAGACTGCAATCACGATGCTCAGGCGCGCCGTCACGCTCGACCCCAGGTTCGCTCTGGCCCAGGCGGCGCTCGGCGAGGCCTACCTCGCGCTCTACAGGAGCAGCAAAGATCCGGTTGCCGTCGAGCAGGCCGTTGCCGCGTGCAAGGAAGCGGCGCGGCTTAACGCATCGCTGTCGCAGGTCCAGGTCACGCTGGGAATGATCAGCATGGCCACGGGCAAGTACGAAGAGGCGGTCACTGCGTTGAAGGGCGCCCTCGAGCTCGACCCTTCCGACGCCCAGGCCCTCGTCGAGCTGGGCCGAGCGTATGCAAGGCTCCAGAAGGCGCCGGAAGCCGAGGGGGCGTTCAAGAAGGCCGTCGCGCTCAGGCCCGACTACTGGCTCAGCTACTCGCGCCTCGCGCGGTTCTATTGGCTCCAGAGCCGCCACCGGGAGGCCGAGCAGCAGTACCGCAAGGCGCTCGAGTTGACGCCCGACAACCACCTGCTCCTCAACGACCTCGGTGCGCTCTACTTCGACCTGTCGCGATCGGACAAGGCGCGCCCCATGTTCGAGCGCTCGGCGCGCGCAAAACCGAACTACATCGCGTACTCCAACCTCGGGACCCTCGCCTCCCGGCGCGGCGACTCGAGGGACGCGGTCGCCATGTTCGAGAGAGCGTTAGCCATCGATGACCACGACTACGTCCTTTGGGGGAACCTCGGCATCGAGTCTCAACACATCCCGGGCGAGGAGACCAGGGCGCGCCAGGCGCTCTCCAAGGCCATCGCGCTGGCCGAGAAGAGCCTTGCCGTGGACCCGCGCGACGCCCAGGTCGTGGTCGACGTCGCGAACTATCGCGCCACGCTGGGTGAGAGGGATCAAGCGGAGGGTTTCCTGAGGAGGGTCGAAGCCGAGGGAAAGACGCAAGCCGACCTCGCCCGCCAGATCGCGCTGGTCTACGCGGAGCTGGGCGACCGCGAGCGAACACTGCAGTGGGTCGCGACCGCCCTCAAGCTCGGCTGCCCCGTCGGCGAGATCGAAGCCGATCCAACGCTGCAGAAGTTCGGAAAGGACCCGCGATTCGTGGCCCTCGTGGGGGCCCAGAAGCAGAAGGGGAAGAAGTGAGACAGGCTGTATCAGCCTAGGGGGGAAGGGACATGCGTGATCCGGTAGGTCTGAAAGAGTTCATGTGCGAGGAGCGCGGCTGCGTCCACAAGGTGGTCATCTACAAGGAGGGGTGCAAGTACCGAGTTGAGCCGGGGCGACTCGTGGTCCACCCGGGGGCGAAGATAGCGATCATCTCACTGGTGCAGATCAAGCCGGAGGTTAGCGTCTGGTTCCCGAAGGGGGTTAAGGAGAAAGGTCCACGGCCGATCCCCTACGGGAAGCCCCAGGTAGTCGTGGTCGGTGCTGACTATGGCGCCTTCCCCTACTCCGTCTACGTTCCCGACGACCGCGGTGCCGACTTCGCCGAGGGCGGCTCGTCACCGAGGATCATCGTCGCCGACCCGTAGGTCGCGCTCAACGCTAACGGGCACCAACACACGCCGACGTGGCTTCGCCGGTGACCGGGGGGACCCGTGCCGGCGGCGATTCAAGTTAGAATGAGTCGCCGCGCAAAGCGGTTCTGAACGAGGGGGCAACATGGCCGAAACTAAGCACGACCTGGTTATCCTCGGGTCGGGACCGGGAGGCTACGTGGCCGGGATCCGGGCGGGGCAGCTCGGGCTCGACGTCTGCGTGGTCGAGAGGGACCCCTTCCTCGGGGGGACCTGCCTCCGCCGCGGATGCATCCCGACCAAGGCGCTGTTGCACACCGCGGACCTGCTCCAGCAGGCGCGGGACGGCGCCCGGTTCGGCGTGGTGTGCGGGGACGTCACGCTCGACCTCAAGGCGGCCCACCAGCACAAGACCAAGGTCGTGACCAAGAGCTCCAAGGGCATCGAGTACCTCTTCCGGAAGTACAAGGTCACGTGGGTGCAGGGCACCGGGAGGGTCGCGGGCGACCACACGGTCGAGATCACGAGACCCGACGGCTCGGTCGAGAAGCGCCAGGCGAAGAACGTCATCCTGGCAACCGGTTCCCGATGCGGCGACTTGCCGTTCGTCAGCGCCGACGGCGACCGAATCATCAACTCGGACCACATCCTGGATCTCGAGGAGGTCCCGCCTCGCCTGCTGGTGCTGGGCGCCGGAGCGGTGGGAATGGAGTTCGCCTCGATCTTCTCCCGCTTCGGCTCCCAGGTCACCGTCGTCGAGCTGTTGGACCGTGTGCTGCCGCTCGAGGACCCGGACGTCTCCGCCGAGGTGAACAAGGCGTTCCGCCGCCAGGGGATCACCGTTCACACCGCTACGCGCGTGGAAGAAGCCAAGGTCGACGGCGGCCTCGTGCGTTGCAGGGCGGTGAGCGCCAAGGGCGAGACGCTGCAGCTCGAGGCCGAGCGCCTGCTGCTGGCGGTGGGCCGGGTCGCGAACTTCAAGGGGATCGGGCTCGAGAGCACGAAGGTGCAGATCGAGCGCGGACGAATCGTGGTGGACGAGTTCTGCCGCACGCACGAGGAGGGGGTGTACGCAATCGGCGACCTGCTGCCCACCCAGTGGCTCGCTCACGTGGCCTCGATGCAGGGGGTCCTCGCGGTGGAGCACATCGCGGGAGCCAACCCGCGTCCCATCGACTACGACCAGGTCCCCTCCTGCACGTATTGCTGGCCCGAGGTGGCGTCGATCGGCCTCTCCGAGCCGAAGGCGCGCGAGCAGGGGTATGACGTTCGTACGGGGGTGTTCCCGTTTTCCGCAAGCAGCAAGGCCTCGATCATCGGCGAGTCGATCGGGTTCGTGAAAATCGTGGGTGAGGCAAAGTACGACGAGATCCTCGGGGTGCACATCGTGGGCCCGCACGCCACCGAGCTGATCGCGGAGGCCGAGGTGGCCTTGCGCGGGGAGCTGACCGCAGAGGAGCTGATTCACACCATCCACGCCCACCCCACACTCCACGAGGCGATCCACGAGGCGGCGGAGGGCGTGCACGGTCCGATGATCCACATCTGATCTCCGGCCGCGTTCATGCGGCCGGAGATCATCCCGAGGGGAGCGAGGGATCTTGTGACACAAGCCGGCAGATGGGAATGACTTGAACCAGCGCACGATTGAACCTGCCGGCAGTTGAGAAGAGGGGGCACCAATGCCAGTCAACGTCGTGATGCCGCAGATGGGCGAGTCGATCACCGAGGGGACGATCGTTCGCTGGTTCAAAAATGAGGGGGAGGATGTCGCCAAGGACGAGCCGTTGCTCGAGATCTCCACCGACAAGGTGGATGCCGAGGTGCCCGCCCCGGCCAGCGGCAAGCTGGCGAAGGTCCTGCACGGCCCCGGCACGACTGTTGCGGTGGAAACGGTCATCGGCGTGATCGCCCAGTCAGGCGAGACGAGCGACGTGGCCCCGGCGCCAAAGCCGGAGGCCGCCGCGGTCCTCGCCCCCGCGGCCGCCACCCCGAGGGCAGCCCCCACGCCGGCCACGGCGGTGGCCGCGTCCGTTAAGGCAACCACCGCCGCGGAGGAGGAGTCCGAGCTTCTGCGCCGGCGCTCCTCGCCGTTGGTCCGCCGGATCGCCACCGAGCACGGTGTGGATCTTGCCAACGTGTCCGGTACCGGTCTCCAAGGCCGGGTGACCAAGGAGGACATCCTCGCGTTCGTCGAGGCGGGGAAGTCGGCACAGCTTGCAGCGGCGCCGAAGGCGGCGCTCTCCCGGCCGGCCGCCGTACCCCCGCCTACGAGCCGCACGGTGCCGTTCGCGACCGGGGCGACGCTCGGCCCCTCGGGCCCGTTCACGGGGGATGAGCTGCGTGAGCCGATGTCGGTGATGCGCCAGAAAATCGCCGAGCACATGGTGCTCTCGCGCAAGACCTCGCCCCACGTGCACACGGTGTTCGAGGCGGACATGTCGCGCGTCGTGGCGCTGCGCGAGGGGAACAGGACGGCCTTCGAGGCCCAGCACGGGATCAAGCTCACGTTCACGCCGTTTTTCGTGGCCGCGGCGATCGAAGCGCTGAAGGCGTTTCCGGTGGTCAACGCGACGCTCAACGGCACCGAGATCGTCTACCACCACCACATCAACGTCGGGGTCGCGGTGGCACTCCCGCACGGCCTCATCGTGCCGGTCGTCAAGCGCGCGGAGGAGCTCTCCTTCATCGGCCTGCAGAGGGCGGTCACGGACCTCGCAACCCGCGCCCGCAACAAGCAGCTCAAGCCCGAGGACGTGCAGGGTTCGACGTTCTCGATCACCAATCCGGGTCCGTACGGCGGGCTCTACGGACTGCCGATCATCAACCAGCCCAACGTGGCCATCCTCTCGACCGGCGGCGTCCAGCGCCGTCCGGTGGTGGTGACCGACGAGCTGGGCCGCGAGGCTATCGCGATCCGCGACATGGTCTACCTGGCGCTTTCCTTCGACCACCGGCTGGTGGACGGCGCCACCGCCGACCAGTTCATGGCGGTCCTCAAGGCGACGCTGGAGGCCGGCGAGGTCGAGCTCGTGTAGCACCTGCTACGCAGAGAACGGTAGGGGCGGGGCTTGTCTGTACGACCTCGGGACATAGGTAACAGGTAGACCTCGGGACATCGGTAACGGTTTGGGCATGCTGAGAGGTGCGGAGGTGAGGCATGCCCTGGCGGGAGACCGATGCGATGAGGGAGCGGATTGAGTTCGTCGTGTTGGTGATGCAGGGCGAGGTGTCGCTGAGCGAGCTGTGCCGGCGCTTTGGGATCAGCCGGAAGACCGGGTACAAGTGGCTGCAGCGATACCGGGAGTGCGGGTCACTGAGGGGGTTGGAGGAGCTGTCTCGGCGGCCGCACCACAGCCCAGGACAGACGTCCGAGGGGGTTGAGGCGCGGGTGGTGGTGCTGCGGCAGCGCTTTGGCTGGGGCGGTCGCAAGCTCGCACTCCAGTTGGCGAAGGAGGGGATCATCCTGGGGGCCGCCACGGTCGATCGCATC
>Ga0154638_1048_pt6 | contig 16904 bp, 11 predicted proteins | sample Rifle2008BG13ft_FD_116067 | JGI IMG/M metagenome (GOLD analysis project Ga0154638, IMG submission 116067) | Acidobacteria bacterium RBG_13_68_16 | reverse complement strand
GTTCCGCGGGTCGGCGCCGCCGGCCTCGGTCGTGGCGCTCAGGCTCGACGGCGCCCGGGTCGCCGTGCAACAGGTGGGGTACTCGGGCGAGTACGAGTTTGTCGACGTCGCGCTGCCGTCGCGCGGCCTGATCGTCGTCGAGATCGAGATCTACCAGCGGCAGAACCTGACCGTGCCGATCGAGGTGCGCCGGCAGCTCTCCACAGCTTCGGCGCTCCTCCTGGCCGACGGCGCGACGACCGTGGCGACCGGGGGAGGGGTCGCCGGCCGTTTCACCAGCGGCTTCGTCGGGACCTCGACGGGGGAGCCGAGTCACGCCGGGGGGTACTTCTACGTCCGTCACGGCCTCACCGACTCGGCGACCGCCGAGGCGTCGGTGGAGACGATCGGCTCCCACGTCGAGGGGAGCGCCGGCATCGTCGCCCAGCTCTCGCGGCCGTTCCTGCTGCAGGCGACGCTGGTCGGGGGCGGCGGGGAGGTCGGCTACGACGCCGGCCTGTCCGGCTCGTTCGAGCGCGGTATCCTCTCTGTCCGCTCGCAGTCGCAACCCGCGGGTCTCACGTACTACGGCCTGTCCGCCGACCGCTGGGACCACATCGCCGAGGGGTTCTACAGGCTGAGCCCTGGCCTCGACCTCGGGCTGATCGCGCGGCGGATCAACGACGGCGTCGAGGAGGCCGATTTCGTGCGGCCGACCGTGCGGTGGCGGCCGTTCAGCCGCCTCTCCCTGAGCGCTTTCCCTGACACCTACGGCGACTACCAGGCGAACCTGTTCGCGCAGCCGGGGCAAAAGATCTGGCTGGCGGTGAACTACGCAAAGACCGTGAACGCTGAGCTGACGGTCGGCGTGGCGCCGATGCTTCAGGTCGGCGTCACCGCGGAGGCCGGCGGCGGCCTCGACGAGCGCTACACCGCGTATCTCGGCGGCTCGTGGGCGCGGTTCCCGGGCCTGACGTTCAAGGCCGGCGCGATCACCTCGGCCGGCCGGACCGGCGGCCTGCTCTCGGTCAACGCACCGATCGGCTTCGGCCTGCTCGGGGCCCTCGACTACCAGGCCGTCCCCTCACGAGTTTCCGGACCGGCGTTCTCCGAGCCGAGGCTCTCGATCAGCGTGGTCGCGGACCTGGCAGTCGCCGGGCGCGGACTGGTGCCGGCCAGCGCGAGCGGCATGGTGCGCGGCTCCGGCGCGGTCGCGGGCCGGCTCCGCGCGGCGGAGGGGCTTTCCCTGCCGGGGGTGAGCCTGGCGGATGTCGCCGTCCTGGTGAACGGGCGTAGCCGCGGGATGACCGGCGCCCAGGGGGCGTACTTCATCGGCTACCTCCCCGAGGGCGTGCACACCGTCGAGATCGACGTCGGCAACCTGCCGATCGCGCTGGTCCCGGTCAAGTCGGTGCGGGTTGCGCGGGTGGTCAGCGGCGGGGTGACCCGGGTGGACTTCGAGCTGCGGCTCGAGTTCGGGCTCGCCGGCCGGGTGCGGGACGCGATCGGCACGCCGCTGGCCGGTGTCCGCGTCGAGCTGGTGGCCCCGGGCGGCGAGATCGTGGCCAGGGGCCGGACCGACAGCTTCGGCCTGTACCGGATCGACGGAGTGGCCCCGGGGCGCTACGTGGTCCGACTCTCCAAAGACAGCGTGCCGGAAGGGGTCGTGCCACCGTCCCGCGAGATCGCCATCGTTGACGACTTCCTGTTCGACCAGGATCTCACGGTGCCGGTGGCGGTGCCGCCGATGCCCGCCGACGGCGACCAGCCCGACTGAGCGCCGGTCGCAGCGCCGGCGGCTCAGCCGGAGCGTCGGAGGGCGAGGGCACCGAGAGCGGCCAGCAGCGTGGCGAAGATCATCAGGCCGGCTTCGCCGAGCGTCGGGATCATCGCGGCGCCGTTCTCCTGGAAGGCGATGACGACGGCGGTGGAGTTGTTGCCGGCGTCGGGGTCGGCCTCGGTGGCGCTGGCTCCGAGCGGGACACTTACGGACGTCGGCGATGAGCCGACGACGTCGAGGGTCACGGTGCACGAGGTCTGGCCGCCCGGCGGCAGCGAGCCGACCGCCCAGGAGCCGTCCGTGAACTCGCCGCCGCAGGTGTCGCCTGCGAAGCTCAGCTGAGGCGGCAGCGTCTGGGCCGCGACAACGCCGGTGACTGCAGAGGGGCCGAAGTTGGTGACGTAGACGTCGTAGCTGATCTGCTGGCCCGGTTGCACCAGGTACTCGTCGTTGACCACGCCCAGCGACACGTCGGCGACGGCGCCGCCGAGCGGGAACGCCGGCTCGTAGAAGCACACCGAGGTACCGCCCGGCACGGCGCCGGACTGGTTCGCCGCGTACTGAAGCCCAACCCGCGCCTCGCTGTCCTGGATGCCAACGGTTGCCGACGCACCGCCGGAGGGGTCGAGAGGAGCGAACTGGAAGGCGATGGCGTTGCTCGAGTGATAGAGCAGCGCCTGGAAACTGAACGTCCCCGGCACGCCGCGGGCGAACCCCCAGTCGCTCCACTGCAGCACGGTGCAGGGCTCCCCGGTGACCGTCCCGGAATCGCGCGGGCAGACCGGGAAGTACTGCTGCTGCGCCGTACCGGTCCCTCCTGCCGCGAGATCGTCGTGGTAAGGCATCAGGCGGCCGGCGACGCCGAAGATCTGCTGCCCGCTCACGCTGGTGGTGTGGCCGGGCACCGCGGGGAGGGGGGCGTCGTTGGAGAAATCCCGGCCGTCGTCCCCGTCGAGCGAGGTCGCCGTGGCCAGGTAGCCGTTGGTGGACATCATGAGCTGGCTCACCGTGGCACCGTAGAACTGGAGCGGAGCGCCCAGCGCGATCGCCGCCCCACCGTCGTCGTCGGCAGGCGGGTCGAGGCCGGGATCGCGGTACGGCGCGGTGAAACTCACCGGCGCGCCGGTCGCCCGGATGTCGACGAACGAGTAGGTGCAGCCCGGCTGGCTCTGGTCGTAGACCACGTAACCGAACGAGTCGCGGGTGCCGTTGGCCCCGGAGGGAGCCTGGGCCGAGGAGTCGATCGCGGCCGCAAGCACGACGACGCACGCAACGCCGAGGCAGGGCGCCGACACGCGAAGGGCCGGCTCAAGCCACAAGCGCTTGGCCATCGCCGTCAGCTCCCCTCGACCGACATGCACCACTGGACGAGGGTGCCGGTGGTGGGGTTGCGGCGGTCCGAGACGTTGAGCTGCCAACTGCCCGCCACTGACTCGCCGTCGAAAAGGGAGAGGGGGTTGTTGGGCGTGAACACCCCGTAGATGCCCGGCGGGGTCGCGGTGACGCACTGGTTCTCGACCGGGAGCACCCCCTCGTCGTCAATTGTGGCCAGGATGTTGTCGCCGCCGCAGCCCGCACTGAGGCCGGGGTAGCGAGGCCGGTCGACGGCCGTCACCGAAGTGCCGGTGTCGACGTGCGTGAGCTTCACGATGAGGTCGCCCACGTTCCCATGGGTGATGTTCAGGAAAAGTTCGACATCGCCGATCCTGAAGGTGTCCGAGATGGTCAGCGAGCTGGTCACACCGGTCGTGTTGTTGTTCGGGATCGTCACGTTCGGGGTGAGGCAGTAGGTCGAGCGCGCTACGGTGCCTTGGGTGCTGGCGAAGACCTCGGTGTTGAGGTCGGCGTTGCCGCCCGTGAGGTCGCCGCTCGATTGGAAGTCAACGAGCGGGATGGTCTGGTTGAGCGCGATGGCCGGGAACGACCAGCTCGGCGCGGAGGCGACGACCGAGGACGTCGGACCGCTGGCGTCGATCCGTATGGTGTCGACGTTGAACGTGGTCGTGTCGAGCCGCTCGGCGGCGAAGTAGCGCGCCGAGTCCTCGGCGGTGACCCAGGTGTGCGCGATTGTTGCGGCGCTGCTGGTGAGCTGGAGGTAAGCCGGTGTGCTGGTCCAGCGGAACACCTCGAGGTTGCCGTCGGCGTTCCCGCCGGTGAAGTTACCGCTCGAGAGGAAGCCAACGTAGGTGCCGTCACCGTTGGCGGAGGGCACGTCGTTGACCACCGTGGCGGCGGTGTTGGTGACCTGGAGGTACGTGCCGGCGCTCCGGTCCCAGCGCACAATCTCGTTGTTGCCGTCGGCGTTGCTGATCCCCGGGTAGACACAATTGGTGACCATAAAGACGTACTGGCCGGTGCTGTTGTTGATCGACGGCACGAAGCTCGAGCACCCGGTGGTCTCCCGCTTCACGAACGTCGAGGTCCCGTCGTACACGACCACTTCGCTGTTGCCGTCGGCGTTGTAGCCGACGTTGACCGGGCAGGTCGTCTGGAACGCGACGTAGCCGCCGCTGGCATCAACGGCAATGCTCGGTGCGGTGTTGGCGCAGCCGGTAGTGTTGGTGAGCTGCAGCATGGTGGAAGTGCTCCGGTCGAACCGGAAGATCTCCCAGTTGCGGTCCGCGTTGCCGCCGGTGAGGTCTGCGGTCGAGGCAAACGCGATCCACCGGCCGTTGCTGGTCACGGAGGGCCTGCCGAAGTCGGCGCCGACGGCGGTCGTGATGCGCTGGAACGCGCTGTCGGACCAGGTGAACAGCTGCGTCTGGACGTTCGGGTTGTCGCCGGTCAGGTTACCGTTGGAAATCAGCGCCGCGACCGTCCCGGTGTTGCTCACCGCGACGTCGCGCGTCTCGGTCAGCGTGAACGTGAGGCCGCCGGCCTTGGCCTCGAGGTTGAGGCCCGCGGTGTTGGTCACCTGGCCAACGGAAGATCCGCATGTTGAGGGGAACACAACGTTGTCGATCAGCAGGCCGGTGTCGTTGGCCGTGTCGCCCTGGTCGGCGAGAAGGAACTCGAGGGTGTAGGTGCCCACGGTGCTGATCACGACGCACGCCTGCTGGAACGGCGTCCAACCGTCGGAGAACAGGCTGGTGTTGGTGACGCCCGGGCTCGAGACCGTCGTGCTGGTGCCGCTGTAGTCCGGTGAGTCGCTGTACTTGGAGCCGCCACCAGGCTTGTAGACGCTGCGCGCGAAGACGACGGTGCCGTTGAGGGTGACCCTGGAGAAGTCGTCGTAAAGGGCCGCCCGGCTCTTCTCGGAAGTGAGCATCGCCCAGCTAAAGCTCAACGCCTGCCCCGCGCTGGCAACGGTGAACGAGGCACTGAGCGTGGCAATGTCGTAGTCATTCGTGCCGTTGCCGTCGAGGTCGCCTCGTGCGTTCGCGTTGAGCTGTCCGCGGCCGGTGGACAGGAGCGCGAACTTGGTCCCTTCGGGGGGGGTGATGTTGGGAGTGAAGTTGGTGGCCCCGAGCACCTCGACGCGGCTGGTACCCCCGGCCGTCCACCCGGAAAGGGTGCCGGTTTCGAAGCCGCCGTTGGTGATCTGGGCGGCCGCGACCGCCGGCAGGAGCGCTGCGGCCAGCGCCACGGCCCGGAACCGACCGCCCGGGGTGATGCGGAGCCGCGTCGTCATGTCACCTCCAGCGCACGACAGCCCTCAGTTCAATGATACATGGGACTGAGAGGACGCCGACACGAAGTAAGGGGGCGCGTCGCGCCCCCTCCCTGCGAGCTTGCACGCGCCGGACCACCTACATCACCGCGTCGATCGGCCCCATCTCGCCGGCCCGGATCGCCACGGCGCGGGCGGTGACCTGCGGCAGAACCCGGTAGGCGAAGTGGATCGCCGCCTGCACCTTGTTGTGGTAGAAGGCAGCCTCCGCCTTCCCCTGCAGGTAGGTCCGCAGGGCGTCCTTGTCCTCGGTCTTCACCCCGTCCGCCTCCAGCAGACCCTGGAGCTTCGTGCGCGCGATGATCGCCTGGTCGAGGAGGAAGTGGGCCCCCAAGACGTCGCCGATCATGTCGAGGAACGGCACCGAGTTGAGCACCACGACCAGGGCGGCATCCGGGCGCTTGGTCAGCCCCTTGGAGATGTCCTCGATCTGCTTGAGCGCGGCGCCGAGCATCCACGCCGGCTCCATGAACTGCGGGTCGCCCCGCAGCTTCTTGAACGTCGCCTCGGCCTTTCCGAGCAGCTCCCGGATGGGCTTGCCGCCCTTGGCCGGGAGCTTTCGCGCCACTAGGTCGAGGGCCTGAATGCCGTTCGTTCCCTCGTAGATCGCGGCGATCTTGGCGTCGCGCATGTACTGTTCCGCGGGGTAGTCGGAGCAGTAGCCGTAACCGCCGTAGACGTGCAGGCACCACTCGGTGACCCGGAAGCCCCAGTCGGATGCCCACGCCTTGCAGATCGGCGTGAGTACCTCAACGTAGGACTGATAGCGCTCCTGTTCCTCGCCGGCCGTGACCTGGGTCATGTCGATGTAGAAGGAGGTCTGCATGAGAAGGGCGCGCATCGCCTGGACATAGGCGGCGGAGGTAAACAGCATGCGCCGAACGTCCGGATGCTCGACGATCGGCACCTGTGGCGCCTCGTGGTCCTTGAACCTCGTCCAGTGGCGGCTCTGAAGGCGCGTCTTCGCGTAGTCGAGCGCAGCCAGGTACGTCGCCGCCGCGACGGCCTCGCCCTGAAGGCCGACCTCGATCCGCGCCGGGTTCATCATGTGGAACATCAGCTTCATGCCATGGTTTTCCTCGCCGACCAGGAAGGCCTCGCAGCCGTTGTTGCCGCCGAAGACCAGCGAGCAGGTAGGGGAGCCGTGGATGCCCATCTTCTCCTCGAGGCGGGAGCAGACCACGTCGTTGGGCTCGCCGAGAGAACCGTCGGGTTTGACGCGAATCTTCGGGATCATGAAAAGCGAGAGCCCGGCGGTGCCCTCGGGCGCCTTCGGGGTACGCGCAAGCACCGCGTGAATGATGTTCTCGGTGAGGTCCTGGTCGCCGCCGGTGATGAAGATCTTCTCGCCCTGAATGAGGTATCGCCCGTTGGGTTGCTTGATGGCGCGCGCCTTGGAGGCGCCGACGTCCGAGCCGGCCTGCGGCTCGGTCAGGCACATGGTGCCTGCCCAGATCCCCTTGTACAGGCGCTCGCAAAACAGCTTGATCATCTCGTCGGTGCCGAATTTCTCGATCAGGTATGAGGCTCCACGAGTGAGGAGGGTGGTCAGGCACAGCGACATGTTGGCACCGAAGAAGAGCTCGTTGATAGCGGTGCCCACCACACCGGGCAGCCCCATGCCGCCGTACTCGGGATTGTTGATGCAGCCGATCCAGTCGCCCTCGCACATTTTCTGGTACGCGGCGTGGAACGACTTCGGCATGAACACGCGGCCGTTCTCGAGGCGGGCGCCGACCGTGTCGCCGTCCTTGTTGGAAGGCGCAAGCTGCTCCTGGGCCAGCTTGAGCGCCTCCTCCAGCACCATCTCCACATCGCCCCGGTCGAACTGCGAGTAGCGCTCCGTCGTGAGCAGCTCGTTCGTGGGCAACCACTCGAAAAGCTGAAACTTGATGTCACGCATGTCGGCCTGGTACGTCACCGGACCTCCCTCGTGGGCCGGCTGACCCACTCGAGTAGAATGAACGACGATTCATTCTGCCACCCCGCGGCCCGAAAGCAAGAGGCGGGGGCGGCCCCGGCGGCCGCTTCGTCAAGCGACTTTGGGGCGCCTCCGTTGCATAATGCCCTGAGGAGGTAGCCAATGGAGAGGGTTCGAGCGGTGGTGACCGGCGGGGCCGGGTTTCTCGGCTCGCACCTCTGCGACCGTTTGCTGGCCGAGGGCATGGAGGTAGTGTGCATTGACAACCTCCTCACCGGCAGCCTCGCCAACGTCGAGCACCTGTTCGGAGTGGACGGCTTCGCCTTTGAGAAGTACGACGTCACCAACCACATCCACGTGCCGGGAAGGGTCGACTTCGTCCTCCACTTCGCGTCCCCGGCCTCGCCCATCGACTACCTTGAGTTGCCGATCCAGACCCTCAAGGTCGGGTCTCTCGGGACACACAAGGCGCTCGGGCTCGCCAAGGCAAAGGGAGCGCGGTTTCTCCTTGCCTCGACCTCCGAGGTGTATGGGGACCCCCTCCTGCACCCGCAACCCGAGGGCTACTGGGGCAACGTGAACCCGGTGGGGCCACGGGGGGTCTACGACGAGGCCAAGCGCTTCTCCGAGGCCATGACGATGGCCTACCAGCGCTTCCACGGGGTTTCTACGCGGATCGTGCGCATCTTCAACACGTTCGGCCCAAGGATGCGAGCGCGCGACGGCCGCGTCGTGCCGGCCTTCATCTCACAGGCCCTGGCCGGCGAGCCTCTCACGGTGTTCGGGGACGGCTCCCAGACCCGCTCCTTCTGCTACGTGGACGACGAGATCGAAGGCATCGTGCGGGTGCTGTTCTCGGAGATCGGCGACCCCATCAACATCGGCAACCCGGCGGAGATGACAGTGTTGCACTTTGCCGAGACGATCCGTCGCCTGGTTGGCAATCACGTGCCGATCGAGTTTCGCCCGCTTCCCGTGGACGACCCGCGGGTGCGCCAGCCCGACATCACGCTCGCCCGCACGCGGCTGGGGTGGGAGCCCCGGATCGCGCTGGAGGATGGGTTGCGCCAAACGATCGCCTACTTCCGCGAGCGCCGGGAGGTTGCGAAAGGGAAAACGTAGAAAGGGAAAGGGCAAAGAAGAGGAGACCGTGAGAAGGGCGACCGGTGTCGGTCGCCCGCCTTCCTTTGCAGTTCACGCCTTACCCTTTTCCCGTTTGTTCCGGGGGTACCCTGGGCTTTTGGAGGTTGCTCTGATCAGCGTGCGCCAGGCGGCGGAGATGGTGCTCACGGTGCACCCGGATGACCCGGCGCAGCAGCAAGTAGGTCGCAAAGCCGGCCAGCAGGGCGAGGATCGCAGCCCCGAACCCCCACGCAAGAAGCATCGACTTCAGCCACGGGGCGTTCTCACGCCACACCGCCAGGTTGAGAACCGCTTCGGGTTGAAAGCGGACAAAATGAGGGATGTTGACGCCCGTGACCCGCTTGCCGACCAGGAGGGCCACAGGGAAGTAGAGCGGCAGGGTCCACGGGTTGATGATCAGCGTCCCCAGGAGCACGTCCAGCTTGTTGAGGCGGAAGACGATCGCGAGTGCAAGGGCGAGCGCGGTGTGTAGGCCCATCAGGGGCGACAGCCCGATGCCTATGCCGAGAGCCCATGCGGCGGCCAACCGCTCCGGTCTGTCATGGACGCCCATGACCTCGACGAAGCGGCTCGTCGCGCGAGCCAGCAGCTGTCTCACGACACCTTGGGCGCCTTGGCTGCCGGCGGCTCGACCAGGGCCAGATTCAGCACGCCCTCGGCGCGCGAGAACAGGTGGGCTTGCAACTTGGCACGGGCAGGGGCGGGGAGCTCGGAGAGGTCACGCTGGTTCTCGCGTGGAAGGCAGACCTCGTTGATGCCGGCCCGCAGCGCCGCGAGCACCTTCTCCTTGATCCCGCCGACCGGGAGAATCTCGCCCCGAAGCGTGATCTCGCCGGTCATCGCCAGGTCGTGGCGAACGGGCTTCCCGACCGCCGTCGAGGCGAGCGCGCACAGCATCGTGATCCCGGCAGACGGCCCATCCTTGGGAGTCGCTCCCGCCGGCACGTGCACATGGAACGAGTGCTTGTCGAAGAAGTTCGGCGCTATGCCGAACTGAGCGGCGTTCGCCCTCAGATAGGAGAGCGCCGCCTGCGCCGACTCCTTCATGACCTCGCCCAGGTGTCCGGTCAGTCGCAGGTCGCCCTTGCCGGGCAGCGCCAGGGCCTCGACGTGGAGAATGTCGCCGCCGACCGGCGTCCACGCCAGCCCAGTGGCGACACCCACGCGGTCCTGGGCCAGGCGCTCCTCGGGCAGGAAACGGATCGGCCCCAGGAAACGCTCCACCGCCTTGGGTGTCACCGTTACTCTCCCGGTGGTGCCCTCGGCCATGCGGACCGCGACCTTCCGGCAGATCCCGCCGATCTCGCGCTCCAGGTTGCGCAGCCCCGCCTCGCGGGTGTAGCGGTCGATTAGGAAGCGCAGGCCGGTGTCAAGGAACCGAACCTGGCCTGGTGAGAGCCCGTTCTCGCGCACCTGCTTCGGGATCAGGTGGCGGCGTGCGATCTGGAGCTTCTCCTCCTCGGTGTAGCCGGAGAGCTGGATGACCTCCATGCGGTCGAGGAAGGCGGGGTGGATCGTCTCGGTCACATTGGCCGTCGCGATGAAGAGGACCTTCGACAGGTCATAGGCGACGTCCAGGTAGTGGTCGCGAAAGGAGAAGTTCTGCTCGGGGTCAAGGACCTCGAGCAGTGCCGCGGACGGGTCCCCGCGGTAGTCGGCGCCGATCTTGTCGATCTCGTCCAGCATGAAGACCGGATTGGACGTGCCAGCCTGGTTGATCCCCTGGATGATGCGACCGGGAAGCGCGCCGACGTAGGTCCGGCGGTGACCGCGGATCTCGGCCTCGTCGTGGACTCCGCCGAGGGAGATGCGGATGAACTTGCGCTCGAGGGCGCGGCCGATCGAGCGCCCAAGCGAGGTCTTTCCGACGCCCGGAGGCCCGACAAAGCACAGGATCGGCCCCTTGCTGTCGGCCTTCAGCTTTCGAACCGCCAGGAACTCCAGAATGCGTTGTTTGACCTTCTCGAGATCGTAGTGGTCCTGGTCGAGGACGCCGCGCGCGTGCCCGAGTTCAAGGTTGTCGGTCGAATAGGTCTTCCACGGCAGGCCTGTGAGCCAGTCGAGATAGGTCCTGATCACCGAGGACTCGGCGGACTCGGGGTGAGTGGTGCGGAGGCGCTTGAGCTGCTTCTCGGTTTCGGCCTGTGCCTCCTCCGGGAGCCCCTTGGCGGTGATCAGATCGCGGTAGCGCTGCACGTCCTGGTCCACGTCGTCGGTCTCGCCGAGCTCTTTCTGGATCGCCTTGAGCTGCTGGCGCAGCAGATACTCTCTCTGTGACTTGTCGAGCTCCCCCTGCACCTGGGTGGTGATCTGTTTCTGCACCTCGAGCAGGGCGATCTCGTGCTCGAGAAACTCGTTGACCGCGCGAAGCCGCCCCTTCAGATCCATCGCCTCCAGCACCTTCTGCGCCTCCTCCGGCTTTAGGGTCAGGTTGGAGGCCACCAGATCCGCGAGACGTGCCCCGTCCTCGAGGGAGGTGGCGATCAGCATGACCTCCGGCGAGACGGACTTGCCCAGCTCGACCACTTTCTCGAGGTTGGTGCGCACGGTTCGAAGGAACGCCTCGAGCTCGAGGTCTCCGGTGGGCGTTCCGGGCTCTTCCAGGCGGGTGATGCGCGCGCGCAGGAAGGGCTCCTCCTGCATGAAGTACTCGACCCTGGCACGCGCCAGGCCCTGCACCAGGATGCGGATGCGGCCGTCCGGCAGCTTGATCATTCTCATGATTCCGGCCACGGTGCCGACCTGGTAGAGGTCCTCGGACGGCGGATTCTCGTCGTTGGGGTCCCTCTGCGCGAGCAGCAGTAGCAGCCGGTTCTCCGCCAGCGCCTGATCTACGGCGGCCACCGAGCGCTCCCGGCCTATGGAAAGCGGCACCATCACGAATGGGAACAGCACGGCGTCCTTGAGGGCCATCGCCGGCAGGATGTCGGGTATGGCTACGGCCTCCTCGCGCGGTTCCTGCGGGATGGTGGTTCCTTCGCTCATGGCTCCTCGTCGGTCACCGGTATGGTGTAGAGCGAATCGCGGCGCTCGCGCAGACGGGGCAGGGTGATCTCCAGGACCCCGGCGCGAACGACCGCGGTCGTGGTGTCGGGGCGCACCGGACCCGGAAGAACCACTTCGACCGAGAATGCGCCGAAGCCGCGCTCCATGTGGTGACAGTGACCCTTGTCGGCTTGCTCGCTGCCCGGCGGCTTACGCCCGGCAATGCGGAGCTCACGCTGGCGCAGCGTGATCACCAGCTCGGAAGTGGCGACGCCCGGGAGGTCCACACGAACCAAGTAACGGTCCGTTACCTCCTGGACGTCCACGGCGGGCGCAAACCCGGTCGCGGCAGGGCCCCGCGGTCCGGCCAGCAGGTTGAGCAGCTCATCCAGGTGGCGCTGGATGAGCTCGAGCTCCAGCCCGGACGAGAGGCGTCTCCTCACGCGCCGACCTCGCGCTCCTTGCGCAGCCTCTCCAGCTCGACGAGGAACTGCTCGATGTCCTCGAAGCGGCGGTAGACACTCGCGAAGCGCACGTACGCCACCTGATCGAGGGCGCGCAGCTTGGCCATGAGGATCTGGCCGATCTGGTCCGAGTTAATCTCACGGTCATCCTTGCGGTTCAGTGCTGCCTCCACGGCGTCCACCATCGCCTCGAGCTGGCGGGAGGTGACGGGCCTCTTTTCGCAGGCCCGGATCAGCCCGCCGAGAACCTTGGCGCGGTCGTACGGCTCGCGCTGGCCGTCACGCTTGACCACCAGTGCCGGCACTTCCTCGATGCGCTCGTAGGTCGTGTACCGTTTCGTGCACGAAAGGCACTCGCGTCGCCGCCGTACCTGGCTGCCCTCCCCGAGCTCCCGGGAGTCAACCACACGATCCTCCATGTGGCCGCAGTACGGACAGCGCATCTAGACGCCCTCCGGGTTCGGCGCCGCGTCACTCTGGAGCGCGCGTACCCGCCCGAGCGAAAGGCCCACGCCCGCGAGGTAGCCGAGGCCCAGGACTGTGATGGGGAAGAAGCAGATCGCGTGGTGGAGAAGCGCGAAGGCGGTTGCAGTCGGGACCCCGACGCTCATGAACTGGGTCAGCCCGACCCGGATCGCCCAGTGGAACCCGCCGACGCCGGCCGGCGCAGGAACCGCGAGGCCGATGACGGCCACCGCAACCACTACGAACGATTGGCCCAGGTTCATCGGGAGGTCAAACGCCTTGGCGAGCAGCACGAGCTGCCACCCGATGACGACCCAGAGGCCGAGGCTCCAGACCGCGATCTCCGCGAGGCGCAGGGGGCTCCGGAGGACCTCGAGGCCGTCCAGGAGGTGGTGGAGGAAACTCTCGACCCGGCCGCGAAAGCGCGAGGGGGCAAGGGCGGCGAGCCGTGACACGGTGCCCGCGCGGTGGCGCAGCAGGAGGAAGACGATGGCCACGGCCACCGCCAGTCCTGCAGTCGTCAGCATGGCCGCGTCGCGGAGCAGGGTCAGGCTGCCGGGGTTGAGACTCGACTGGGCAAAGACCACGCCGGCCGCGAAGAGCACGAGCACCGAGGCTCCGTCCAGGAGGCGCTCGGTCAGGATCGAGGCCAGCGTTCCCGCCGCCGGGAGCCCGGTGCGGGCGGTGAGGAGCAGGGGCCGCACGATCTCGCCGGCGCGCGCCGGAAGGACCGTCGACGTGGCGAAGCCGGCGGCGGTGCAGCCCAGCAGGTTCGCCGTTCCCGCGCGCCCTACCGGCCGCAGGATGAGCCCCCAGCGCAGGGCCCGGATCGCGTAAGTCCCCAGCGCCATGCCGACCGAGGCGAGGACCCAGCCCATCTTCACGCGGGTGAGCGCAGCGCCGACCTCGCCGAGCGGCGCGGTCCAGAGGAACACCGCGAACAGGGCGACGGCCAGCAAGACGCTGGCCAGCACCTTCCAGAGGTGGCGCCCGTTTTTCCCATGCACGGCGCTAAGGGTAGTATTTAGTCGTCATGAGAGCAACCGCGCCATTGCTGGTGGCGGCCCACGAGGACTGCTGGGAACACCGGCCGTTTCCCGGTCATCCCGAGCGCCCGGAGCGCCTGCGGGCGGCGCTGGAAGGTGCGGCGTCAGCGGGCGCAACCGATGTCGCGGTCGAGATTGACGAGCATGCGGTGCTCACGGCGGTCGAGCGCGTGCACGACGGCGGGCTTGCTCGGCGCCTGCGGGAGGCTTGCGCTGCAGCGCCGGCCATTTTTGACTGCCCGGACAACCCGATCAGCAAAGGGACCTATCGCGCCGCGATCGCCGCCGTGGCGTGTTCACTGACCGCCGTGGACGCCGTGCTGGGAGAAAAGGCGATGGGGGTCTTCGTCCCGGCCCGGCCGCCCGGCCACCACGCGCTGCGGGACAGGGCGATGGGCTTTTGCTTCTTCAACAACGTTGCGATTGCAGCCGAGGAGCTGCTTGCGCGCTCCGTCGGTCCCGTGGCAATCGTCGACTTCGACGTTCACCACGGAAACGGCACGCAGGCCCACTTCTGGGAGCGGGACGACGTCTTCTACCTCTCGGTGCACCACTACCCCTTCTACCCGGGCGGCGGTGGCGCGGACGAAACCGGCGGCGGGCGCGGGCGCGGCTTCACCCGCAACCTCCCCCTCGCCGCCGGTGCGGACGATGCGATCTTCACCGGTGCCGTCGCCGCAGGGCTCCAGGAGATCCTGAAGACGACGGTTCCGCGTGCGTGGCTTGTCTCGGCGGGTTTCGACGCACACCGCGAGGACCCTCTCGGCGGGATGGCTGTCTCCGACGAGGGCTTCGCTGCTATCGGGACGATGCTGGGGCAGGCGAGGGGAAAAAGCCCTTTGATCGCGGTCCTGGAGGGTGGCTACAGCCTGGAAGCGCTGCGCCGATCGGTGCGAGCGTTCCTCGTAGGCCTCGCAGAAACCGCTGCATCTTGACTTTTTCATGAGTCGCCTCTATTTTTGAATACAAGAGTGTGACGTGAAGAGCCAACAGGAGGCCTGACGATGCGCAAGACACTAGGGAGAGTAGCTCTTCTGGCGTTGTGCGTGCTCGTGGCTAACGCTGCCTTGGCCGGCCACATCACGCGGCGCGGGGTGGCCCAGCCGGCGCTGCAGACCATCTTCAGCGTCGAAGCACCCGCCGCCGGCGCGACCGTTTTCGGGATTGTGGAGGTCCGCGGGTACATCCTCGACGACCGTGGTGTGTCCCGCATCACACTTTTGGTCGATGGCGCGCCCGTTCATGACGCGGACATCAACCAGCCGCGCCAAGACGTGCGTCGCAAGTATCCTCGGTTCTTCGGCGAAGACTTCCCCGTCGGGACCGGCTTCTTGACCTCCTTCCTCGCTTCGAACTACACGGACGGGTCACACACGGTCGCGATGAGGGTGACCTACTCGAACAGCGAAGTGGTCGAGCTGGCTGAAATCCCGGTGATCGTGGACAACACGATTAACCAGGCGCCGATCGGCGCCCTGGACAGCCCAGGTGACCCGAACGTCTACGTGTCCGGCGTCTACCCTGTGACCGGCTGGGTCATCGACGCAGAGGGAATTCGCACGACCACAGGGTCGGACGGCAAGGTCCGCGCCGACATCGAGGTCATGGTTGACGATGCGGTCGTCGGCCAGGCGGTCTACCCGTTGCCGAGGCCTGACGTGGCCATCGCCCACCCGGACGTCGCCGCAGCCTTCAACTCGGGGTTCCAGATGAACCTCGACACGACCCGCTTCACGAACGGCTTCTACACGATCTCGGTGCGCGTCTGGGATACCAGCGGGATGAGCCAGGTGATCGGGTCTACCGACATCTGGCTGGAGAACAACTACGCCACGCTCGGGCCCTTCGGCAGGATCGACTGGCCGATGTCGAACGGCCATTTCTACTCCACCGGCTGCTTCACCGCCAACCCTCCGTCGGGGATCGACTATAACCCCGGCGACAACGTTGATTGGGTCTCGGGGTGGGTAGTGGACCAGAACGACAATTCGATCTTCGAGGGCGTAGTCGGTGTGGAATTGCTCATGAACGGCGTACCCGTGAAGAACACCGCCACGGATTGCGGACCCGTGACGAGGGGAGGAGTCACCTTCCAGGCCAACTGCTATGGGAACGAGCGCCCCGACATCCTCTACCAGTACCCGCAATTCGGGATGGACGCCAAGTACGCGGGGTACTTCTTCGACGTGAACACGCGCTACTACCTTCAGACCGGTCAGCTGCACCTCGGCCTCAACATCCTCGGAGTTCAGGCCCGCACGAGGGACTCCGTGCGGCCGGCGGTCATCATCAACGAGGTTCCCATCATCGTGAACTGCGACTTCAGGGGCATCAACCCCGCCTACGGCGAACTCGAGGTCCCGGTCGCGATGCAGTACATGAAGAACACTCAGCTCGTGAAGGGGTGGGTCATCGACTTCCCCGGTGGTCTCCGACGACTCAACTTCTACGTGGATGGCATTCTCGACGGGAGCCTCATCGCCGGGACAGGCGTGTCGCTGGGCCTCCCGCGGTCGGATGTCCCGCTGAAGTACCCGTGGCTGCCATATCCGGATTCGTACTACAGCGGGTTCGAGTACAACCTCGACACGGCCAAGTACGTGGACGGCGTCCACCAGCTCGTGATCGAGGCGGTCGGCTACAACGGCGGTTCCAACTTCTGGGTGCAGCGGCCGCTCGTGTTCAACAACGCCAACTGATTCCCTCCGCCTTGAACCAAAACCGCCCCGGGCTGCCGGGGCGGTTCTTTTTGTGCCCTGCGTACGTTACGATCAACCGCCAGGGAGGAAGCCCGGGATGCGGGCGCTCTACTTTGAAGAACACGGGGAGCCCTCGCGGCTGATCGTCGGGGAGCGGCCGAGGCCCGACCCCGGCGAGGGCGAGGTCCTCGTGCGCGTCAGGGCGGCATCGCTCAACCACCTCGATCTGTTCGTCCTGCGCGGGCTTCCGGCAATCCCGGTGGAACTCCCCCACGTCGGGGGTGCGGACGGGGCTGGCACTGTGGCCGAACTGGGTGAGGGCGTGACGGGGTGGCGGATCGGGGATGAGGTGGTGCTTAACCCCGGGCTCTGGTGCGGCAAGTGCGAATTCTGCGCGCGGGGCGAGGAGTCGCAGTGCGTGAGGTTCGGCATCGTCGGGGAGCACGTCAACGGCACGTTTGCCGAATACGTGAAGGTCTCGGCTTCCTCGCTCGCACCGAAGCCGGCCGCCCTGTCGTGGCCCAAGGCCGCGGCGTTTGGGCTCACCTTTCTGACCGCCTGGCGCATGCTGATGACCCGTGCGCGCCTGGCGGCCGGCGAGAGCGTGCTCATCCACGGGATCGGTGGCGGCGTCGCTCTCGCGGCGCTGGCAATCGCAAAGCGGGTGGGCGCGAGCGTGTTCGTCACCTCGTCGAGCGACGCCAAGCTTGCGCGTGCGAGGGAGCTGGGAGCGGACCACGCGCTGAACTACA
>Ga0154638_1109_pt1 | contig 17190 bp, 16 predicted proteins | sample Rifle2008BG13ft_FD_116067 | JGI IMG/M metagenome (GOLD analysis project Ga0154638, IMG submission 116067) | Acidobacteria bacterium RBG_13_68_16 | reverse complement strand
CGGCTCTCCTTCCGCGAGGGTGTCTCCGGACCATGGACGTACTCGCTGCGGGGCCTGGATGGAAAGGTCCTGCGCGAGTACGTGCTCAACGGCACCACCTGGAGTTGGAGCAAGGACCTCGTCTACCGGCAGGGGCAGCTCCTCGCCGCCATCGACGGTAGCGGGACCAGGCACTTCACCCTGGATCACCTGGGAAGCCCGAGGTTGATCACCGACGCCGGGCGGAACGTCGTCGAGTACCACGCGTACTGGGGGTATGGAGCTGAGATCGACACCGCGTGCGGCGTCGAGCGGATGAAGTTCACCGGGCACGAGCGGGACAACCAGTGCACCGCCGGGATGCTCGACTACATGCACGCGAGGTACTACAACCCCACGATCGGGAGGTTTCTCGGCGTCGATCAGGGGAACGGAAATGCAGAGGCCCCAGGGAGCTGGAACAGGTATGCGTACGCGAGGGGCAATCCGGTGAAGTACGTGGATCCGGATGGTCGAGTCATCGACACCGTGCTGGATATCGGGTTCATCGCCATGGACGTGGCCGACATCGCGGGGACGTTGTTCGCCGGCGAACGAACCACAAGGACCCAGTGGGCAGCGCTTGGTGGGGATGTCGCCGGTGCGTTCATCCCATTCGCTACTGGTATTGGGGCGGGTATCAGGGCCTTAAACAGGGCCGATAACGCCGTCGATGCCCTCAGGACCCTGGACAGAGCGGCCAACGCCAGAGATGCCACTGTGGCGATCTACCGTTCGCTCGACGCAGCAGGGAACGTTCAGTATGTGGGCTTCACCAAGGACTTTGCGAGACGTGCGGCCTTTCACCTCCGCTCAAAAGGAATCGAGATCGAACAGGTCGCGGGCCTGCACAGTATTCCAGTTGCTGACAAGCGTGCGGTCGAGCAAGCGCTGATGGAGATCCACAAGCTCGGCAAGGAGGGGGGTTCATTGATCTGGAACAAGATCAACTCGATCGCAAAGGCCAACCCGAAATACGCTGAGGAACTGGAGCGGGGGATGCAATGGCTCAGGCAGATGGACTACCCTGGGGTCAGGCCATGAAGCCGGCCTCGCAGCGCACGCGACCTCGCATTGGAGACGTGATTGAGATCGGCACGCCCAAGGGGTTGGCCTATGCGCAGTACACGCACAAGCACGATGAGCAGCCACGATACGGCGCGCTCATCCGAGTGCTGCCTGGTCTCTACAAAACTCGACCGGTGAGTTTCAACGACCTCGTGAAAAGGAAGGAACGCTTTTTCGTGTTCTTCCCCCTGGGTGCGGCGTGCAAGCGAGGCATCGTCACAATAGTGGCGAACGAGGTGATTCCGAAATCGGCATGTCCTTTCCCGACCTTTCGGTCGAGAGCGACCGAGCGACCATCATGGGAACTTTGGGATGGCCACCGATATTGGTGCGTCTACAAGCTCACGCCTGAGCAGCGCAGTTTACCGATCTTGGCTGTGTGGAACGATACCCTGCTGATCGACCGCATCGTTCAGGGCTGGTCGCCTGCTGACGAGCGGTAAGTGCCAATTGCCGCGAGCTGGCATCGCGCGGGTTCATCGGTCCTGTTCGACCGCAAAGGCGGGACCAGGAATGGAGATCGCACGGGGTTGGAGTACGTTACTGGAGGCACCTCGTGCTCCCCGCAACTCTCACCTACCCGCAGATCGCGGGGGTGGGCTCGGCCCGCACGCTGTGCTCCTCGTATGTCAACGGCTTCCTTGTGGGCATCACCGACGCCGGAGCGGGGAGCTGCCCGGGCGGGACCAGTCTGGCTTCCCTGAGCTGCCATGCCAACGGCATGGTCAACGTGGTCAGCCACGGCAACCTCGTCACCGACAACTGAGACAAGGTTCCGAACGACCTGGCGGGAGACCAAGTGGTGCTGCCGTCATGACGCGGGCCTGCGGGGAGCCGGTGCGCAGCCGTTTCCTGCCGAACGCGCTCGCGCCCCGTTTCCGGCCACGAGGAAACTCGCTTCCGGTACAATGCGGGTGTCGCGAGCGGGGAGGTGCAACGTGCCGATTTTCGAGTTTCTCTGCTCCACATGTAACCGGATCTACAGCTTCCTTTCGCTGTCCGCGACCCCGTCGCGCCAACCGGTGTGCCCGCGCTGCGGGGCGACCAACCTCACGCGCGTGCCCTCGTCGTTTGCGGTCAGCGCCGGCAAGAAGAGCCGGGAAGAAAAACCGAAGGAGCCGAGGGGTGCCCAGGACGAGGCGTCCATGGCGCGCATCGAGCAGGAAGTGATGCGCATGACCGGTGAGCTCGGCGAAAACGGCGCCGAGGACCCGCGCGCGATGGCGCGGATGATGCGGCGCCTCGCCGAGGTCTCGGGCGAGAAGATGACCCCGACCATGGAGGAGATGTTCCGTCGCCTCGAGGCCGGGGAGGACCCCGACTCGCTCGAGGACGAGCTCGGCCCGCAGCTCGAGGCCGAGATGGGCGAGGAGGGCGGCGAAGGCGGTGAGGGTGGCGCACAGACTCGCGACGAGGGGCTCTACAACCTGTAAGGAAAAGGTAAGAGGGCAAAGGGAAGGCACGCCACACAGCGGAGCCCCGGTTGACCTGCCTCGTTTGGCCTTCCGTCTGTCCTTTCCCCTTTCCCCCTTCCCGTTTCAGACGGGATCCGTGTCGATCATAATCTCGGTGTGCTCCCCATGGCGCTCCCGGATGCGACGGATCGCGGCCTCGGTGATTTCGTGGGTGCGCTGGAACGAGGTGTTGCGATTCAGGAGCATCCGAAACTCGAAGAACGAGGTCCCGCCGGCGCGGCGCGAACGGAACGCGTGGTAACCCCTCACCTCCGGCGCGACCCCGTGCAGCAACGCCTTAACCTCGTCCTCCACCTCGCGGGGCAGGCCGCGATCGAGGAGCTCTTGTGCCGCGTCGCGGAGGATCTCGATCGCGCTCCAGATGATGTAGACGGCGATGAGGACCGAGGCCACCGGGTCGAGCCAGGGCCAGCCAAGGGCCCGGTAGCCCACCAAGGCAAGCCCCGCCACCAGGTTGGTCGCAAGGTCGGTCACGTAGTGGAAGGCGTCCGCACGCAGTGCGAGCGAGCGGGTTCGACTGGCCTCGCGCCGTAGGTACGCCACCAGTGCGAGGGAGACCACCAGGCCGGCCGCGCTGATCGCGACACCGGCCTCCGGGTTCGTGATGTGCTCCGGCTCGATGAGGCGCGAGATTCCGCGGCCCACCAGCCAGACGCCGGTCATCGCGATGATCAGCGCCTGGACCACGCCGGAGAGCGCCTCGGCCTTGTCGTGACCGTAGGCGTGCTCGGCGTCGGGCGGGTCGGCGGCAACGCGCAGGAAGTACGCGTTCAGCCCCGAACATGCAACGTCCATGAGGGAGTCCACCGCGGTCGCCAGCACCGCAAGAGACCCGGTCAGCAGCGCAATCGTGGCTTTGGCAAGCGCCAGCAGCAGTGCGGTGGAGGCCGCGACGGTTGCCGCCAGGATCTTGCGCTGCTGCGGCCTCATGCGCCAGCTCCTGGTTCATCGTGCATCAGGGGATCTCGGGGTGCGGGCGCCGGTCCGACGCCGGCCGGGTACCATCCCACCCCGACCCGCCAGTGAAGCACCTCGAGCTCGTTTCCCGTGACGGCCCGGCTCTCAAACGCCGCCGCGAGCCGCGCGCGTGCCTCATGGTCCGAGGCCGCTCCCCCACGCTCCCGGGCTACCCGGCTGAAGACGCTCGCACACCGCTGCCGAAACTCTTCGCCCGACTCGTCCAGCCTCGAGCCGAGCCGCAGCACAGGGTGGTAGTGCACCTGCGGTTCCCAGCGCTCGTGAAGCGCTTGGCAGAGCCCAGCCGCGATGCTCTCGTCGATCGTAACTTCGCCACCGCGCAGCTCCGGAGCAGGGTCACCGGGGAACGCCGCGCGGCGCCCCGGGTCGAACGGGACCGCGCCGTCCGGGTTGAGGGTCTCTTCGACGACAGGTACCGCCCAGTGCACCCATGTCTCGTCCGACGAACCCCAGGTTGCGATCGACATCCGGACCAGGGCGGCCACCTCGACCCACGGCCGATAGCTGGTCGGCGGGGTGCCGGCGGGAGTGGACACGACGCGGGGCATGACGATTTCGGGTCGCATCTTCTACTGCATGGTACACTGCCCGCCTCGCGCGGAGGGCGACGTGGCGCAGGGCAGGAAGGACAAGTGGGACGGTCAGTTGAGCCTCTTTGGTGACGACTCGGCACGCCAGGCTCCGACCGGACGGGACATCGTCGTCTTCGACCTCGAGACACAGCGTTCCTTCAAGGATGTCGGTGGCCGAACCGCGATGCGGCAGCTCGGGATGTCCGTCGGCGTGGTGTACTCGTTTCAAGACGACTCCTTCCACGCCTTCCTCGAGCCCGAGGCGGACCGGCTCGTCGATCTCCTCCGCGCCGCAGAGTTGGTGGTGGGTTTCAACCTCCTCGGCTTCGACTACGAGGTGCTCAAGGGATACCGTGACGTCCCCCTCGAGACCCTCCCGACCCTCGACATCATGTTCTACCTCCAGGAGAAGCTGGGCTTCCGTCCGAAGCTGGACTCGGTCGTGCAGGCGACCCTGGGAGTCGGGAAGTCGGCCGACGGGTTACAGGCGCTGATGTGGTGGAAGGAGGGGCGCCTCGACCTGATCGAGCAGTACTGCACCGAGGACGTCCGGCTCACCCGCGACCTCTACCTCTTCGGCAAGCGTAACCGGCACGTGCTGGTGTCACGCTTCTCCGGCTCCCCGCTCAAGGTCGAAGTGGACTGGTGACGCACCGACGTTAAAGGGAAAAGGCCAAAAGGACAGCCAAGACACAGTGCTGGCGTCCCGCAAGTCTCCTGGTTTTCCTCCTTTCCGCCTTCCCTCCTTCCCTTGTTACTTCTCTCACAAAATGAAACAGGCGGCCACGAAAGCCGCCCGGGATGTCTCGATTGGACTTCGCTTTACTTGGCCGGTGCCTTGTGGGCGTGGACCTCTCGGGTGAACGCCTGCTTCTTGTGGTGTTCCTTGCCGTCGTGGCACCCGTCGCAGGTCGCCTGCGTGGGGATGACGAGGCCCGCAGCCTTGGCCTTGGCGACGTCCTTCATCACGGACAGCGTCTTGTAGTCCGAGCCCGCCCCGTGGCACGCCTCGCACTGCACGCCCGCCATCGCCTCGTCCTTGTTGGTCGCGTGGCAGGTCAGGCAGGCGGCTTCGAACTTCCACTCCTTGGAGGCCTTGGCGCTCTCGGTCGCCTTGGCGTGCTTGGTTTGCGCCCACGAGTCGTACTGGACCTTGTGACACATCTTGCACTTCTCCGCGCCGATGTAGGTGGGGGCTGCGTCGGTCACCAGGGCACTCAGCCCCAGGATCGCCGCGACCGCCACCACAACGAGGAATGCCCGCTTCATCGAACCCTCCCTTGGCGCCCCCTCTGGGGCCCTCCGCAGATTCTAAGCAATATCCTTGCCTGACACAACCCTTACACGACGGCCTTTCAGGCGCAGAAACGTCATCCCGTCAGGACAAACCTGGCACCTTGATCGTTTCCAGGGTGGCGCCGGAGTTGCGCATCCACCAGTAGAGGGCGGCAACGGCCACGATCGTCGCTGCGGAGACCGCCAGAAACACCGCGACACGCCACGCCTTGAGCGCGCGCGGAGCAGCTTCCTCGCCCCGCCGCAGCCGCGCCAGCTCAACTGGGTGCTCCTCAGCGTAGGCCTCGGCGTCCAGCAGGCCGGTGAAGATGGCCGTGTTCCAGTGCCGGAAGTGCACGAAGTAGACGTGCCACGTCAGGACCGAGAGAAAGGCTAGGATGGCCTCGCCTCCGTGAGCGGCCTTGGCCGCGAGGATCACCTCCCCCGGGAACAGCGACGACCACTTCACGGGGTACAGGAGCAGCAGGCCGGTGAGGACCATGACGGCGGTGCCCCACACCAGGGCGAGGTACTCGAGCTTCTCGGCAAAGCCGTAGCGGTCCATTCGCGGGGGGTGCTTTTCCATGCCGATGTTGAACTTGATCTGGTGAATGAAGTCCTTGACGTCGGCGATGCGCGGCACCATGGGCATGTCGAGTCGCCGGACCAGGTGCAGCCAGATCCCTTCGAGAAGATGCCACACGAGCTGGACCGCCATGATCGTTCCGAGCACGTGATGGATGAACCGCACCCTTTCCACGCCGCCGATAATCAGCACGATCCCCTTGGCCCACGCCGTTTCGGCGAACTTCTGGGGCATCCCTGTGATCACGAGGCCGACAAAGGTGATGAGCATCAACCAGTGGTTGATGATTTGACGCTTGGTGAAGCGCCGGATCTTCTCCCCCTGGGCGCTCATGAGGTCCTCCTGTGGCGGCGGCGGCCCCAGACGTCCACCGCGATGTACATGAGGAAGAACCCGATCGTGCCTGGGATCACCAATTGGTAGAAAACCTTCACCCAGTAGATCATCGAATACTTCGTACGCGAAGGAATGTAGTGCTGCGTCCACGCCGAAAGGAACTTGGTCGTCGCCTGCGGGTGGCACGCCTGGCATCGCGCGAGCAGGCGTTCCTGGATCTGCGCCTTTCCGGCGGTGGTCACCGACTCGACGTCGTGGTAGCCGTGGCAGTCGTAGCACACAGCCTGGTTGAGGGGTTGATCGGGGGTGGCCGCGCGGAACAGCTCCGCGGTAGTGCCGTGGAAGTCCGCGACATAGGTGCTGTAGACGGCCGTCGAGATGCCGTACTTGTCCATGATCTTCGGGTTGTTGTGGCATCGGCCACAGATCGCGGGTGAGGCCAGGCGGAACTGGGGAAGGAGCGGATCCACGGTGCCGTGTGCCTGGTGACAGTCGACGCAGGTGGGCACATCCGGGTTGTCGTTAGCGGTCAGCGCCGCTCCGTGGACGCTCTTGCGATATGCCTCCGAAACGCGGCCGTGGCACTTCCCGCAGGTGAACGAGATGTTCCGCCGTGCCACGCGTGAGCCCGTCTCCGACGGCGCCAGGATGTCGTGGCCGCCGTGGCACGAGACGCATGTGGCGGCAACGTCCAGCCCCGCGAGTTGGACGCCGTGGCCGTGCACCCCGATCAGGTAGTCGCGCTTGGCGTGACACGCCAGACATCGGGAGGCGACGTTGACCGGAGCCAGCGTCGACTTGGGGTCGTTGGGGGGCCGCACGTCGTGAGCCCCGTGGCAGGCCCAACACGTCCCCCGCAGATGCTCACCGCCTGCCGGGTCCTTGTGCGCGCTCCCGTTCACCTGCTTGAGGGCGTCGTCGTGACAGGCCGCGCAGGGGTTGTCGTTCAGCATGCCCTCGGGGTGCGGGATGTCGCCGGCCTTCGGGTGGCAGTCGAGGCATGCAATCCCGGCGTGGACCGTTCCGGTCTCGGCCGGAAGCACCACCAGGCGATCGAGCTTTTCCGGTGTGAGCTTGAGGTCCATCGCCCCGGCTGCATCGGTTATCGACCCCTTGGAGCCGTGGCACTCGATGCAGGCGCTGTCGTCGGCTGCCAACCCTTGCCCACAGAACAGGAATCCAGCTGCGACGGCAAGGAGGTAAGCAGCACTTGCGGCGCGTTTCGATTGCATTACTCTCCCCCTCGCGGGTCATGTTCTTTCATTCGTACATGCTCGTCAAGTCAGAAGCAACGAGCCGGGCCCCGCCGGCAAAATGCTAGAGTGAGCGCCCGGACGCGGGCCGGGCCGGAGGTTGCGTGGGCCGTTCACTCGTTCTGGTGACCATCCTAGGTTTGCTCGTCGTCCTGCCGGTAAAAGCCGCGGGGCCGGTTTTCAGCGCTGCGGCAACGTGGCAGGGAACGCCGCCGGCCCCCGGCGTCTCGGCCATCGTGCGCGTCGAGGTCACGGTGCAGCCGGGGTGGCACGTCAACTCCAATGCACCTTCAGATCCCTACCTGATTCCCACGAGCGTCCGGTTGAAACTGCCACCAGGGTGGAGCGCCGAGAAGCCCCAATTCCCTTCGTCCCGCATGGCCAAATTCGCTTTCAGCGAGGACGAGTTGGCGGTGTTCGAGGGGACCTTTGTCGTCACGGTACCGGTGCGGCTGGCCCCCGACGCGGGACGGCCGGAAAAGCTGGACGGCGTGGTCGAGGCCCAGGCCTGCAACAACCAGCTCTGCCTCGCCCCGGCCGAAGTTCCGTTCACTGTGGCGCTGGCACAGGACCACTCGGCCGGGGCGGCATCCACCAGGCCCCCGGCCCAACCACCGGCCGCCAAAATCCAGGCATACGGGAAGGGCGTCCCGTCCGACTTCGCCCACACCGGCCTGCTTCTTCAGCTCGCCATAGTCTTCCTGGCCGGACTGGCACTCAACCTGACGCCGTGCGTGTACCCGCTGATTCCGATCACGGTCGGGTTCTTCGCCGCCCAGCGCGGCGAGGGGCGGGGCCGCCCCTGGCTGCTGGCCCTCGTATACGTGCTGGGCATGAGCATCATCTACTCCGCCCTTGGCGTTCTGGCCGCGCTCACCGGCCGGCTGTTCGGGGCCGCGCTGCAGTCGCCCTGGGTCGTGGGGCTCATCGTGGTCGTCCTCCTTGCGCTCGCCACCTCGATGTTCGGTCTGTGGGAGCTGCGCGTCCCTGCGTGGGCGACACGCGTCTCGGGGGGGCGCAGCGGCGTTGGCGGCGCCCTGGTCATGGGGTTCGTGGTGGGGTTGGTGGCGGCCCCGTGCATCGGCCCGTTCGTTCTCGGGCTGCTCACCTACGTCGGCCAGCGACAGGACGTGCTGCTCGGGTTCGCCCTGTTCTTCGCGCTCTCGCTGGGTCTCGGCCTGCCCTACCTGCTGCTCGGCGCCTTCACCGGTGCCCTGGAGCGACTGCCGAACTCCGGCGTGTGGATGGTCGGGGTTCGCCAGCTCTTCGGGGTGCTCTTGATCGGGCTCGCCGGCTACTTCGTCAAGCCCTTCCTGACCCCACCGTGGGGCGCAGCCCTCTTCGCCGGACTGCTCGTGCTGGGCGGCCTCTACCTCCTGGTCGTTGCGCGGCCTGGAAACGAGCAGCCCTGGGTGGATCGCTTCATGCGTCTGGCAAGCGCGGGTGTGCTGGTGGCCGGGGTGCTGCTATACCCAACGCACGCCCGCACAACTGCCACCGAGCTTTCCTGGCCGCCCTACGAGGACAGCGCGGTGGCACAGGCGCTGGCCAGCGGGCAGCCTGTCGTCCTGGATTTCTACGCCGACTGGTGCCTGCCCTGCAAAGAGCTGGATGAGAAAACGTTCTCCCGGCCCGAGGTGGCGGCGCGCCTGGCCGGCTTTGCCCGCTTCAAGGTGGATCTCACAAGGAACGACCCGACCAGCGAGGCGCTCCGCACCAGGTTCGAGGTGGTCGGGGTGCCGACGATTGCCTTCTTCCGAGACGGCCGCGAGGTCACCGACGCCCGCCTCACCGGTTTCGAGCCGGCGCCCGAGTTCCTGAAGCGCCTCACCCTCGTAGAGGCGAGGTAAGAGGGAAAAGCGAAAAGGGGCAAAGGGAAAACGAAAGAGAACGGAATCGGGAGCGCCCCCGAGCAGAGGGGCCGCAGCGGTTGCTTTCCCCTTACCCTTTCCCCTCTTGCGTCTCGGCCTCTTCCCACCGCCAGACCGACTCGTCCTCGTCAAAAGACGGCAGGTTGGGCATCCTCCCGCGCGCCGCGTTGGCGCGCCACTCCCAGAGCACGGCCCACTTGAGGTAGGTGCCGAAAGCCTGCAGCATGCAGAAAACGAGCCCCGCCTTGCCATCGAGAAACCCGAACTGAAAAACGTACATCCGGAGGAATCGCCAGACCGGCCGCCAGAACACCTCCGTGACGCCCGATTTGCGGCCCGTCTTCCAACCCTGGGCGGCGCCCCAGTAGCCGTAGGTGACGATGCGGGGCAGGTACTGGTGGAACGACTCGATCATGAAGTGAAGCATGGGGTTCGCGAGGACCGGGGTCGGACCCTTCGTCTGCATGTCGGCGTGGACCCGCTTGTTCGGGTACCGACCAGCGCCTCGCCTGACGAGGCGCACGACCCGGTCGTGCTGCCAGCCCGAGAATCGGATTACCCGGTCCATGAAATAGACGCGGCGCTTGATCGTGTATGCATCCGCCTCGGGGTCGGACGAGAGCAAGCCGGTGATTTCCGTCTGCAGTTCGGGAGTGCAGCGCTCATCGGCGTCGAGGATCAGAATCCACTCGTGTTGCGTTTGGTCCATGGCCCAGTTCTTCTGGGAGGCGGAGCCCAAGTACGGGCGCTGCAAGAAGCGAACCTTCTCGTACGAGCGCGCGACGTTCGGCGTCCGGTCGCTGGAAAAGGAGTCCACCACCAACACCTCGTCGCACCACAGGACAGACTCCACACAGTCCGCTATGTTCCGCTCCTCGTTCAACGTCGTGATGACCGCAGAGACTCGGGCACGGGGGAGCGATCCGGTAGCGCGCTCTGACATCTAGGCCTCCAAGGCGAGCATGTTACACGGTCACAACGAAGGGCCCGCAACGTTTGCAGGGCCGCGCCCACGAGGACCCGCTACATGCAGTTGACGATGGCCTCGCCGAAACCGGAGCAGGACACCAGCGTCGCGCCGTCCATCTGGCGGTGCAGGTCGTAGGTCACGCGCTTTGCCGTGACCGCGCCCTCGACACCCTTCACCACGAGGTCGGCCGCCGCTTTCCACCCGAGGTGTCGCAGCATCATCTCGCCAGACAGGATCAGAGAGCCGGGGTTGACCTTGTCCTGGCCGGCATACTTCGGCGCGGTGCCGTGGGTCGCCTCGAAGAGGGCGTGCTCGTCACCCTCGTTTGAGCCGGGCGCCATCCCGAGGCCACCGACCTGGGCCGCCAGGGCGTCGGAGAGGTAGTCGCCGTTGAGGTTTGGTGTGCTGACCACCGAGTACTCGGACGGGCGCAGGAGGACCTGCTGAAACATCGAATCGGCGATCCTGTCCTTGATGAGGACCTTCTTGCCTTCAGGCATCTTGCCGCCGTGCTTGTCCCACAGATCGGCCTCGGTCACGGTCACGTCGCCGAACGCCTCACGTGCGGTCTGGTAACCCCAGTCCCGAAACGCACCCTCTGTGAACTTCATGATGTTGCCCTTGTGGACGAGTGTCACCGAGTCGCGTCCCTGGGCGAGGGCGTACCGGATCGCCTTGGCGACGAGCCTGGAGGTGCCGAACTCGGAGATCGGCTTGATGCCGATTCCGGAGTCGGGCCGGATCTTCTTTCCCAGCTCCTTCTCGATAAAGAGGCGCAGCTTCTCGGCCTCGGGGCTGCCGCCCTTCCACTCGATTCCGGCGTAGACGTCCTCGGTGTTCTCGCGGTAGATGACCACGTTGACGTCCTGAGGCCGCTTCACGGGCGAAGGCACACCCGGTATCCATCGCACGGGCCGCACGCAGGCGTACAGGTCCAGCACCTGGCGCAGCGTCACGTTGAGGGAGCGAATGCCGCCGCCAACCGGAGTCGTAAGCGGTCCCTTGATTGCGACCCGGAAGTGGCTGATCGCCTCGACGGTTTCGTCCGGGAGCCAGGTGCCCTTGCTGTTGAAGGCCTTCTCACCGGCCTCGACCTCGACCCAGGCGATGCGCTTGCGGCCGCCGAAGGCCTTTTCCGTTGCCGCATCCAGGACGCGCCTCGTCGCCCGCCAGATGTCCGGGCCGGTGCCGTCTCCCTCCATGTACGGAATGATCGGCTTGTCCGGAACCTGGATGCCCTTGCCGTCCCACCCGATGCGCTCTCCCCACTCAGGAACGCGCAGATCCTTCAGGCTCATCTCGAGACCCCCCAGCACTTCGCGTACCCGAAGGAGGGTACACGCCGCCAGAGCTTCGGTCAAGAACGGGCGCCACTTGTGCCGGCGCGGATCGACGGCTAAGGTGAAGCAATGGACCTCGCGAAAGTGACAGTCGAGCGTCTGATCGAAGCCGCGCACCAAGCGCAGGCGCAGGCCTACGCCCCCTACTCCAACTTCCCTGTCGGGGCGGCGGTGTTGGGGACCGACGGGCGCGTCTTTCCCGGGTGCAACGTCGAGAACAGCTCCTTCGGTCTGACCGTGTGCGCCGAGCGCAACGCCGTCGCGGCCGCCCTCGTGGCGGGGACGCGACCCACGGCCGTCGCTGTCGTGGTCAACGGAAAGCCGGTTCCGCCCTGCGGAGCGTGCCGCCAGGTGCTGGCCGAGTTCGACCCGGGCATGCCCGTCGTGCTGGCCTCGACCACAGTCCGGCACCAGCAGGTGACGTCGCTCGACGCGCTCCTTCCCGGCGCGTTCCGCTTCGAGAAGCCGTAGAGCTTCACGGCCTCGCGCAGCGCTTGCCTCGGCCGGTTGGGCCTCCGAACCTCAGGCCGCGACGCCGAGACGCATGCGGATCGGGAGGATGATCGTCGGCAGGCCCGAGAACTGCAGCCGCCTCTGGATCGCAAACGCGGTGTCGTTGTGGAGGAAGCGGTAGTAGAACTTCTCGTTGGCAAAAACCAGCTTGCCCAGGAAGAAAATGCCTTTGGGGAACTCCCGGTGCACCTCGTGCGAGAGCTGCTCCGCTTCCTGGATCACATCGGTGCCGATGAGGCACCGGTACTCTGCCGCGACGCCCAGCCCGTGGGCGAAGTCCACGTAGCGCTGCAGGCCCGCCTCAGTGCTGGCAACCAGCGCGTCCACCTCATCCCTGCCTTTGAAGTGGCCCGAGTCCACAACGCCCACGGAGAGGAAGATCACGTTCTTGTAGTAATTCGGGAAGAGCCTCTGGATCGAGAGCATGGCGTGGACACCCAGACCGCCGTAACCGGAAACGAAGAGCATGGCAACTGGGGCCCCGGTGTCTACCTTGGCGGGCGCCGCGGGACGCCCCTCGATTGGGATCTGGGTGAGGATTCTGTCCAGCTCGGCGATCTCCCGCTGCACGCTCCGGTAGTGCCGGTGCACCAGGATGCAGAGCGCGATCAGCCCCGTGGTGATGGCGAAGGTCAGCCATGCACCCTCGGTGAGCTTCTCGAAGGTTGTGACCACGAGGATCGCGATGCACAGCACGAGCGTCAACACGTGCAGGGAGAGCTTGGCGGCCCAGCGCCTCTCCCGCCGTCGTTCGGCAAGGAACAATCGTGCCATGCCCAGCTGGGTGAGGCTGAAAGTGATGAAGACGTTGATCGCGTACAACACAACCAGGAAGGAGACACGGCCACGTGAGTAGACCATGAGCGCGGCCGATGCGACCGCCAGCAGGACCACGCCGTTTTTCGTGACCAGGCGCTCGGAGAGGTTGGCGAACGCGTGCGGCATCCAGGAGTCGGTTGCCATGTTGGAGAGCACGCGTGGGCCGTCGATGAAGCCGGTCTGCGCAGCGACGAACAGCAGCGCGCCCTCGGAGACGAGTGTGATGATCACGAGCCACGTGCCGATGCTCCACCCGCCGAGCGTCCAGGAGCCCATGATTCGCTCGAGGAGCACGGCGTTCATGGTCTTGCCTTCCGCGGGCGAGGCATGCCAAAGCAGGTAGCAGACAAGCAAACCACCGGCCATAAACGCCAGCGAGATCGCCATGTAGGCCATGGTCCGCTTGGCGGTGGCGACCCGGGGCTCGTGCAGGATCTGCAGGCCGTTGGAGACCGCCTCGATCCCGGTGTAGGTCCCGGCCCCCAGAGAGTACGCCCGCAGCAAGATCAGCATGACCGCCACGAAGCCCAACTGGTTGAGGTCGCGGTTCATCTCGATGTGGGTCGTGCGGACCACCTCGGGGAGTGCCCAGAGGTGGTTGGTGATTCCGTAGCCGATGAGCAGGATGTGCGTGGCGATGAAGACCAGAAAGATCGGCAGCAGGATTTTGACCGACTCCTTGACGCCCCGCAGGTTCAGCACCAGCAGCACGAGAAGGATCCCAATGTCGAGCGGAACCTTGTAGGGCTGCCAGTCGAGCGGCAGAAAGCTCAGGATCGCGTCCACCCCCGCGCAGATCGAGAGCGTGATGGTCAGGAGGTAGTCCACCACCAGCGCGGAGCCGGACACCACACCCGGAATGGGACCAAGGAGCTTGCTCGCCACCACGTACCCGCCCCCACCCGAGGGGAAGTGCTCGACCACGAAGCTGTAGGAGTAGGAGATCAGCAGGACGGTAAAGGTGGTCAGCGCGGCCAGGTAGAGCGCCAGGTACTGGTGTCCCAGGATCGCCCTGAACGCCTCGTCCGGCCCGTACGATGACGAGGAGAGTCCGTCGGCTCCCAGTCCGACCCAGGCGAGGAACGCCACCAGCGAGAGCTTGTGAAAGACAGCCGGGTCGGTTGGGTCCTTGGGGCCGCCAACGAGGGCCCGCTTGAGACTGCCGAGCATGGTTTTCTTCCCGTCGCCCTCAAGCGAGGGTTCGGGAAAATCACCGGGGAGCTGTTGCACCCTGGCCACGCCTCCCCACAGCACACGAACTCAACGCTGCGCCAGCGGGCGACATTAGCACAAACGAAGACCCGGTCGATCACCTTCTTGCGTACGCCGCGCACGGCAATTGCGGCTACCGTAGCTCCCGCGTAAACTCGAGAAGGTGTGGCGACCGCCGATCCTGCTTGCGCCTGTCCTGCCGCCTCCTGACGACCCGGCGGTGGCAGCGATCCTCGAGGGCCTCTCCCGCACAACGGGGGCCTCGGGGTGCGTGCTGAAGCTGCACCTCCTGCCCGACGGTCCTGAGGCCACCTACCGCTTCGGGCAACCCGGCTCGCGCCCCCAGCTGGTCGTGCCCGTCGAGCCCCAGGACAGCTTCCGGGGCGAGTTCAAGCTGTACGGTGCGGGTGCAGGGCCCGCGGCCAGCCCAGCCGCGCTCGAGTGCCTGCGCCCCGTGCTCGAGGGCGCGCTCCTAGCGCTCATCGAGCGGAACAACGCCAGCCACCAGATCGACATTCTCCTGCAGATCCTGGGCGTCACGGAGGAAGCCAACCTGCTCATGAACGCGCGTGGGGAGATCCTTTTCGCCAACGCCCGTGGGGAGGAGCTTCTCTCGCTTCAACGCGCCCAGGGGCAGCTGGCCAACGACGGACAGCCGGCGCCGCTGCACTCGCTGATCGTTGCGGAGATGACGCGACGGCGCGATTCCCGCGAGCGGGTACGCCGCCAGGTCCTCACCACCAGCGACGGCAGTCGGTGGCGCCTCGAGATCGTGGCACTCTCGGGCCTCGGCTCCGTTGGTTGCTCGCTTGTGGTGCTGACGCCGATCCGCATGCCGGGTGCCGAGGAGATCCGCAAGCGCTTTGCCGATTCACAGATCTCCCGCAGAGAGGCGGAGGTGCTGGCGTTCGTGCTGCACGGCAAGAAGGCGTTCGAGATCGCCGACCAGCTCGGCATCACGGAGTACACCGTCAAGGACCACCTGAAACACGCCTACGCCAAGCTCGGTATCACCTCGCGCGGGCAGCTCCTCTCACGGCTCGCCGTCGCCGTCCCCGGCACGGCCTGAGCCCGCTGCCCCTTGATATACTCGGCCGGTGCTGCGCATCCGAGATGTCGCTATCGAGCCCCCGCTCGTGCTCGCCCCGATGGCCGGAATCACCGACCGGGATTTTCGCCTCCTGATCCGGCGCCTAGGTGGGTGCGGGCTCGTCTCGATGGAGTTCATCTCCAGCGAAGGGCTGACCAGGCAACGCCCGAGGACCCTGAGGATGCTGCACTTCGTGGACGAGGAGCGCCCGATCGCGATCCAGATCTACGGCTCCGACCCCGCGCGCATGGCCGAGGCGGCGCGCATGGTGGAGGCCATGGGCGCCGACGTCTGCGACGTCAACATGGGCTGCCCAGCAAACAAGGTGCTGAAGGGGTGCGCGGGTGCCGCTCTCACCGGCGACCTGCCGCTGGCCGCGCGCATCGTCCGCGAAATACGCCGGACGATCACCCTCCCTCTAACGGTGAAGTTCCGGCTCGGTGTACGCGAGGACGCGAAGACCTACCTCGAACTCGGACGTATCTGCCAGGATGAGGGAGCGGAGGCTGTCACGCTTCACCCCCGCACCGCCAAGCAGCAGTTCTCGGGTCATGCGGATTGGAGCGCAATCGGGGACCTCAAGCGCTCCCTTCGGATCCCGGTAATCGGCAACGGCGACGTGACCTCGCCGGAAACAGCCCTCGCGCTGCTGCGGCAGACGGCGTGCGACGCCGTGATGGTCGGGCGGGCGAGCCTCACCAATCCGTGGATCTTCCGCCAGGCCGCTGCCCTGCTCCGGGGCGAATCCTACGCCGAACCCTCGCTTGGCGAGCGCCATGCGTTGTTGAGGGCCCACTTCGACGAAGTCCTCGGCCGCGACGACGAGCGCACGGCGTTGCACAAGCTGCGCAAGTTCACGGGGTGGTACACCCACGGACTCCCCGAAGGGCGTGCCCTCCGCCACCGTCTCTCCGACCTGCCCTCGGCCCGCGAGGTTCTCGGGGCCGTGGAAGGTTACTTCGCAGCCCGAGGCGCCGCCTGACATGCCGCGCCTGCCGATGACCATTCCCTCGGCCCTCGAGGCGCTGCAAACCGACATCCCACCGGGCGTCTTCGACGAGCCGTTCCGCCGCGCCTGCGAGCGGCTGGACGGCTATGTGGGGGCGCTCGCCCTCGAGCTGGCCGCGACCCTGGAGCTTCCAGCCGGCGAGCCGCTTCAACCCGGCGCGCTGTTGGCCTCCCGAGGCTGGAGCGAACGCGGCACGCTCGCGGTCGCCTGGCTGCTCGAAACGCTCGAGCTGTACGGCCACGCCGAGCGAGCGGCGGGGGGTTGGCGCTTTGCAGGAGCAATCCCCCAAGTGCCGTCCGCCACTCTGCGCGAGGAAGCCGAGCGTGCAATGCCCGCCGCCAGGCCCGCCTACGAGGTGCTCGCTCTATGTGCCGGGGCTCTGCCGGCGGTGCTCCGCGGCGAGTTGCGTGGCGAGGACGCGCTCTTCGGCCCGACGACGCTGAACCTCTGGTTCGAGTACTTCTCCAACGCCAACCCGCACTACGGCCCCAGCAACGCGATCACAGGCGTTGCGGTTGCCCGTGCCGCCCGTTCCGGTTGTTCCGTTCTCGAGTTCGGAGGTGGCGGCGGCAGCGCCGGCGAGGCGGTGCTTCGGGCGCTCACCGAGGCAGACAAGGTGCCCGCCCGGTACGTCTTCACCGAGCTGCAGGCGGCGTTCCTGAGACGCGGCGCCCGCGCGGTCCAGCAGAAGCTGCCTGCAGGGTGCGACTTCTCGTCCCTGCGTTTCGACGTCAACCTGGACCCCGCGGGCCAGAGGCTCGACGCCGGGCAGTTCGACCTCGCATTCGGCGTCAATACACTGCAC
>Ga0154638_1037_pt1 | contig 17539 bp, 12 predicted proteins | sample Rifle2008BG13ft_FD_116067 | JGI IMG/M metagenome (GOLD analysis project Ga0154638, IMG submission 116067) | Acidobacteria bacterium RBG_13_68_16 | reverse complement strand
CGCCGCGGCGGTGATGTCACGCACCGAGGTGGCGGCAAAGCCGTTCTCGGCGAACAGCCGCTCGGCGGCATCGAGCAGCCGCTCGCGGGTCTGCGCGCCCAGTTCGCTCTGGGAGAGGTGGTGTTGTTGAACGGTTGAGGCGATCACGTCTCGGACCCCCGCAGCGGGCGAACGTATCAAACAGACGTATGAGATGTCAATCGCACCATGGGGCCATTCGCGGTTACAGCGCAAATTCTTGGTAATACGTGAGATTCAATTTTTCTCAAACGATCGTTTTAGATGTGAGCCTGGCTCAGGGAATCAGGCGATCTCGAGGCGGCGAAAGAGGAGCGACGGGGTGGTCACCGCGCTTGCGAGGGAGAAGCTCTCAGCGTCGCCGCCGGTGGCGGCGAGGGCGCCCAGGAGGCGGCGGAACGAGCCGCGCAGGTCCACCAGCGGGTGAGTGGCCGCGGGCTTGCCGTGCCTCACCGCCACCGCAGCCGCGCGCAGCGCGAAGCGTCCGCTGGCCAGGTCCACCCGGACAGCGCCGGCGGGCAGCGCGAGGTAGAAGCCGCTCTCGAGGAGCGCCAGCAGATCGGGCTGGGGCAGCGCCGTTTCGGAGAACACGACCAGGTTGGCGGGGCCCGGGAGCGGCGGGTGCCGGTAGGAGGGCCGCACCGCGCCCCCGGGTTGCTCCCCGGTGCGCTGCGCGCGCTCCCAGGTTGCCAAGCGCTCGCGCAGGTGCCCTCCGGCCACCAGCACGATCCGCCGCGCTGGCAAGCCCTCGCCGTCCCACGGCAGCGGCAGCAGGCCGGCCGGGCCGGGCCGCTCATCCACCAGGTTCCAGGACCTCGAGACCCGGGCGTGGGCCAGCGCGCCATCGTCCTTTGTCTCGCGGGCGAGGTGCTGCGCCAGGGCGACCAGCAGGGGCGCAGCCACCGCAGGCGCGAGCAGCACGTCGGCAAGCTGGCGGTCCGGGGCACCCCCGCGGGTTGCGAGGAGAGCGGCCTCGATCGCCCGGCGCGCCAGCGCCTCCGGCTCGAGGTCGGCAAGCGCCGGCGCGGCGAAGTGGAGGTGGCGCCACGGACCGGCGGGCGGGGCCAGGAGCAGCTCGACCACCGCACCTCCGGCGGCCGCCCTCGCCAGGAACCCCTCCCCGGTCGCGAGCGCCGCACTGGAGGTTCCGCCAAGGAGGCGAACCTGCACCAGGGTGACCCCCGAGCTGGCGTCTTGGAGTGCCGAAGCGAGCGCATGGGCGAACGCCTCCTGCTGGGCGGGTTCGGTCGGCGGGTGGGCCAGCGCGCTGCCGCTGGTGCCCAGGACCTCCCGGGGCGGGAGGGGGTCGGGCGAGGGCAACATGGCGTCGAAGGCGGCCAGCGCCGCCTGACGTCCCGCCCGGGCGCCTCCCCCCGCGGCGGCGGCAAACCCGGCGCGGCCACTGGCGCTCACACGGCACGCCACCCCCAGCTCGTGGCTCTCCCGGCGCTCCAGCCCCCCATCCTGGTCGAGGACGAGGTGGGCGTGTTCACCCAGGCGGGCGAACACCTCGAAGCGAACGCCACTGCGGGCGAGCTCCTCGGAGGCGGAATGGAGCGCGGGCAGCAGGGGATCGGTGTCGGCCCTCACCGCACCTCCAGGCCAGAGAGCAGGAGCCAGGGGGCTACCGCGCCGGTGGGAACGATCTCACCGTCCTTGGCGCACCAGCCGGGCTCTGCGGCAGGAAGGGTGGGCTCGGCGGCGGCGAGCAGCCCGGAGCATACGGCCGCCAGGGAACCCACCAGCGTGAACGGCGCGAGGGTACGGTGACGTTCGCCGCGGCGCAGGGCGAACGCCGTGCGCACGTGCAGCAGGATCGAGCCCGAGGCAGGCTCCAGGGTGCCCGAGGTCAGGGTCGCGACCTCGATCGCTGCCTCGTGGCGCGGAGGGTGCGGGAGTGGGTCAGCGGCGCGCGCCACCAGGTTCGACATGCGCGGGCGGGGGCGTGCGTGGACACTGGCGCGCCGGGCGTTGCCGGTCGGCACGCCGAGGGCAGCGGCGCTCTCGCGGTCGGCTAGGGCGCCCACCAGGACCCCATCGGAAAGCAGCACCCGCGGCCGAGCCGGCTCGCCCTCGTCGTCGTCGGAGAAGGCGCCGGGCAGCTCCGTCCGGGTGGGGTCGTCGCTCACCGAGAGCGGCAGCCGCATCAGGCGCTCTCCCTGCATGCCGGTCCAGGGGGACGCACCACGCAGCAGCAGGTCGCCCTCAAGCGGGTGTCCGATCAACTCATGCAGGAGAACGGCCGCGGCAGCGGGTGCGAGCAGGACGCGGGCCTTCCCGACCCGGGCGTTTGCATGCTGCTCGGGCGCCGTGCCGTCCGGTTCGGTGTCGGGGGACGGGGGCCAAGCGGTAAGGGCGCGGTGGCCGTCGGCATGTGTGACCTCGGCGAGGTCGGGACGCACGAGGACGACCGCGCGGCGGTCGGCCAGGACGGCCGCCCAGCGCCAGCTCCAGTGCACGCTGGCCCACCCGGCGGGGGGGCTGGGCAGTACCTCCTCGAGCCGGGGCGGATCGGGGAACGCCGGCCCCGAGAACTGCGGCAGGGCGCGGGTCGTGATCCCGAGAAGGCGGGCGAGCACGGGGCGGTCGAGGCCGTCCCCCGAGACTAGGGTACTGTCCCGGCGCACCGCGGCGCCCTCGCGCAGCAACCCCTCCCGCGAGCCAACGCGTCCCTCCTCGAGGCGCCAGCACACCTCGGCGCGGCGCTCGAGGAACACGTCCACGAGGCGCGCGGCGCGGGTACGCACAACCGCCGCCGCGAGCTCGGAAAGACCGGATCCGTCGTCCCGTTCCATTATGCCGTCGTGATAGCATAATTCGCTTTCCGGCACGGCCGGACAACCCGGGGGGAGCCACCGTGAGCGAGGACATCCGCAGGCGCCTTGCAGAGTTGGAGTCAGCGAGCCTGGAGGGGGGCGGCAAGGAGCGGATAGACAGGCAGCACAAGGCCGGCAAGCTCACTGCCCGCGAACGTCTCGACCTTTTCCTCGACCCCGGCTCGTTCGAGGAGGTTGACCGCCTTATGATGCACCGCAGCCACGACTTCGGGATGGAGAAGCAGCGCGTCCCGGGAGACGGTGTGCTCACCGGGTTCGGCCGCATTGAGGGTCGCGGGGTCGCGGTGTTCGCGCAGGACTTCACGGTCTTCGGCGGCTCGCTGTCCGAGGCGCACGCCGAGAAGGTCTGCAAGATCATGGACCTCGCCCTCAAGTTCGGGGTTCCGATCGTCGGGCTGAACGACTCGGGAGGCGCCCGCATCCAGGAGGGGGTGGTCTCCCTCGGCGGCTACGCCGACATCTTCCTCCGCAACACGATCGCGTCGGGGGTGGTCCCGCAGATCTCGGCGATCCTGGGTCCGTGCGCGGGAGGCGCCGTCTACTCCCCCGCGATCACCGACTTCGTGTTCATGACCAAGGCGACGAGCTACATGTTCGTCACCGGCCCGGAGGTGATCAAGACCGTCACCCACGAGGACGTAACCATGGAACGGCTCGGCGGGGCGTCCACCCACAGCCAGATCTCCGGGGTCGCCCACTTCGCCTGCGAGGACGACGCCGATGCCCTTGGCGGCATCCGGCGGCTGCTGGGGTTCCTGCCCCTGAACAACGCCGCGGATCCCCCGGTGCGCGGCACCGCCGACCCTCCCGACCGCGAGGATGAGGCCCTCGACCGGCTGATCCCCGAGGACTCCAACAGGCCTTACGACATCAAGGAGCTGGTGCGCGCGGTGGGGGATGACGGGGATTTCCTCGAGGTGCACGCGCACTTCGCCCGCAACATCGTTGTCGGTTTCGTGCGCCTCGCGGGCCGGCCGGTTGGGGTGGTGGCGAACCAGCCGGCGCACCTGGCCGGCGTTCTGGACATCAACGCCTCGGTGAAGGGGGCGCGCTTCGTGCGCTTCTGCGACGCGTTCAACGTGCCGCTCCTCATCCTCGAGGATGTGCCCGGTTTCCTGCCGGGGGTCGAGCAAGAGCACGGCGGGATTATCAAGCACGGCGCCAAACTGCTGTACGCGCTGGCGGAGGCCACCGTTCCCAAGATCACGGTGATCACCCGCAAGGCCTACGGCGGCGCCTACTGCGTGATGGGCTCCAAACACATCCGCACCGACTTCAACTTCGCCTACCCCACGGCGGAGATCGCGGTGATGGGCCCGCAGGGGGCGGTGAACATTCTCTACAAACGCGAGATTGAGACAGCCGCAGAACCCGAGAAGCGACGGGCCGAGCTGGTGCGGGAGTACACCTCCAAGTTCGCCAACCCCCTGGTCGCCGCCGAGCGCGGGTTCGTGGACGCGGTCATAAGGCCGCGGACGACGCGGCGGCGTGTGATCACCGCGCTGCAGCTCTCGGTCAACAAGCGCGACTGGATGCCTTCAAAGAAGCACGGAAACATTCCGCTATGAGAAGAGCGTCGACGGGGTGGCGGACGGGGCGTTGAGGATCCTGGTCGCCAACCGGGGGGAGATCGCGGTCCGCCTGGTCCGCGCCTGCCGCGAGCTCGGGCACGAGAGCGTGGCGGTCTACTCGGACATCGACCGCACCCAGCCTCACGTGCTGGCCGCCGACCTCGCGGTGCGAATCGGCCCGGCTCCGGCCCGAGAGTCGTACCTGGAGCAGGGCGCAATCATCGAGGCGGCGCACTCCACCGGCGCGGGCGCCGTCCACCCCGGCTACGGGTTCCTCGCCGAGAACCCGGGATTCGCGCGCCTGGTCGAGTCCTCCGGGCTGGTGTGGATCGGGCCGCCCCCGGACGTGATCGAGCTGCTGGGCTCCAAGACCGCGGCGCGGGAGGTTGCGCGCAGCGTCAGAGTCCCGGTGGTGCCGGGTAGCGAACCGCTTCCGGGCGCCGGAGCGGCCCGGGCGTTCGCCGAGACGGTTGGCTACCCGATCCTCCTGAAGGCTGTCGGGGGTGGCGGCGGCAAGGGGATGCGCATCGTGCGGCGCGCGGCCGAGGTGGAGGAGGCATTCGCACGCGCCGCCTCCGAGGGCAAAGCGTTCTTCGCCGACGAGCGGGTCTATGCTGAGAAGCTGATCGAGAAGCCGCGCCACGTGGAGGTGCAGATCCTCGGTGACCGCCACGGCACGATCGTGCACCTCGGGGAGCGCGAGTGCTCGCTCCAGCGCCGCCACCAGAAGGTGTTCGAGGAGTGCCCCTCGGTCGCGGTGGACGCGACCCTGCGCGCGCGCCTGGGCGAGGCGGCCCTGGCGGTTGCTCGCGCGGTGGGGTACAGGTCGGCGGGGACGGTGGAGTTCTTGCTCGCCCCCTCCGGTGAGTTCTTCTTCCTCGAGGTCAACACCCGGTTGCAGGTGGAGCACCCGGTGACCGAGGCAGTTTACGGGGTGGATCTCGCGCAGCTGATGATCCGCGAGGCGCTCGGCGAGGCGCTTTCCCTGCGGCAGGAGGCACTCGTCCCCCGCGGCCATGCGCTGGAGTGCCGGGTGTACGCCGAGGACCCCCTCCGGGGGTTCGCCCCCTCACCGGGGACCATCTCCAGCCTCGAGCGGCCCCACGGTCCGGGGGTGCGGGTGGACACCGGCGTGCGCGAGGGCTCGGTGGTGCCCCTCGACTACGACCCGATCCTGGCCAAGCTGGTGGTGTGGGCGGAGGACCGCCCGAGGGCGCTTGCCCGGCTTCGCCGCGCCCTCACCGAGTACCACATCGCGGGGATCGCGACCACCCTGCCGTTGTTCCGCCTGCTGCTGGACGTGCCCGAGTTCCAAACGGGCGAGCTGCACACCGGGCTACTTGACGAACTGCTGGCGGAGGGACCGGTTCAGGCTCTGGAGGCCGCGGTGGACCCGGCCGTGGAGGAGGCGGCGATCGTGGTGGCTGCGTGCCTCGCCGCCGAGGAGGCCGAGCACCTGCCTCACGACGCCTTCGACGTCGCCGAGCGGGAGGGGCGCGGGTGGCGACTGGCGGGGCGGACCCTCGCGCAGGGAAGAGAGCCCACGTGATGCGCTGGTGGGTGCTGCGCGACGGGCGCCAAGTGGAGGTCACGGCCCGGCGGTTCGAGAACGCGTGGGAGATCACCCTCGACGGCTCGCCGCAGCGGGTGGAGCTGCTCTCCATCCACCCCGGGCTCTCGGCGTTGTGCTTCCCGGACGGCCGCAACTACGGAGTGGCGAGCCAGCGCCTTGCGCGCGACCGATGGAGGGTCTCGCTCGCCCAGCGCACCTTCGAGGTACACCTCCACGACCCGCTCGAGCGTGTGGTGGCGCCGGCGGCCGCGGCGCATGCCGGCCCCCACGAGGTGCGGGCACCGATCCCGGGGCGGGTCGTGAGCGTGGCGGTCGCGGAGGGCGACGAGGTGCAGGCCGGGCAGGCGCTGCTCGTCCTCGAGGCGATGAAGATGGAGAATCAGCTCTGCGCGGAGGGTGCGGGGAAGGTGGAGCGCGTGCTGGTCGCGCCGGGCGCCACGGTGGAGGGAGGCCAGGTCTTGGTGGTCGTGCAGTGAGAAAGACCTGAGCCGCCGTATCAGAATCTGGTCAGCGCTTCGCCCGCGTAACCGGTGAGCTCGAGGTATCCCTCGCCAGTGGCCGTCCCGGTGACGGCCACGGGTCCTTCCCAGTACACCGTTCCGGTGGACGCGCGAGCGTCGAGCTCCGCGTCGGGGACCTCGGGGCGCACCTCAAGATCGAGGCCGGCCAACGAAACCCGGACCCGCAGGCGGGCCGGGTAGCGCGCCCCGGTGCGCGGGCTCGTCCACCAGGCGAGCGGCTCGAGGGTGAACTCCCCGACGACGAGGTGACGGGTGGTGCCGTCGGGCGCAACCAGCGTGCCGGCCGACTCCGGCGCGGCGCCGCCCGTCGCGTCGCGCAGGCGGTAGAGCATCAGCTCGCGCCCGTCGGCGAGGCGGAGCCCGAGCCAGTCCCACCCCATCATGCCGCCGCCGAGCTGGCTCGAGCCCCACTCGTGGTCGAACCACGCCTCCCCCTGCACGGCACGCTCGCGCCCGTCGAAGCTGAGGCGGCCGCGAGCCGCCAGTCGCGTGAAGCTCACGTACGCCGACGCGTTGCCCGGCTCGGGGCCTTTGCGCGAGACCCCTCCCTCGCCATGCAGCACCAGGGGTTTGGCGGGCTGCAGCTCGAGGTTGAGCGTGAGGCCACTGTCGCGGTCGTCGGCGACGAGCGCAATGACCCCGCTCGGGAGGCGTCGCATCTCCCAGTCGTCGAGGAAGACATCCAGGTCGTTCTCGGACGCGCCCGCCAACCCTGCGGCGACGCGGCGCACCCTCTCGGCGAAGCGCATCGTCTTATGCCCGACCTCGGCCACCGCCAGGTGACCGGCCAGCACCTGGCGAGCCCGCAGCGCCGAGGAGCCCGAGGCTGGTGGCGACGGATCGAGCCCCTGGCGGAAGATCGTCAGCTGGAAGCCGTAGCGGCGGCCGCCGGGTTCGGCCAGCTGACCGGTCACGTACCACCACTCCGTGCGGAACGAGGGGTGAGAGCCGTGATAGCTGGGGAAGGAGAGCGCCAGTGGTGCAACGATCTGTGCCCATTCCCCGGCGGCTGCCGGGGTCGCGAGCACGAGCGCGATCGCCGCGAGGCGGTTACCCCTCCTCACGCAGGTCCTCGCTCGGATGCATGCGGACGGCTGCAAGCGCCGGCGCCAGCCCGGCCACGAAACAGGCAACGGTCACGAGGAGCGCGGTGGCGGCAAGCGCCGACCAGGGGGGCAGGAAGCGCAGCGTCCACCCGAACGACTGCAGGTTGACCACCTTCACGAGGACCAGGCCGATTGCGAGGCCGATCGCCAGGCCACCGACGGCTCCGGTCAGGCCGAGCAGCGCGGCCTGAGCCGCCACCACGGCAGCAACCTGGGCGCGCGAGCCGCCCACGGCGCGCAGCAGCGCGAGGTCGCGGCGGCGCTCACCCAGGAGTGCGAACAGCACCGTCAGGACCGCGAGCACCGCCACCGCGACGGCCACCGCCTGGAGCGCGCGGGTGATCGCGAACGTGCGGTCGAAGATGCGCACGACCTCGTCCCGCAGCTCCTTGTTGAGGAGCGCTTCCACCAGGAATCGGCCGCCCAGCGCCGAGAGCAGCGTATCGCGAGCGGTGGCGGGGTCGGCCCCCGGGGGCAGGAACAGCGCCAGCTCTGACGGCCCGTCGTCGGGGTAGATGCGGAGAAAGTCGTTGCGGTCGATGACCACCATCCCCTGCTGGTGGGAGTAGTCGAAGAACACCGCCTCGACCGCGCGCACCAGTTCGCCGCCCGGCACCCGCAGGCGGATCGTGTCTCCCTCGTTCACGCGGAACCGGTTCGCGAACGGCTCGTTGATCACCGCGGCGTGGTGGCGGAGAGCGGTGGCGAACACGTCGCGCGAGTCGCGTCCGTCGCGGAACGAGACGCCCCCCCGTCGGGCCACGACCGCGAACGCCCCGGCCCCCAACGTCACCGGCTGCCCCCGCATGGTCGCCTCGGCGGTGTGGAAGGGGTCGATGACCTGGATACCGAACAGGCGCTCGGCGGTGCGTACCACCTCCGGGTCGAGCCTCCCCACCTGCACGCCGGTGGTGGCGGTCAATGGCCTCACCCACACGTCGGCGCGCATCCCCTGGTCGGCCCAGTCCACCACGGTGGCGCGGAACGAGTGCACCATCGTGCCGATCGCCACCGCAAGCGCGACCGCCACCCCCACCGCGCCCGCTGCCCAGCTCGCGCGGCGTCGTCCCGCGGCGAGCGCCGCCACCGCCAGGCGCAGCGGGGTGCCCGCGCCACCGCCCCCCTGCGGCCCCGCCGTCCTGCGGGCCAGGGCGTCCAGCACCGGAGAGGCCGACACGAGCAGCGCGCCGAGCAGTGCCATGCTTGCGAGGAGCGCGGCCACCGGGAGGTCGTGCCACGCCGGCGCCCGGGCGAGAGCCGCCGCGAGGGCGAGCAAACCGATTGCGAGCAACGCGGCGCGCCGCCGCGAGGGCCGGCGCAGGAAGGCCGGGCGCTCGCTGGTCAGCCCCTGCACCGGCGGGGTCCCGATCGCCTCCACGAGGGGGAGTGCGGCAGCCGCGAGCGAGATCAGGACCGCGACCAGCAGGCCCACGATCGCCAGCGACGGTGAGAGCTGGATGGCGGTCGCTGGCACGCCTCGAACGGCGGCCGCGACAGTGGAACGCACGCTGGCAAGGGCGGCGCGGGCGCCGAAGAGTCCCCCCGCCACCCCGAGGGCGCCGCCGAGAACGCCGATGGCGAGAGCCTCGGCGAGCACCACAAGCGCCAGCTGACGGCGGGAGCTGCCCAGTGAGCGCGCGATTGCGAGCACGGTTCGCCGCTGCACCACCGACGTCGCCAGGGTCGTGGCCACCAGCACCGCGCCCACGAACAGCGACACGCCGGAGAGCGCGGTGAGGTTGAACTGCAGCGCCCGCACCATGCGCGAGCTCGCGGCCCCACGCTCGGCAGGCGCCTCGACCCGTACGCTGGGCGGCAGGAGCCTGCGCGCCCAGGCGGCAAGTCCAGCCTCGTCGACACCGCTGCGCGGGACGATCTCGATGCGGTCAATCCGTCCCTGTCGGCCGAACAGCTCCTGGGCCAATGCGACGTCCACGACGAGCACGCGGTCCCAGGCGGATGCGAAGCGCGTCGGCGTGAACACCCCGGCCACCGTGAGCGTCTCGCGGCGCGCGCGCACGGAGACTGCAAGCTCGTCCCCCGCGCGCAGGGCCAGGCGGCTCGCCAGGCTCGCGGGCACGAGCACCCCGCGCCCTGTGAGCATCCGGTGGGCAACGACGAGGGGGGTGCCGTCTTTGGCCGACAGCTCGAGCGTGCGTACCTGGGCGTCCACAAGCAGGTCCACTCCCAGCACGCGCACCGCGTCGCCGAGGGTCGGGACGAGCGCGATCTCCTCGATCACCGGGACAACGAGCGCATCTCCCGAGATCGGGCGGAGCCTCCCGAGCAGCTGCTCCGGCACACCGGCGGGGGCGGTGACCTCCAGGCGCGCGCGTCCCGCTATCTCGGCCACCCCTTCGCGCAACGAGGCGACCGCCGCCTGGCTCGCCGAGATGGTTGCGACCACCGCAGCGATCCCCGCGGCGACACCGACCACGGTGGTCACGAAACGCAGGGGCCGCCGCCGCACCGGCCGCAGAAAGAAGGTGCGTAGCAGCACGGTCAGAGCACCGCCTCGATCCCGCCGTCGCGCAGGCGGATCACGCGGTCGGCAAGCGTCGCGAGGCTCTCGTCGTGGGTGGCAAGCAGGAGCGCGCTGCCCTCCTGGCGCCGCAGCTCGTCCATAAGTTGGAGCACCGCGGCGCCGGAGGCCGAGTCGAGGCTCCCGGTAGGCTCGTCGGCGAGAACCACCGCGGGTCTGTGCACGAGAGCGCGCGCCACCGCCGTTCGCTGCTGCTCGCCGCCGGAGAGCTCAGCAGGAAAGTGGCTGCGGCGGTGCTCGAGGCCGACCCGCCGGAGCAGGTCGTCCACGCGGGCCGGGTCGCGTCGCCCGTCGAGCGCCAGCGGCAGCGCGACGTTCTCCGCGACCGTGAGGTGGGGCATGAGGTGGAACGCCTGGAAGATGATCCCGATGCAGTGCCGCCGCGCCTGCACCAGCGCGGGCTCGCCGGCGGCCGCGAGGTCGGTGCCGCACACGATGACCTGGCCCTCATCGGGGCGGTCCACACCGGCGACGAGGTTGAGGGTCGTGGACTTCCCGCACCCCGAGGGTCCCACGAGCGCCACCATCTCGCTTGCACCGAGCGTGAAGGAGACGTCGTGGAGGGCGTTGACGAGCTCGTCCCCGCGGCGGTACCGCTTGGTCACCGAGCGCAGCTCCGTGACGATCTCCATGCCCAGAGTGTATGACCTGGGCGAACGGCCGTCACGCCTCCCCTGCGAGCGGATGAGCTAGCATCGCGGCGGAGGGTGGCCGCGATGAGCCCGATGATGCTGGTGCTCGTCGGCTGGGTGACGATGGCGGCGGTCATGGCCGTGCTCTGGCTGGTCCAGCGCGCCCGCCGCGACGCCGGCGTCGTGGACGTGGGATGGGCCGCCGGGCTCGGAGCGCTGGCGGTCCTCTACGCGCTTCTGGCTGCCGGGCCTCCGCTGCGTCGCCTCCTGGTGGCAACGATGGCGGGAACGTGGTCGCTGCGCTTGGCGTGGTACATCCTCGCCAACCGGGTGCTCGGCAAACCCGAGGACGGGCGCTACCAGACGCTGCGCTCGAAGTGGGGTGCGCGTGCCCAGAGCCGCTTCTTCGCCTTCTTCCAGGCGCAGGCGTTGGTCGACGTGATCTTCTCGGTCCCGTTCCTGGTGGCGATGACTAACCCGCGCCCTGCACTCGGGGTGTGGGGCCTCGCAGGCGTCCTTGTCTGGCTCGTTGCGGTGGTGGGCGAGGCGTTGGCGGATCGCCAGCTCGCGGTCTTCCGCGCCGACCCCGCCAACCGCGGCCGGACCTGCCGCGTTGGGCTGTGGCGACTCTCCCGCCACCCGAACTACTTCTTCGAGTGGCTGCACTGGTGGTCGTACGTGCTGCTCGGCGTCGGCTCCCCCTGGTGGACGCTCACGTTGGTCGGGCCGGCGCTGATGCTGTTCTTCCTCTTCAAGGTCACCGGCATCCCGGCCACCGAGGCGCAGGCGCTGGCCTCGCGCGGCGACGACTACCGCGACTATCAGCGTACGACGAGCGCCTTCATCCCGTGGTTCCCGAAGAGAGAGGTCCGGGGACCGGGGTCCGGAACTATAAACTGAATGCCGCGCCCCGATTCCCCACCAGCGAGCCCCGGGTTCTCTACCAGGAGCTGGCGAGCGCGCCAACCTCGCTCTCGACCGCCGTCAGCACCTCGCAGCGCTCCACGGCGGCCATCATGGCGTTGTGGTCGGGGAAGAGCGGGCGGTCCTCCTCCAGGTGCGCGACCACCTTGCGCACGGCGGCCTTCGCCGCCTGCGTCCCCTTGCCGGGGGCGAACTCGCGGAAGTCGAGCGCCTGGGCGGCGGCGATCAGCTCGATCGCAAGAACGCCGTAGGCGTTGGTCAGGATCTGCTTGGTCTTGAGGGCGGCGTTCATCCCCATCGAGACGAAATCCTCCTGATCCGCCGCCGCCGGGATCGACTGCGTGCACGACGGGGTGGAGAGGATGCGCTGCTCCACGATCATCGTGTCCGCGGTGTACTGGGAGAGCATGAGGCCGGAGAACATCCCCGCCCCCTTGGTGAGGAACGCCGGCAATCCCACCGAGAGCGCCGGGTTCAAGAGCCGGTTGAGACGGCGCTCGGAGAGCACGCTCACCATGGTGAGGCCGGCACCTACCATGTCGAGCGGCAAGGAGATCGGGCTCCCCTGGAAGTTGGCGCCGGTGAGCACCCGGTTCTCCTCGGCGATGAAGATCGGATTGTCGGCCACCGCGTTGAGCTCGATCTCGAACTGGACCCGGGCGTACGCCATCGCGTCGCGCAGCGCGCCAATCACCTGAGGCGTGGAGCGCATCGAATACGCGTCCTGGACCTTGACCTTGAGCTTGCCGGTGACCAGGTCGGAGCCGTCCATCACGCGGCGTAGATTGGCGGCGCACGTCATCGCGCCCTTGAAGCCGCGCAGCTCGTGGAGGAGGCTCTGGTACGGCTTCATGTTGGCCAGTAACGCCTCGAGCGTCATGCCGGCAGCGATCTCGGCCTGCTTGATCCAGCGCTCGGCGTCGAAGAGGATCAGGCAGCCGATCCCGGTGATCAGGTTCGACCCGTTGATCGCGGCGAGGCCGTCGCGAGCCTGAAGTCCCGGCACGGGGATCCCCGCCTGCTCCATCGCCTTCGCTGAGGGCATGCGCCGACCCTGGTAGAAGCTCTCCCCCTCGCCCATCATCGCGAGGGCGAGCTGGCTCATCGGCGAGAGGTCGCCGCAGGCACCGACGCTGCCCTTCTCGCACACCACCGGCGTGACCCCCTTGTTGAGCAGCTCCACGAACGTGTCGGTGATCTCGGGGCGGCACCCCGAGTAGCCGCGCGCGTGGACGTTGGCTCGCGAGATCATGGCGGCGCGCACGTGCTCGATCGGTGCAGGCTCGCCGATCCCGGCGGCGTGGTTGTAGATGAGGTAGCGCTGGAACTGCTTGACCTGCTCGTCGGAGAGCACCACCTCCGAGAACTCACCGATCCCGGTGTTGACGCCGTACATGATCTCGTGGGCGACGATCTTCTTCTCGAGCACCGAGCGGCACCTGGCGATGCGCTCGCGGGCCTCGGGGGCGAGCTCCACCTTCTCCCCGTGACGCGCAACCCTCACCACGTCCTCGATCGTCAGGTGCTGTCCGTCGAGTTTCACAGGCATGGGGGCTTCCCTCCCGACGCGCCCGCGCGGGGCGGTCTGGTGCGGCAGCGGACATGATACGACTTTTCACAAGCGCCGCGTCACGGGCTCTGATCGAACCAGTAGCGGTGGCGCCGCGGCCCACAGCCTGACGTTTGCGCGTACAATCCTGCGGTGACGCGAGCGATTGCATCTGGGGTTTTCCGCCGTGCCCTGGCGAGGGCTGCGGGGCTGGCATCAGGCAGCCCGCGGCTCGGCCGGTTGGTGGCCGCCGCGAGCGCGGCTCTGCAGACCCGCGGAGGCGCGCTGGGCGCGGTGCGGCGGGACGCCCAGGCGCTGGTCCGCATGGCGCGGGAAGTGGTCACTGGCCGGTACCGGGCGCTTCCCAAGCGGTCGCTGGTCGCGATCGTCGCCGCCCTCCTCTACTTCCTCGACCCTCTCGACCTGCTTCCGGATTTCCTGCCGCTGTTCGGGTTCGCCGACGACGCCGCGGTGCTGTTCTGGGTGGCAAACCGGGTCCGGAAGGACCTCGATACGTTCCTCCGGTGGGAGGTGGGGCAGGGGCCGCTGATCGACGTGGAACCGGTCGCCACGCCCATCGACTGAGCGTCCTTCCCTACAGCAGAAAGGAAGAGGGGCAGGCGTGCCCGCCTGCCCCTCGCAACAACTGCCCGGGTCCTTCGACCGTCGACGCGTGCTAGCGCACGCTGGCCGAGGAGCCCGCGATCTCCTTCCACGGCTCCATGCGGCCGCCGAGGTGCTTGGCGAGGAACTCGTCGACCCGGCCGTAGAAGTCGAGCCGGTTGTTCGGGCGGCCGAAGCCGTGCCCTTCGTCGGTGTACACGACGTAGGTCATAGGCAGCCCCTTGGCGCGCATCGCCTCGACCATCTGGTCGGACTCTTTGATGTTGACGCGCGGGTCGTTGGCGCCCTGGGCGATCAGCAGCGGCACCCGGACCTTGTCGGCGTGGAACAGCGGCGAGATTTTCTGGTTGAGCGCCTCGTCCTTCTCGACGTCGCCGATCCGCATCACGAACTCACTCTTGATCGGCGCCCAGTAGGGTGGGATCGAGCCGAACAACGTCTTGATGTTGGACGGCCCGACGATATCGACGCCGCACGCGTACAGCTCCGGCGTGAACACCAGCCCCGCGAGCGTCGCGTAGCCGCCGTACGAGCCGCCGTAGATGCACACCTTCTTCGGGTCGGCGATTCCGTTGGCGATCGCCCACTTCACCGCGTCGGTGAGGTCGTCCTGCATCTTGCCGACTCCCCACTCACCGTTGCCGGCGTTGAGGTACGCCTTGCCGAACCCGGTCGAGCCGCGGAAGTTGACCTGCAGCGTCGCATAGCCGCGGTTGGTGAACCACTGCGCCTCGGGGTCATACCCCCAGGTGTCGCGCGCCCACGGGCCGCCGTGCACGTTGAGCACGAACGGGAGGTTCTTTGCCTCGACGCCGACCGGCAGGGTGAGGTAGCCGACCAGCTCGCGGCCATCGCGTGCCTTGATCGTCACGCCCTCCATCTTGGCGAGCGTGTATTTCGACAGCGCCGACTGGTTGACGAACAGGAACTCGGCCTTCTTGCTGTCGCGGTTGTAGGCGTACCACGCCACCGGGCCGTCGTCGGTCTGGTAGGTGACGATCCAGTTCTTGTCGGCTCGGTCGCGGCTGGTCACGTAGTACTCGCCGCGCTGGACCTTGGCGAGGGTGGCGAAGTCGTCCCTGATCGACGGGTCGAGCACGGTCCACTCGTTCTTGAAGTAGTTGAAGCCGACCGCCTGGACTGCCTTGGTGTCTGGATGGATGACGACCGGGCCGACGTCGACCTTCGGGTTTGCCGCGATAGTGGCGAGCTCCTTGCCGGTCGCGAGGTCGACCTTCACCAGGCGCGTGGTGTCGGCGCCGATCGAGGTCTCGACGTACATAGCCTTGCCGTCGGCCGTGAAGTCATCTGCGCCGCCGTTCTCGCCGAACGGCCAGGTCAACAGCTCGCGCCACGGCTTGTCCTTGCTGTCCCGTACGCGCAGCATCTGCGAGGCGTCCTTCGGGTTCTGCGCCATCGCTCCGCGGATCTGGAAGGCGCTGTCAGTGATCCAGCCGACCACGTCACCTGGGTTCTGTGTGTCGAGCACGACCGCGCCGGTGGTCAGATCGACGCGGTGCATGTCGAACACCCGCCGGTCGCGCAGGTTCAGCCCGACCAGCATCTCGTTGGGGTAGTTCTTGTCGAGGGTAAGGTTGACGGCGCGGATGCCCTGGAACGGCGTCAAGTCGCGGACCACCTTGCTCTCGAGGTCCACCGAGAAGACATGGAAGTTCTCATCCCCGCCGATGTCCTGCATGTAGAAAAGGTGTTTGCCGTCCTCGGCCCAGAAGAAGATGCGGATGGTGCGAACGGTGTCGTTGGTGACCTGGACGTCGTCGGCCTTGCCGATGGTGCGCACCCAGACGTTGAGCACCCCCTTGTCCGAGGGGGCGCCGTACGCCAGGCGCGTGCCGTCCGGCGAGATCTTCGGGGCGGCCTTTTCGGGGTTGCCGACCAGCACCTCGCGCGGGATGAGCGGCGGGAGCTCGGCGAACGCGGCCGCAGTGAAGCAAAGGGCGAGCGTCACCGCGATGAAGAACTTCGTTTGCGTTTTCCTCATTACTGCCTCCTTTGGGTTATTCGCCGCCCGCGGGCGGCGGTAATGCGGGCAGGATCCGTATGATTCGGTTGCTCCATTCTCACTCGTACCTGAGCGCCTCGATCGGGTCCAGGCGAGCCGCCTTGTACGCGGGGTAGGTCCCGAAGAAGAAGCCAACCAGACCGGAGACGACGAGCCCCGCTACGATCGCGGGCAGCGAGATGCTGGTGGGGAATGGGCTCACCACCCCCACGAGCTTAGAGACCGCGAGCCCCGCACACCCGCCGGTCGCGCAGGTTCAGCCCGACCAGCATCTCGTTGGGGTAGTTCTTGTCGAGGGTAAGGTTGACGGCGCGGATGCCCTGGAACGGCGTCAAGTCGCGGACCACCTTGCTCTCGAGGTCCACCGAGAAGACATGGAAGTTCTCATCCCCGCCGATGTCCTGCATGTAGAAAAGGTGTTTGCCGTCCTCGGCCCAGAAGAAGATGCGGATGGTGCGAACGGTGTCGTTGGTGACCTGGACGTCGTCGGCCTTGCCGATGGTGCGCACCCAGACGTTGAGCACCCCCTTGTCCGAGGGGGCGCCGTACGCCAGGCGCGTGCCGTCCGGCGAGATCTTCGGGGCGGCCTTTTCGGGGTTGCCGACCAGCACCTCGCGCGGGATGAGCGGCGGGAGCTCGGCGAACGCGGCCGCAGTGAAGCAAAGGGCGAGCGTCACCGCGATGAAGAACTTCGTTTGCGTTTTCCTCATTACTGCCTCCTTTGGGTTATTCGCCGCCCGCGGGCGGCGGTAATGCGGGCAGGATCCGTATGATTCGGTTGCTCCATTCTCACTCGTACCTGAGCGCCTCGATCGGGTCCAGGCGAGCCGCCTTGTACGCGGGGTAGGTCCCGAAGAAGAAGCCAACCAGACCGGAGACGACGAGCCCCGCTACGATCGCGGGCAGCGAGATGCTGGTGGGGAATGGGCTCACCACCCCCACGAGCTTAGAGACCGCGAGCCCCGCCGCCACGCCGGTCGCCCCGCCGACGACTGAGAGCGTGATCGCCTCGGTCTGGAACTGCTGCCGGATGTCGGACTGGCGCGCTCCGAGCGCCCGCCGCACGCCGATCTCCCGGGTGCGCTGGGTGACATTCATGAGCATGATGTTCATCACGCCCACACCGCCGATGATCAGCGAGATGCCGGCGATCACGATCATGGCCGCGCTCACGCCGCCGGTGACCTGGCGGAACGTGCGGATCGTGCGATCAGGGGTCCGTATCGCGAAGTTGTTGGGCTGGTTGAAGCGGAGGCCGCGGCGCTCGCGCAGGATTTGGGTGCCCTGCTCGATGGCGAGGTTGACCCACTCCGGCTTCTTCGGGATGGTGGCGATGACGCACCCCTGGGTACGCTGCACGTCTGGCCAGATCCGGTCGAACACTCCGATCGGTATCACCATCTGCTGGTCGGAACCCTGGTCGAGAAAGCCGCCCTTCTTCTCGAACACCCCGACCACCCGGAACGGCCGGCCGTTGATGGCGATCTCCTGGCCCAACGGATCGAGGCTGGGGAAGAGCGCCTCGACGATCCCGATGCCGATGACGACGACCTGGTCCGAGTGGAGCTCCTCGCCGGCGGTGAAGAAGCGCCCCTGTTGCACGAAGTGGTTGTTGGCGT
>Ga0154638_1012_pt2 | contig 17785 bp, 13 predicted proteins | sample Rifle2008BG13ft_FD_116067 | JGI IMG/M metagenome (GOLD analysis project Ga0154638, IMG submission 116067) | Acidobacteria bacterium RBG_13_68_16 | reverse complement strand
TTCGAGGCGCGGATCACCGAGTGCCTGTGGGCCAAGACGTTCCGCGAGGCCGACGCCGCGGACATCGGTTACGCCTGCCTGTGCCACACGGACGTCGCGGCCACCCCGGCGTTCAACCCCAAGATGAAGCTGATCCTCACCACGACGCTGATGCAGGGGAACGACTGCTGCAACCCTCGCTACGTGATGGAGGCCTGACCCCTACCCTGCCCGCCGTCTAGACAACGTGCCGCCTGCGCCCGTTGGGCACGAGGGCGACCCCCAGCCCGAGGAGGATGGCGAAGCCGCCCGCAAGGGCACGCCAGCCGAGTTCTTCGTCCAGCACGACCGCGCCCAGGACGACCGCGACCAACGTGTTGACGAACGGCAGGAGCTGGGCGGTCGTGACCTTGATCGCCCGGATGAGCCAGTACCAGAGCACGAACGCCAGCGAGGAGCCGAAAAACGCCAGGTAGCCGAGCGAGACCAGCGCCATCGGGGTCCAGCGAAGGGAGAGCGGGCTCCCCTCCAGCAGCAGCCCGGCCGCGAGTAGAGGGACCGCGCCCACCAGGATCTGGCCGACGGCGAGGAACGCGGGGTCGAGGTGGCCGCCACGCGCCTTGATCAGCACACTCGAGAGCGCCGCGCATGCGGCGGAAACCACCACTGCCACGCTTCCCAAAACGGCCGCGGAGGAGCCGAGCGTGAGCTGCTCGCCGAAGATCAGGGCCACGCCCCCGATCCCGAGCATCACGCCGGCCAGCCGCCGCAGCGTGATCGGTTCGCCCGGCACCATGAAGTGGGCAAAGACCATGCCGAAGAGCGGGTAGGTCGTAAACAGGATCGCGGTCAGCCCGGCGGGGATGTGTTGCTCCCCCCAGAACACGAGTCCGTACCCGACCGAGAAGCCGAGCAGGCCTGTGATCACCGTAAGGACCCAGTCGCTCTTCTTCCTCGGCAGCGGTGTCCCGCGTACTCGCACGAACAGAAGCAGCGGAACGGCCGCGAGGAGGAATCGGATGGCGGCGAACGTGAACGGCGGCACGTCCGCGAGGCCGATCTTGATGAACAGCCAGGTCCCGCCCCAGATGAGGCCGAGCGACAGCCAGGCAATGACCGGTCCCGTCACGACTACCAGCACCTTCAGTTCGTGTAACACCCTGGTGCGACTGCGGTTGCCCGATGCGAGTTCGAGCAACGTCGAACCTTCCCGCGGTCATCCCGCCTGTCGCATCGGACACGCCGCCCCATAAGAAGAGGGGCGGATGACCGCCCCCGGAGGAGAAGGATGTTTGGGTGGCAACCCTCGCCCAAGGTTCGCCATCCACATCCAGATACGCAGCGCGGCAAGAAAGGTTTCGCTCCTCCCCGCCGCCCTTGGCTCTGTGGGGCACGCCCTCCGGGCGTGCCTGCCGGCGCGGAGGGCCGGCCCCACATTCGCCGGAGCACAACCAGGTGCATGGCCGGAAGCGGCCGCTTCGCGCTGCTGTCATCCCGAGGAGGCCCGGAGGGCCGACAAGGGATCTGGGAGGGGTCCAGTATTCCTACCTGCTCGGATCCCTCGCGGAGCCTGTCCTGAGCGAAGTCGAAGGGCTCGGGATGACAGACGAGGCTGGGGTGCGCGGCTGAGGGCAGCCGCGCCACAGAAACCAGGAAGAGCGGCGGCGCGTTAACCTCGGCTCCTCGGCCCGTCTGCCTCCAGAATGGTCCTGACCTGTTCCTCGAGTACCGGCAACCGGTGACACACGAGATCCCAGATGATTTCGTAGTCGATCCCGAAATACTGGTGAATGAGCAGATCTCGCAGTCCGGCGATTCGCCGCCACGTCACCTCGGGATGCTGGGAACGGAGCTCTTCCGGCACGTTCTTGATGGCCTCCCCAATGATCTCGAGATTGCGCACCGCACCACGGCATCGACTGTCCGCGGGTCCTTGCGGAACGTCTCCAACGTCAACCCGGCCGTGTAATCGCGAATCTTTGCGGCAGCGTCAAGCAGATCCTCGAGGTAGGCCCTAAAGTCCCGGGGCATATACCGCCTCGCGGAGAATAATTGGGCGCAGGCGCGGCTTGATTCCGTCGGCAAGCACGAGGTCAACCGAACAGCCAAAACGGTCCTCGAGAAACTCTTTCACGTCCATGTACGCGTCGAACGATTTCCGGTCGAGCTCAACCAGAAGATCCAGATCGCTCACCTCGGTCGCCTCGCCGCGGCTGATCGAGCCGAACACCGCTATACGGCGCACACCGAGTGCCCTAAGGCGTTGCCCCTCCGCTGCAAGCACCGCCAGCACGCCGTCGCAATTGAGCAGGGCACCTTTCGGCATCGACGTCCTCCGTGCTCATCATACCCCTGGTGGGCCCCTCCGGCCGATGTGGGGCGGGCGCCTTGGTTTCTGCGAGGCGCGCGCTCCGCGCGTGCCTGCCGGCGCGGCGCGCCGCCCCCACATTTGCGAGACAGCAAAGAGGGTGCGCGGCTGAGGGCAGCCGCGCCACAAGAAGCAGGAACAACAAAGAACCCCGGGGCGGCGACCCCGGGGCTGGAATTGGTCATTCGTGAGCCGGCTACGCCAGCTCGGCGAGGGTGGCCTTGAGGAAGGTGTAGAAGCGGTCCACGGTGGAGATCTGTACCCGCTCGTCGGGCGAGTGCGGCGATTCGATCTGCGGGCCCATGGAGACCATGTCCATGCCGGGGTACTTCTCCCCGATCAGGCCGCACTCCAGGCCGGCGTGGATGGCCTTGACCGCGGGCTCCCTCTTGAACTCCCGCTCGAACACCTTGAGGGCGGTTTTGAGCACCGGCGACTCCGGGTTCGGCTTCCACCCGGGGTAGCCGTCGTGTTGCTCGACCTCGGCGCCGCCCAACCGGAACGCGGCGCCCACCTGCTCCGTGGTGGCCTTCAGGGACGGCATCACCGAGGAGCGACTGGAGGTCGTGACCTTCACCGTGTTCCCCTCGGTCGTCACGACCGCGAGGTTGTTGGAGGTCTCGACCAGGCCAGCCACCGCGCGGCTCATCGCGAGCACGCCGTGTGGGCAGGCCAGCATCGCGTCGAGCACGCGGTCGTGGTCGAAGCGGATCCAGACCTTGCGGTTGTCCTCCCTGTCTTCGAGGGTGACGCACTCCACCCGCTGGTTGGGGTCGATCTCGCCGAACTCCTCCTTGAGGATGCGGGCGTATTCGTCCACCGCCGCGGCCACTGGGCTCTCGTCGTTCATCGAGATCCGCACCACCGCATCGGCCTCGCGGGGGATTGCGTTGTGCTTGCTGCCGCCGGCGACCGAGACGATTCCGAACTCGATCCCTTTCCCCCGCAGCTCGTTGAGCGTGCGCAGGAGGAACTTGAGAGCGTTGCCGCGGTTCTCATGGATGTCCACGCCGGAGTGCCCGCCGCGCAGACCGCGCACCGAGATGCGCACCGGAATGGTGCCCTTGAGCGACTCCTCCCGGGTGATGGTGAACGTCGCGTGGGTGTCGGCGCCGCCGGCGCATCCGATGTAAAGCGCCGCATCCTCCTCGGTGTCGAGGTTGATCAGCGTGCGGCCGGTAAGAAGTTTGGCGTCGAGCTGCATCGCCCCGGTGAGACCTGTCTCCTCGTCGATGGTGAACAGCAGCTCGAGCGGGCCGTGCACCGCCTTCGGATCCTCGGCCAAGGCCATTGCGGCCGCGACGCCGACGCCGTTGTCGGAGCCGAGGGTGGTCCCGGTGGCGTACACGTAATCCCCGACGACCCGCACCTGGATCGGGTCTTCCATGAAGTCGAACGCGACGTCCGAGTTCTTCTCCGGCACCATGTCGAGGTGGCCCTGGAGCACGATGACGGGAGCCTTCTCGTGGCCGCGCGTCGCGGGGACTTTGACAACCACGTTCCCGGCACCGTCCCGCTTGACCTCGAGGTTCCGAGAGTTGGCCCAGTTCACAACGTGCTCGGCGATGCGCTCCTCGTGCTTGGAGGGACGCGGGATCTGGCGGATTGCGTCGAAGTGCTTCCAGATGAGGCGGGGTTCCAACTTCTCCAACGGACTCGACACCTTGCACCTCCCTTTGCGGGCCGCTGCGGAGATTGCGGCGCAGCGACCCCGCATTCTACCCCGACTGCGGCCTCCGGATGCTCGCCCCGGCAGGAACCGGGGCGCTAACGCATGACCTCGAGGACACCGTCCTCCTCCATGTAGACGGAGTCGATGAAGCGGACGGTGTGGGTGGATAGTGACATGATCACGGAGGAGACCCGCACGCCGCCCCCGAACAGGCGCACCCCCTCCAGCAGGTCTCCCTTCGTCACACCCGAAGCCACGAAGAGCGCGTCGTCACCCGACGCCAGCTCCGCCTCGCTGTACACGTGGTGGTGGTCGGAGATCCCGATCTCCTCGAGGCGCTTCCGGTGCCAGTCCTCCAGGACCACCAGGCGACCCTGCATCTGCCCGTGGAGGCAGCGGATGGCGGCCGCGGTGAGTACTCCCTCCGGGGCACCGCCGATGCCCATGAGGGCGTGGATGCCGGTTCCGCGGATCGCGGTTGACAGCCCGGCCGAGAGGTCGCCGTCGGAGATCAGCTTGATGCGCGCTCCTGCCTCGCGGATCTCGGAGACGAGCTCCTCGTGCCGTGTCCGGTCGAGGACGACGATCGTGAGGTCGTGCACGTCGCGGTCGAACGCCTTCGCGATGCGCGCAAGGTTGTCCTTGACGGAGGCGTCGATGTCGATGCAGCCGCGGGCCGTGGGCCCGACCACGATCTTCTGCATGTAGATGTCCGGCGCGTACAGGAGCCCACCCTTGCTCGCCGCGGCGAGCACCGCGATGGCGTTGTTGGACCCGGTCGCGCACAGGTTGGTTCCCTCGAGAGGGTCCACGGCGATGTCGATCTCCGGGTAACCCAGGCGCCCGTCCTTGTCGGCTCCGACCTTCTCGCCGACGTACAGCATGGGCGCTTTGTCGCGCTCGCCCTCACCGATCACGATCGTGCCGTTGATCGCGAGGGTGTCCATCTCCTTGCGCATCGCCTCCACCGCGATCTTGTCGGAGTGCTTGCGCTCGCCGTACCCCATCGTGCGCGCGGCGGCGATGGCGGCCCTCTCGGTGACCCTCAGGAAATCTGGTTCGAGGTTTACGTCCATGGGGGGTCCCCTCCCTGTACGCTCGTACCGGCTGCCCGCATTGTACGCCGCTGCAAGGAAAGGGAAGACGGGAAAGGGAAGAGGTGAAAGGGAAAACGGAACACGGAAAGAATGGGAAAAGGGAAGGCCAGGGACCGGGCTGCCTGGTCTTCCCTGTGCCCTTTTCCCTTTGCCCTACTGTTTGATCTTCAGGAGATCGTGGAGCTCCTTGACACCCGGTGTCCCCGTGGCGACGTTCACCGCGAGCTTCCCCCTTGCGCCGTCGGGGACCGTCCCTGAAAGGCTCACGACGCCGTCGGAGGCCTCGACCTCGATGTCGAAGGCCACCTTGCCGAGCTCCTCGAGGAGGCGGGTCTTGACCCTTGCCTCAAGCAGGGCGTCGGCGACCGCACGCTCCGCCCTGCCCAGCGCGTTCGCAATCGGCGGCTCCAGGACCTGGCCTTTGGGGGCCAGCGCGACCCGACTGCGCACCGTCCGGACCCCTTTCACGGAGGCCGCGACCCGCTCCGCGAGCTCCACGTTCTCACCCTTTTCGACCTGGCCGGAGAGGTCGACGCTTGCGCCGTGGACCTCGATCGTCACGCGCAGCCCGTCTTCCTTGAGGCGCTCCAGCAGCGCTACGCGGATGCGGGTCAGGAGCAGCACGTCCGCGACCTGGCCCTGCACCGTGCTCCAGGTCCTGTCGAGCGTGCCCCCGACCCGGGCCGCCGGGCCCGCAGTGGGCGTCGGAGCCGCCGCCTCCACCGCGCACGCCAGCACGGCGATGACCACCGCCGGCAACATCACGCGCATGCCGGGGGACTTCCACGAGGCGCGACCCGAACCGCCGCCGCCGGTCATCTCGTCTCCGGGTGCACGGCCTGGCGTGCGACCGCATAGCCGGCCTGGTTGGTGAGCTCGTCGCGCACCCCGACCGAGATGCGATATCTCCCGGGCTCGAGCAGCAGGTTCGCACTCACGGTGAAGAACTGCCTCCGGACCTTCTCGTACTGAGAGGCCGGAATCCGGATCGGATGTTCGGTTCGCTGTAGGTCCGACTGCTTGCCCTCGTCGTCCCGGGCCGCGTAGTAAACCATCAGGTAGCCAATCAGGCTGTCACCCTCGGGGATGAGCGCTACCTTCTCGAAGGGAATGCGGACCTCCACCGGCAAGGTCCAACGCTCGTCGTCGGCCGGGGCGGCCACGCCAGTCACGAGCTCGATCCCGAGCGGGTTGTCCTCCAGGTCGAACGTCAGCCCGCTCACGACCCGGTCGCCGATGCGGGTGGGCAGGGTCTTCTCGATGAAGGTCTTGCGGTAGCTCAGGCGGTACTCGGAGTGGCCCTTGACCTTGACCTGGATGTGGTGCATGCGGTCCTGCCCCGAGGGGATGAGACGGTACCCCAGCGAATAGAAGGTCTCGAAGTCGTCGGCTATCTTCTCAAGGCCTGGGGTCGGGTCGTTGGCATTGAGGATCGCGAGGCCCCCGGTCTGATCCGCCATATACCTCAGCGAGTCCTGGTAGTTGCTCGACATGATGCTGGCCGAAATCGGCGACCGGGGCTGGCGGTTCTCCGCCTCGATACCGGAGTCGGACTGCAAACCGCCGGAATCGATTGTGTACATCGTCACGCCTGCGGCGGCAGCCGTGTTCACGAGGCTGCGGAAGAGCTCGGTCGCATCGTTGTCGCGCGCCTCGGACAGAACGCTGGGGTTGCGGTACTTGTCCTGGATCTCGTAGAAGAGCTCGAGGCCGGGGGTCATCGGCAACCCGTCCGAGACGTAGATGATCGCCTTCTTCCCCGGCAGGCCGCTCATCATTCCCACCAGCTCCTTGATCGCCCCAACGGCGAAGGTCAGGTTGTTGTACTGCTCGCGTGCAAAGCTCCGCGCCTGGTCCGTCGCCTGGAGGACGCTGCCGGCGGTGTTCGAGTTCTGCTCGATGTACTCCTCGACCTGCCGCCTGCTGTTGACGGCGTCGGTGGCTCCGCCCGTGTATCGCTTCATGACCCGGAGGGCCGCGGCGACCGCCTCGGGCTCCGAGGTGAACGGCTGCAGCACCTTGAGGCTTCGCTGGTAGGACACCACCATGGCCTGGTCGGGGGGCTTGAGGTAGGTGTAGACCCAGTCCGCAACTTTGTTGATCACCCGGTTGCGGTTCATCGGCATGACGTACTCGTTGTCCACGTAGAACGCGACGAAACGCGGCTCCCTCTTCGCCGCTGGCGTCGGCTCCGGGGTAGGGACGGCGGGTACCGCGGTGGGCAGCGGCGTCGCGGCAGGCGTCGGCACCGCGGGCATCGCCCTGGTGAACACCGCGAAGTTCGTGAGGTCTTGCACCCTCCCGTCCTGGAACACCTCGAAGTCCGAGGGTTTCAGGTCGAGAACCGGCCCCTTCTTGCCGGTGACCGTGACCTCGACGTTGACGATCGTGACCTCCATCACGTCGAGGAAGTGCAACCCGCCGATCTGGCCCGTGGCCGGCTTCTCCGCCGGCGGCTTGTCAGGCGGCGGTACCTCCTGGGCAAACACCACTGCAGCAAGCAACAGGAGCCCAGAGACAACGCGAAACGTCGGGTTGGTCCTCACAGCGCCCTCCCCGTGCGGAGTCTAGCAAAGAGGGGGCGGTGGTGGCGCCCACTCGAGAGCTCCTGGAGCCTCAGAGCTTGAGGTCTGCCACGACCGCCGAGGTCGTGTGCGCAAGCACGTCGTCCACGGCGATTCGAAGGGTCCTGGTGCCACCTTCGATCTCCAGGGTGAAACGGTACGCGAAGTAGCCCCGCTGCTGTGCCTCTTCAAGCTTGTCGGCGGGAATCTCGATCGGCACCTTCTGATGAGTGAGCTCCGACTGGTTGCCCTTGGGATCGGTGGCCATCACGACGACCCGGATCTGACCCCAGGCGATCGACCCGCGCGGAAGCAATGTGAGGCGGGCGTACGGGATGCGCAGCTCCGCGTTGAAGCGGTAGACGTGCATGCCCTCGGCACCCCAGCGGAACTTGCTCGTGGGCTTGTCGAGCACGAGCTCGACCCCGAGCGAGTTTTCGGTCTGGCCGGTGAGCAGGGCGGCCCGCGTGCGGTCGGCCTCTCTCTGCTCGGGCGGGCGGTCAACGTAGCTCTTCCGGTAGGTCAGCTGGTAGTCGGGGTGCCCAACGATCTCCACCTGAATCTGGTGCTCCTTGCTGTCGCCGAAGTGCTCGGGCTGGAAAGCGAGCGAGTAGTAGCTGGAGGTAAGCCTCTCAACGTCGGCGAGGGCCGCCCCCCCATTCGTGGTGAACATCGCCTCACCGCCCGTGATCTGCGCGGCTCTGATCAGGTTGTCCTTGCGATCCGCCTCACGCCAAAACCTCACGTTGGCCACGTCGGTGAACCCTGTAGGGCGTGAATTGGCCGCGCTGACCTCACTCAGGCTGTTGCCCGACGGATCGAGGGCGTAGAGGGTGTACTCGAGCTCGCTCGCGAGGCGCGCTGCATGATCGAACAGGCCAACGTTGCGATATTCCGAAGGTGGTGTGTCCCGGAAGAAATCGTAGGCGCGGTAGGTGGGCACGTTCTCGACGCGCGGGAATCCGGGCGACACCATCACGATTACCTTGCGCGCGCCCGGTGCCAGTGCGAAACGGTCAAGGGTGGCGGAGAAAGCGCTCTCCACCCGGCCGATGATCTGCTTCATCTCGTTCCAGTACTCCTCGTTCTGGGTTCGCCGAAACTCGTAGCCGGCGTAGCTCCTTCCCGTGCGCAGGTCATCGGTCCTGAAGGTCGAGAGCCTGATCTGATGCTGCAGCCCGGCGCCCGGCAGACGTTCGACGGCCTTCAGCGCCTCGAGTAGCTTCTCGCGGCTGGCGGTCGGCGGCGTGTGCACACGTAGCGTCCCGTCGAAGCTCACGATGGACATGGTCTCGGCCGGCGGCAGGCCCACCGAGATCTGGTCCCTGAGGGAGTCCAGCACGGCTCGCTTGTCCGGCTCGATGAGCTGGTACAGGTCGAAGAACACCACGAGCTGGCGCGGGGCCGCCTGGCCGACCACCGTGCCGTCGGGAGAGGCGGTGACCTGCCCGCCGATCACGGCGAGGAAGTTCGTGATCGCCTGATCCTTTCCGTCCTCGACGATGCGGAAGTCCGCCTTTCGCAGGTCCGCCACCGGCACGCCGTGCGCGTCCACGACCTTGACGTCCACCGTGATGTTGTTGACGGTGACCTCGCTGACGAAGACAGGCGCAGTCGGCGCTGGTTGCTGCGCCAGCGCCGCGGACGCCGACAAGACAAAACCGAGAACAAAACGAGCCTTTGCCCCCATGACACTCGTCCTCCAGGCCAGTAGCGTAGCAAGGCGTGTGCCAGGATCGACGTCAGCACGGCGGGAGGTGCGACGCCCCGTTGGCGTTCTGGGAGGACGCCCCGTCCCACCGTGCGGACGCCGGGGCTCGTTCATCGTCCATCCACCCCGGCTTGAAGGTACGCCCATCCGCCCCGCCACCCAGGCTAGAGGCGTGAGGCATGAGGCGTGAGCCACGGGGGCGACGACGAGGCTCGAGGGGGTAACTTCTCTCTAGCCCCTGGCCTCTGCGGAAAGCTCGCGAGGCCAGGAACTCGCGTTGCAGGAATGCCGCCGGGCGCCGAGGTCGTACAATCGCGAGGCCGCCACCGCGGCGCGAGGTGAGCCGTGGCGTTTGCCTATCGCTACTCCCAGTTGGCCGAGGGGATGCGCCCTTCGCCGATCCGTGAGCTCTTCAAGATGACGCAGCGGCCCGGGATGATCTCGTTCGCGGGCGGCCTGCCCGACCCCGCGATCTTCCCCGTGGAGGAGTTTGCCTCCTGCGCCGAGGCGCTGCGGGCCCAGGGCCCCACCGCGCTGCAGTACGGCGCCAGCGAGGGCCACCGCCCGCTCGTCGCCGAGATCCAACGCCGCATGGAGCCCCTCCTCGGGCGCCCCGTTTCGGCGGAGGAGATCATCATCTCCTCCGGCTCGCAGCAGGTCATGGACATGGCCGCCCGGGTGCTGCTGGACCCGGGCGACGTCGTGGTCGTAGAGGCACCCACCTACCCCGGCGCGCTGCACAGCTTTCGCGCGACCGGCGCGCGCTTCGCGCTCGTGCCGTGCGACGAGCACGGCATGCAGGTGGAGAGGCTCCCCGAGGTGATCGAGCGCTGCCGCCAGGAAACCGGCCACATGCCGAAGCTCATCTACACGATCGTCAACTTCTCCAACCCGTCCGGCGCCTGTCTGTCCGAGGAGCGGCGGCGGCAACTCGCCGGGATCGCGCACGGACTCGGAATCCCGGTGCTGGAAGACGACCCGTATGGCGAACTGCGGTATCGGGGGGAGCGCATCCCGACGTTGTTCTCGCTGGCCGAGGGCGGCGTGATCTTCGCGTCGTCGTTCTCCAAGATCCTCGCCCCGGGCGTTCGGGTGGCGTGGGCGGTCGGCGACGCCGAACTGATCCGCAGGATGGTGATCGCCAAGCAGGGCATGGACCTGTGCACCTCGGTCGTAGCCCAGGTGCTGGTCGCGGAGTACTGCAGCCGCGGCTTTCTCGAATCGCATCTCGAAAGGATCAGGGCCCACTACGCGGGTAAGGCCGCGGCGATGGGCGCGGCCCTGCGCGAGCACCTGCCGTCGTCGGCTCGCTTCGCGTCGCCGTCCGGCGGTTTCTTCTACTGGCTCGAGATTGGAGGCGACAGCCGGCGCGTCTTCGAGCGCGCGGTGGACGAGGGCGTGGCGTTCCTCCCCGGCCCGGCGTTCTACCCGGAGCCCGCGGAGACCGTGGGCGAGACGGTGGACGGCAGGCCCCACGCCCGCCTCTGCTTCACCTTCGCACAACCCCCGGAGATCGTGGAGGGCTGCCGCCGCCTCGCGCGTGCCCTCGCACAGCCTTGAGGCCTGAAAAGAACTCCTCCCCAAGGCCTCAAGCGCTAACCTCCGCCCGGAACCGTGAGTTAGACTCCAAGCAAGCGATGAGACGCGTGCATCTTGTGGAATTGCACGAGCTGCGCGGCTTCCCGGGGGCGTGGCGCGACCTGCTGACCGACGTGATGTCCTACTTTGCCGAGGGCTTCCGGCCGTACCGTCCCGTGGCCGACAGGCTGTGGGCCGCGATGCAGGCGTGCGGGGCAGGCTCGATCGTGGACCTCGGCTCGGGGGGGGGCAAGTCCGCAATCACGGTGGCCGGGGATCTCACCGCCCGGCACCGCGTCGCGGTGAGCGTCACGCTGACCGACAAATACCCGAACGTGGAGGCGTTCCAGAGGGCGGAGCGCGAGTCGTCGGCGACCGTCACGGTGGTCGAAAAGCCGATCGAGGCGACCGATGTCCCGAGCAACCTCGAAGGGTTTTGGACGATGTTCTCGTCCTTCCACCACTTCAAGAAGCCCGAGGCGCGCCGCATCCTCGCCAACGCGGTCCGGCAGCGCAGAGGGATCGGGGTCTTCGAGTACACCGAGCGCAACTTCCTGGTCTGGGGCCCGACCATCCTCGCGATGCCCCTGTTCATCTGGTTCGCCACCCCGTTCATCCGGCCGCTCTCGTGGCGGAGGGTGTTGTGGACGAACTTGCTGCCCGTCGTCCCGTTCCTGGCCGCCTGGGATGGCCTGGTCTCCTGTCTGCGAACGTACTCGCCGGCCGAGCTGCTCGCGCTGACCCCGGAGTCCTCCCCCGGCTCCTACACGTGGGAGGCTGGAAGGCTACGGTCGTTCGGCGGGTGTCGCATTACCTACCTGCTCGGCTGGCCGCTCGTTGAAGCAGGCAAGGGGTAAAGCGAAAAGGGCATAGGGAAGACGAAGTCCGCAGTTCACACCGTGCTTTGCGGATCAACGTCGATGACCCGGTGGACGGTGCGCGGCACCGTCACCGCCGAGATCGCGGTCAGCGCCTCCCGTAACGGCGGCCGGCTGGGCGCGAGCAAGAGGAGATGCACGCGCCACTTGCCGCGCAGCCGCGCGAGGGGCGCCGGCGCGGGTCCGACCACGCGCATTCCCGGCGGGACCGGCTCGATGGCCCGGGCCGCCGCCTGCGCAGCCGCCACCGCCGCGTTCTCGTTCGCGGCCTCGAAACGCACCAGGGCGAGGCGCGTCGCCGGAGGATAGCGGAACGCCTTGCGGTAGCGCAGCTCCTCCTCGGCGAACCCCTTCACGTCGTGGGTGAGGGCGGCGCGCAGCGCGTAGTGATCGGGATGGTAGGTCTGGATCACCACGGTTCCCGGCCGCTCCCCCCGCCCAGCCCGTCCGGCCACCTGCGTGAGCATGTGAAAGGTGCGCTCGGCGCCGCGAAAATCCGGAAAACCCAGGAGGTTGTCCGCGTTGACCACACCGGTGAGCGTGACCGCGGGGAAGTGGTGACCCTTCGAGACCATCTGGGTGCCGACCAGGACCTGGCTCGCCCCAACGGAGAAACGCTCGAGCGTGGTAAGCAACTGCGCCGGCGAGCGGGCGGTGTCGCGGTCGAGAATGTCCACCACCGTGCCGGGGAGAAGCTCCCGCACCCGCGTGGCGATCTTCTCGGTGCCCGCGCCGACGTGATCGAGCACCTCTCCCCCACAGCGCGGGCACGCCTGCGGAATTTCACGCCGAAAACCGCAGTAGTGGCACATGAGCGCACTCTGCCGCCGGTGGACGGTGAGCGGGATCGAGCAGTTGTGGCAAGTAGCCTGGTGCCCGCAATCCCGGCACAGCAGCACCGGCGCCCAGCCGCGCCGGTTGACCAGCAGGATCGCCTGCTCGCCGCGCGCGACGGTCTGCTGGAGCAGCTCGCACAAGCGCCGTGAGAGGAAGCGCTGCCCGTGCTCGCCGGGCTCGGGAGGCTCCCCCTTCAGATCCACCACCTCGACTTCGGGCAGACGGCCGCCGGCCACCCGCTCGGGGAGATCGAGCACCTGCACCCGACCCTGCTCCGCAAGCGCGAGCACCTCCAGGGAGGGCGTGGCCGAGGCCAGCATCACCGGAACCCTGCAGCGCTGGCCAAGAGCGAGGGCCAGATCACGCGCGTGATAGCGCGGTTCCTCCTCCTGCTTGTACGAGGCGTCCTGCTCCTCATCCACCACGATCACGCCGAGGCGGTGCAGCGGGGCCCAGAGCGCCGAGCGCGGTCCTGCCACCACGTCCACCTCACCGCGACGAGCTCTTCCCCAAGCGGCGACGCGTTCCCCCTCGGCCATGGAGGAGTGAAGCACCGCGACGCGCTCGCCGAAGTGTTGGGCCAGCTGCCCCGCAAGCGCCGGCGTGAGCGCGATCTCCGGCACCAGCACGATCCCCTGAAGCCCGCGCGCGGCTGCCGCAGCCACCAGCCGCAGGTAGACCTCGGTCTTGCCGGAGCCGGTAACGCCCTCCAAGAGAAACGCCTTGAACTCCCCCTTCCCGAGCGCATCGAGAGCGACGGCCAACGCGCGGCTCTGGTGTTCGGTCAGCTCGGTCGGCGGCGGAGGGGGTGTCAGCTCCCAGCGCTTCACGTCCCTGTGCCTGTCCTGCCGGAAGCGCTGGACCACGCCCTTGCGCACCAGCCCTGCGACCACCCCCGGCGAGCAGCCGCAGGCCGCCACCAACTCCCCCTCCAGGACCGGGCGGCCCAGGTCGGCGAGCCAGGTCACCACCCGCACCTGCGCGGGCGCGTTCCCGACGCGGCGGGCGCGCTCCTCGGGCGGCAACTCGGCAAGCAACACGGCGCTCACCGTCGCCCCCGGGGGCCGGCCCGCGCCGCGCTCCACTACCTTCAGCGCGTGCCGCGACTCCAGGGCCGGAAGCAGCTCCGACAGCTGCGCGTGCGTCCACCCCTCGGTGCGAAGGCGCGCCACCGTGATCCGCCTTGCCTCCAGGAGCCGCTCCAGCAGGCGGCGCTCGGCAGGGCTCCCCTCTTCGGCCAGCTCGCGGGCGCGCGGCCCGACCTGGACAAGCGGAGGAGGCACGCGCAGGAGCGCGCCGGGAAACGCGGACCGCACGACGGTTCCGATCGGCGCCGCGTAGTAGTCCGCGGCGAATCGGATCAGCTCCAGTACGTGCGCGGGCACGAGCGGCTCAGGATCGAGGACCTCCTCGAGCAAACGCACCTTCTCCGCCGGCACGCCGGGTTCCTCGACGAGCTCCACCACGACGCCGACCCGAACCTGGCCACGGAGCCGAACCCGCACCCTCACGCCCGGCACGGCGAGGCCGTCGAGCGCCTCCGGAACGCCATAGGAGAGTGCGTCTGGAAGCGCGGTGGGAAAAGCAACTCGGGCGTACACCGGGCGCGATGATACACTCGCCGCGTGGTCACCCCGGAGCAGATCGAGCACTGGCGCGGCGTGCTCCTGCGGCTGCAGCGGGGTCCCGCGCCGCGCGGTGAACAGTTCGAGCTCTGCCGGGAGGTGCTGGTCGCGGCGCCGGGGACACCCGAGGGACGGGAGGCGGCGCGCCTGCTGCTCGAGGGCTCGATGGCCGACGCGACGACCAGCATCGCCGACGCCCAGGACGTGATGAACCTGCTCAAGGCGCTGAGCAGTGGTGCCCTGGACCTGACACAGCTGCTCGAATACCGATGATCGGCTGGGCCCTCACCCTGCTCGTGCCGTCAGCGGCGTGGGCGCTGGCGCACGCCGTTGCCTCGCCCACTGCCGCCAGGCCGCCGTTTGCGGTGTGCGGCGCCGCCGGGTTTCTGGCGCCTGCCGCCCTGCTGCGCTGGTGCGGAAGACCTTTCCCGGAGCAGCTGCTCGGGTGGGTCGTCTCGGTGGTGGCGTGGGCGGGGGCGTTCGTGATCCGCGACGGCCAGGTCTTCGTCGCCTTCGGTCTCGTCGGTGCGGTATGGGGCCTCGCGCTGGGCCTCAAGTCGCTGCGCGTCACAGCGCCTCTGAGTCCGCGGGAAGGGAAGCCGAAACCGCAGTTCACGCCAACAAGCGAGCGGCGCCGCGAGCCGGAGAAAGCCGGCTTCTCGGTCGAGCTGCGTTGCCCGACCTGCGGTGCGGCCCTTGCCGTGCCCGTCTACCACCGCATGGCGAGGTGCGAGTTCTGTGCGTCCGTGCACGTGGTTTCAGGGGGCAGCGACACCCTCGTCGTGGTCATCCCCGACGCGGTGAAGGACGAGGCCTCGCTGAAGGCCGCGGTGGCGAAACACCTCGGTCACCTCCACTACCTGAAGCTCTACGACCAAAGGGTGCGGCCGCTCATCCCCGAGTCGGGCTTCGAGGCAGACGAAACGGGGCAGGGTCTGGCGATGCCGGCGCAACGGCGCACGCCGGCACTCGTGAATGCGGTGGAGGCTGAGGTCGCGCGCGCCGCTGAGGCCTTCGCGGCGAGGATCGCACCGCGCCTCGCACTACGCGCCTGGCGGCGCTTCCTCTCACCGTACTGGCACCGCTTCGGGACGCTGTACCAGGCCGCTTTCGGGCGCGATGACCAAGACCTCAAGCGCATGGAGTTCGCAGTCGCGACGATCGAGGGCTCCGTGGCGGCCTCTGGCGCGCCGTTGCCGGCGATGGGCAAGCTCTCGTACCTACGAGCGCTCCGACCGCTCCAGGGAGCACCGGAGGCGGCGATCCCGGCGCTTCCGGTCGAGGTCGGGGCGGAGGAGATCGACCGGAGGGTCCAACAGCTCGGACGTCGTTCCGTCGAGTTGCCGGTCAAGGCCATCGCGATTCACGCCACGCTCGTGCCCGAGGTGGTGGCGCTGGTGTACAGGCCGTGGCACCTGGCAGACGTTGAGCTGGACGGCGAACGGTTCGAGTTGCTCGTGGACGGAGGAGCCGCGGCCGTCGAGGGAGAGGCACCGGAGTTCGACTTTGCATCGCGTCCCCTGGACGACCTGCAGGGCGAGGCGCCTGCCCTGGTGCCGAGCCGGTGCCCGGAGTGCGGCGCCGACCTCCCGTTCGCCCCCGACGCGGAGGCTCATCTCTGCCGCAACTGCTACCGGCTCGTGACAATGCGGGGGAGCCGATGGAGGACCCTCCCGTACCTCCACGAGGAGCCGGAGGAAGGGCATTGGCTCGTGCCTTTCTGGCGCTTCCCATTGCGACTGCGCACCGCGACCGGCGAGCTTATCGTGGACCTCCCCCACCTCACCGACGGGATCGACGGGACGTTCGACCAGATCGGGGACCGCCCTCAGGTCCAGCAGGATCTGCTCGTGCCGGCGTTCCGAACCCGGGTCAGTAAGGCCGGGGTGCGCCTCTACCGCATCCTGTGGCCCCTCGTACAGGGAAGGGCGCGGGAGTTCGCACGTGAGCGCCTTTCGCCCGCCCGGCCTCCAAAGCGGGTGGTGGACATGACCTTGTCCGCCGCCGAGGCCAGGGTCTTTGCCGGCGTCTACCTGGCGCTCGCGTTCAGCCACCGGGACCTCGCCCGCGCACAGGTGAAAAACGTTCGCGAGAGGTTCCTCCTCGGAGCGTTGGAGGGCGAACCGGCGCCGGTCTATCTCAGTCTTTCCCAAGAGGTTATCGGGCCGTTCGCGGGCCTCTTCGGCCGCGCCCGGGTCGCTGCACTCGCGGACCTGGAGGGCCGCTCGCCCGGTCACGTCTGACGCCGGCGCCGTACCCGCGACGGCGAAAAACGCCCTAAGTTCCTGTTACGTTCAGTTGACATATTGCGGATTACCTCACGCATTCGTATAATGCCGCGACATGAGCGATCACGCGGCGCGCCAGGAGGCAATCGTCGCCACGGCGCTCGACCTCGCCGAGAGCCGCGGCGTGGCTGGCGTCACGACGGCGGCGCTTGCTCGACGTCTTCAGTTCACGGAGGCTGCCCTCTACCGGTATTTCCCCGGGAAGGGCGCGATCATCGCAGCAGCGTTGCGGCACATGGCCGAGCGCCTGTTCGCCACGATGCTGCTGGAACTGATGCCTGAGGCGGTCCCGAAGGGGCACGCGGCGCACCTTCAGCTCCAGCGCCACATCCAGCGTTTCGGCCTGCGCAACGGTCTGCTCCTCGAGCTGCTGCTCAACGCCTCCGGGAACCGGGACGAGGCACTGCAGATAGCAGGAGGCGAGTTGCTGCAGGAGTACACCAGGCGCATGACCGCCTACTTCACGCAGCTGCAGGAGCTGCGGTTCACCAGCACTGCGAGCCCTCCGGAAGAGCTTGCGCGCCTGTGGGTCTGCCAGCTCCTGGGGGGGTTCGTGCGCTGCCGCCTCGCCCGCGAGCCCTGGGACCCCGTGGAGCAGCCCGGCTTCCACGCTTTTCTCGCCCAGCTGCAGAGCAGCGTGTCGCTCGCCGCGTCATAGCTCTTCCAGGGGCCCCGCCCCGTACCCCTGTTCCTTTTGTCTCACTCCGTGACCTTCTCTTCGCCCGCGGGCCCAGCCTGGAGCTGCCCTTCCCTTCTTTCACTGCGTGAGGCTTTCTTGTTGCCCTGCGGGCTGGGAGCGGTCGCTTGGGCTGGGCCTCGAGCCCAGCCCTCCGACCCACCTGCGCGTGCGACCGAGCAGGGACGTCCCGCGGCGGGGCCCCTCGCTGTTCGCCAGAAGCCTCGCCAGCGATACCCCACCGCGAGACGCCCGCTCGGTGCCCGCACGCTCCGGCGCAATGGCTCCTGTCGCCCGCTGGGCGAATCTCACCGCCACCCTCCCGTACGCACCGGTTCTGCTCGAGAGCTCCCAGGAACGTCTTTGGGCGGGGGTGCAAATCCGCCGGTGCCGCGGGTGGCAAATCTCTCCGGAGCCCGCGGGCACCCCGCGGGCGAATCGGCACCGGGAGACGCTTGCCCGAAGCGCAGCGCAGGGAACAGCGAGGGTCACGGCGGCGAGGCGCACTGCGG
>Ga0154638_1148_pt11 | contig 18873 bp, 16 predicted proteins | sample Rifle2008BG13ft_FD_116067 | JGI IMG/M metagenome (GOLD analysis project Ga0154638, IMG submission 116067) | Acidobacteria bacterium RBG_13_68_16 | reverse complement strand
ACGTGAGGCAGTGGTTCGAGGGCCGGTGGCGAAGGCTGGTCGTGCTTGCGGCCGTTGTGGGGCCGGGGATCATCACCGCGAACGTCGACAACGACGCCGGTGGCATCACCACCTATTCCCTCGCCGGTGCGATCTACGGGTACCGGCTCCTGTGGACCGTCATCCCGGTCGCGTTCGCCCTCTTTGTGGTTCAGGAGATGTCGTCACGGCTGGGTGTGGTCACGGGAAAGGGACTCGCCGATCTGATGCGCGAGGAGTTCGGGGTGAAGGCGACTTTTTACCTCATGGTCGCGCTCCTGCTGACCAACTTGGGCAACACCATGGCCGAGTTTGCAGGCCTGGCGGCGGCACTCGAAATCATCCACGTGCCCCGGCTGGTCTCCGTGCCGATCGGGGCGGTCCTCGTCTGGTGGCTGGTAACGTGGGGGACGTACCGCGCGGTTGAGAAGGTCTTCCTGATGGCGTCTGCCTTTTACGTTTCGTACGTGATATCCGGGATCATGGCAAAGCCCGACTGGGGAAACGTCCTCGCCTCGACCGTGACCCCGAGCTTCGACATGAACCTCACTTTCGTGGTGATGGTGGTCGGCATCGTGGGAACGACGATCGCTCCGTGGATGCAGTTCTACCAGCAGGCGGCCGTGGTGGAGAAGGGCATTCCCACCCGCAACCTTCGGGAGGCCCGCCTCGACGTCGCGATCGGTTCCCTCATGGCTGTCCTCGTAGTCTGGTTCATCCTGATCGCGTGCGGGGCAACGCTTCACAAAGCGGGTATCCCGATCCGGAACGCTGCCGACGCAGCCCACGCTCTCGTGCCACTTGCAGGTCAGTATGCTGCGCTGCTTTTCGGTTTTGGGCTGCTGAACGCCTCGCTGTTTGCCGCCGCAATCCTTCCCCTTTCCACGGCCTACTCCGTGTGCGAGGGCATGGGGTGGGAGAGGGGCATCGACAAGAAGCTCCAGGAGGCGCCGTGGTTCTACGGGATCTACACGGCGCTGATTACCCTGGGCGCGGCTGCGATTCTCGTGCCGGGTGTTCCACTCCTGAAGGTGCTGTACCTGTCGCAGGTCGCAAACGGCATCCTGCTGCCGGCGGTGCTCGTCTTCATGCTCATCCTGGCAAACCGGCGTGACATCATGGGGGAACACGTCAACTCGAGGACCTTCAACGCGGTCGCCTGGGTTCTGGTAGGCTCCCTCATCGTCATGACGCTCTTCCTGTCCGTGGCGACCTTGCTCGGGCGTGCCTGACGCGGCCCGACTCGGGAGGTGCAATGGCTCGCGCTCGCAAGTCGAACCTGGCTTTCGGGGTGATAATGGTGGTTGTAGGCGGGGTCCTGCTGGTCACCCGCTTTGTCCCGGTCGAGACGGCGCCGGCCTGGCTCCTGGGGCTCGGCGTCGGCCTGGCGCTCATCGCGATCGTGAACGCCTCCTACAGCGCCCTCGTAGCGGGGATGGTGCTGCTCGGGCTGGGGACCGGGATGGTACTGGGTGACCGGGGCGTGGCCGACATCCCATCCTGGACGTGGATGCTCTTGGGGCTGGGCGCCGGCTTCATCGGGATCTACGTCCTGGCGCTCATCCTCAAGCTGCGCAGCCACTGGTGGCCGCTGGTCCCGGGTTTCATCCTGCTCGCGGTCGGCGGCGCCCGGTACGTCCGGCACTTCACGCTGCTGCCGCCCGAGGTGGTGATGGCCGTGCGCTCCTGGTGGCCCGCTGCTCTGGTGGTCGTCGGCGTGTGGATTCTCATCCGCGCGCTCCGTTCCTAGAAGCAGGCAATAGCCAAGAGGCAACAGGCAAAAGAAGCAGGAAAACCTTGGGCACGAGCAAAGGCGTGCCGCGCCCTACCTAATGCCTTTTGCCTATTGCCTTGTGCCTGCGGGGTGGGCGGGGGAGTCAGCGGGTGAGCAGCAATACGTCGCCCGGGCGGATCGTCGTGTCCTGAAGGCCGTTGCGACGCTGGATCTCCTCGGTCGAGGTGCCGAACCGGCGCGCGATGCTGTAGAGCGTGTCGCCGGCCCTCACGATGTAGCGGTCCGGCATTCCGGTGGCTACCTTCTCCACGCCTGGCCGCGGCCTTGCGGCAGCCCGTGCCGGGCGCTCCGCCGGACCACGTGGCACGACCAGAGTCTGCCCGATGCGTAGCGAGCGGGGGTTGCGGATCCCGTTGGCTGCGAGAATCGCCTCTACCGTCGAGCCATAGCGACGCGCGATCGCGCTCGGGGTGTCGCCCGCCTTCACCACGTGCAGGAAGCGGCGGACCCGCTCGTTCGGCGGGATCGAAGCAATCACGTCGGCGACCTGCTGCTCGCGACCGCATGGCACTGCAAGCTGGTAGCTTCCCTGCGCAGAAGTGAGGCGACGGGTGAGTGCGGGGTTGATTTCGGCGAGCCCCTCAGCGTCGAGCCGCCCACGCTCTGCGAGAACGTCGAGGTCGAGCGCCCCCTCGACGGGGACGCGCGCGATACAAACCGGATTCTCCTCGATCGGAGGCAGGCCATACGCCTCCGGATTCTTAGTCGCCACCACGACCGCCCAGAGAGCGGGCACGTAGTTCCGAGTCTCGCGGCGAAGGTAGCGCCGCAGCGTCCAGAAATTCCTGTTACCCTTGGCTTGCTTTACCGCACGCTGGACCTTTCCCGCGCCGGAGTTGTAGGCGGCGAGGGCAAGCTCCCATGAATCGAAGGTGCCATAGAGATCCGACAGGTGCTGCACCGCGGCCTGCGTGGCGAGATAGGGATCGTTGCGTTCGTCCACGAGGCCATCGCACCGCAGGCCGTACAGCTTCGCGGTTCCGGCCATGAACTGCCACATTCCCTGCGCCCTTGCCCTCGAGCGGGCTCGGGTGTTGAACGCGCTCTCTACCAGGGGCAGATAGGCCAGATCCTCCGGAAGGTTGGCCTTTCGCAGTTCCTCGCGGATGTACGGGAGGTATGGAGCACCGCGTTGAAGGGCGGCGATGAAGCGCTCGCGGTAGCGTCCGGTGTAGAAGTCAATGAGCGACGTGACCTCCTGGTTGATCACAACGGGGAGGTCGAAGTGCGCCGCGCGCGCCTTCTTTTGTACCTCGGCGACTCGCTCCTCCGGCACCGGTTGCGGCTCCGGGGGAGGCTCCTCGCCGACGTCGCCGTCCTCGACCTGTTCCGCCAGCCTGGTGAGCTCGTCGAGCGCGTCGTCCAGGTAGGAGGGGCATTCGTTGGGTTGCCCCGCGACTTCCGAACACCGCCACAGGGCCTCGAAGATCGCTGCCTCGCAGTCGTGGAACTCCTCGAGTTCGCCTCGGACAACGGCGTCCTGCGCTGCTGTCAGCAAGGCGTCGACCTCGGCGCGAGGGTCTCGCGTCTGCAGCGTGTCGATCGGGTTCCCGCCGTTCTCTGGACCGTTCGCTGCCATGCCGGGGAGCGGGCCCGAAGGCGGCGACGCCGAACGGCACGCTACGAGCGCCGCCACGAACAGCAAAGCCAGGACCACGCGCCGGGTCATTCGCCCTGCAAGTTCACGATGAGCGTGAGCGCCAGCTGGCGCAGCCGCTCCCCGCGCTTCAGGTCCACCTCGACTGGGGAGACTTCCTTGACCGGGTGCCCGTCCTTGTCGACGAGCTGGATGTTGACCAGACAGCGGGTCGCGCGGCCAAGCGCGGTGCCTACCTTTTCCTCGACGCGCCTCTTCACCTCCTGGCGAGAGTTCACCGACCCCTGAAGCAGGGTCTCTATGTCCAGCGAGGGCGCGCCGTCCCACGCCGGCCTTGGCTCGGGCCGAAACGTGCTGGACTTCCGCAGCGTCTCGAGTTCCGCCAGGATGTCGAGTGAGGAGGAGACCTTGACGTGGCGCATCTCGGTTTCAAGGCCCTCCGTAACCGGCTCGGGAGTGGTGGCGAACTCCACCGGGCTCTCCTCGACCTCTTCGGCGGAAGGCAACTCGGCTGTGGTCTCCTCGGCGACCGGGGCCGCCACCTCTGCCCCCGCCAGGGCCGCGAGAGCCTCCGGCTCGATCGCGACCGGCGCCGCCTTGACCCCGGCGCCGGGCAGCGTCTTGTCCAACTGCGCGGTGGCCCTCGGGACGGGCGGCGCCGCGGCCATCGCCGGCGTGCCCAACCCCTCGGCGGCAGCGGCGGTGAGTGCAGCGGGGTTGAAGGCGACGGTTGGCTTCGCAGCGGGCATCGGCGTCGGGGCGGGTCCGGGTGCCGGGGCCGCGGCCCCTTCCTGTGCGGCCATACGTTTCCGAAGGGACCGCAGCGTCAGCTTGGTGATCGCTTTGAGCGTCTCGAAAACGCCCGTCCCGTCGACTGCAGCGGACTCGAAACAGTCGAAACGGCCCTCGGGATTCAACCTGGCGTTGAGCTCCTCGACAGTCAGGATGCTCCTGAGGTCGCGCTTGTTGTACTGCATTACGAGAGGGATGCTCTCGATCGAGAGCCCGAGCTCGAGGAGGTTCTCCTCGAGGTTTCGGAGGCTCTCCACGTTGGCCTCGCCCATCGGACGCTGCGAGTCGGCCACGAACACCATGCCGTCCACACCCTTGAGGACCAGCTTCCTGGTGGTGTTGTAGAAAACCTGTCCCGGGACCGTGTAGAGCTGGAGTCGTGTCCTGAAACCTCCGACCTTCCCCACCTCGAGGGGCAGCAGGTCGAAGAAAAGGGTCCGGTCGGTCTCCGTCTCGAGAGAAACCATCTCGCCGCGCGAGCCGGGGGCTGTCTTCGCGTAGATGTAGGAGAGGTTGGTGGTCTTCCCGCAGAGGCCAGGACCGTAGTACACGATCTTGGCCGCCATTTGCATCGTGGCCCAGTTGAAGAACACCATTGAGATACGCCCCCGAACTGCGACGACACTTCGAACGTAACACACTAGGCCTGGCTGGTCAACGCTAACCCTAGCTCCTGAGCCTGTTTCTTACTGATCAGGCCTTGCTCGGCGAGACCTGCGATGGCGAGCAACGCCACCGCCGAGTAGGCGGTCGCGACTCTTCCGGGGAGCGCTTGGAGATGCGATCGAACCACCGCGACGTCACCGCGAGCGACGGGGCCAGTGAGCATCTCGAACCCGCGCGCCGAAAGCGCCGCCTCGACGCTCCCGGTTACCAGGGGCCGGAGGGCGCGTGCAGCCAGCCGCGGCGGCATACCCACCTGAACGAACTGTGCGCGCGCCACAGCCACCAGCGTGTGCGTCATGTTGGCCGCCAGCGCAGCCGCCGCGTGGTAACGGGGCTTGGCCGTTGCGCTCAGGCGAATCGGTCTCATGCCGAGAGCGCGCGCCAGGGCTCCCGCTTCGCGCACCGCGCCAGCGTCGCCCTCCACCGCCGCGACGACCCCCGCAAGGGGAACGACCGTGCCCGTCGCGGTGGGGAAACTGACCAGTGGGTGAAACGATCCCACCCTGCACCCTCTCCCGGCCAAGGGAGCGAGGGCGATTCCGGGTACCAGGCCGGAGGTGTGGAGGGCTATTGAGGTGGTGCGACGAAGGCGCGGCGCGAGCGCCTTTGCACAGGAAGGAATCACCGAGTCCGGGACCGCCAGGAGAATCCCCGGTGCCGCGGGAAGCACCTCTCCGGGACCGAAAGCGGGGACTCCGGGAAGAATTCGACGCACCCTCGCGTGCCCGCGTGGCGAGCGCACCTGGATGCCGACGATTCCGATCCCGGCCGCCGTCATGGCCCGCGCAAGCTGCAACCCGCAGCGTCCTGCACCGACGAGAAACCATTGGGAAAGCATTGCATCATGGTACAGTATGGGTGCGTGCGGACCCCGCCCGGGGGGCCAGGGAAGGGCGATGAAAGAGAGTTTGTCCAAGCGCGAACGGGAGATCCTCCGCGAGGTCGTGGACTTATACCTCGCGAGCGGGGAACCCGTCGCATCGGCGGCGCTCGCACGGGCGTCCCGCACCGGCCTGTCCCCGGCCTCCCTGCGCAACGTGATGGCGGAACTGGAGGATAAGGGCTTTCTCATCCAGCCGCACACGTCGGCGGGACGGGTGCCCACGGATCTGGGATTCCGGCTGTACATCGACGCGATTCTCCAGAGCGCTGCGCTCGCGCGACGGGACGAACGCCGGCTCAAGGCCATGCTCCTGCCCGGGGGGCCGCTCGAGGAGGTTCTCGCGCAGGTGAGCCGGGTGCTTGCTGACGTCACGACCGAGGTCGGGATGGCGCTGGCGCCCACCTCGCAGCAGGCAACCCTGCAGTCCGTTCACTTCGTGAGGGTGGCGCCGCAGCGTGTGCTGGCCGTCGTGGTGACGGGAGGGGGCTTGGTCGACTCCCGTCTGCTCGCGGTGGAGCGTGATTTCGAGCCGGCCGAGCTCGAGCGTATCTCCAACTACTGCACGCTGTCGTTCGTCGGCCTTCCGCTCCACGAGATCCGCAAGCGCCTGCTCACGCTGATGGCCGAGGAACGTGTGCAGGCCGACCAACTGTTGACCGGGGTCGTAGCCCTCGGCCAGCAGGCGGTGGAGGCGGAGGTGACGTCCGGCGGCGAGGTGTTCGTCGAGGGCACGGGTCGTCTTCTCGAGAGAGCCGGCCCCAGCCAGTTGGATGCGGTGCGCAGGCTGCTGGCCGCCTTCGCCGACAAGGCAATGCTGCTGACCCTGCTCAACGACTTTCTCGCAGCCTCGGGGCCGCGGGTGCTGTTTGGCTCGGAGTTTTCGCTGGTCGGTGGGGACAATCTCGGCCTGATCGTGACGTCGTTCCACCGCAGCAGCGGAGAGGAAGGGCTGATCGGTGTGGTCGGCCTCAAGTGCATGGACTACCCGCGCATCATTCCCATCGTGGACTATATTGGGAACTACCTCACGAAGACCGGCACTGAACCGGGGGGAGCGGGATGAACGACGAGGAGCGGCCGGCGGTTCCGCAGGAAGAGCGCCACGACGACGCCGAAACCGAGCCCGAGTCGACCGAGATCGAGCTCGCAGGTCAGGAAGGCGCTACTGTCGGCGATGAGGCCGTTCAGGAAGAGCTGCAGAACCTGCAGCAGGAGATCGCGCACTTTAGGGAGCTCTACCTGCGAAAGCTGGCGGATTTCGACAACTACCGCAAGCGCCAGGAACGCGAGATGGTCGAATTCCGGCGCTACTCCAACTCGGAGCTGATGCGCGACTGCCTTCCGGTCCTCGACAACCTGGAGCGAGCGCTGGCGGCGCCAGGGGGTGACGGGAAGGGTCTGCGGGAGGGCGTCGAGCTGGTGCTGAGGCAGTTCAGGGAGACCCTGGGTCGTCACGGGCTGTTCGAGGTGGATCCCATCGATCAGCCGTTCGACCCGACCTTGCACGAGGCCATTCAGCGCTACGACGTTGCCGGAATCCAGGAGGTCACAGTTGTGCAGGTGTTGCAGAAGGGGTACCGACTGGGCGAACGGTTGATCCGGCCGGCACTTGTCATCGTCGCGATACCGAGCGGTTCGGTCGCGCAAACGGCGCCTGAGCGCGCCTCCGAGGGGACCAATGGGCAAGATAATCGGAATTGACCTGGGCACGACGAACTCGTGCGCCGCGGTGGTCGAGGGCGCCCGGCCGGTGGTCGTTCCCAACCGCGAGGGCGCGAGGACCACCCCGTCAGTCGTGGGGCGTGCAGCCGACGGCGAGTTGCTCGTCGGCCAGATTGCCAGGCGCCAGGCACTCACGAACCCGAGGAACACCGTCTACGCGGTGAAGCGGCTGATCGGACGCAAATACAACACGCCCGAGGTCGAACGGTCACGGGCCATCGTCCCCTACACCATCGTTGAGGCGCCCAACGGCGACGCCTACGTACAGATTGGCGACAAGATCCACTCCCCCCAGGAGATCACGTCCTACATCCTGCGCGAGATCAAGGAGTTCTGTGGGACCTCGCTGGGCGAGGAGGTGGGCCAGGCGATTATCACGGTTCCGGCCTATTTCGACGACTCGCAGCGGCAGGCCACGAAGGACTCCGCGACGCTGGCAGGGCTCGAGGTGCTGCGAATCATAAACGAGCCTACCGCTGCGTCGCTGGCATACGGGTTCGGGCGCGGCGGCAGCGAAACGATCGCGGTGTTCGACTTGGGAGGCGGCACGTTCGATATCTCGATCCTGGAGATAGGAGAGGGCCTCTACGAGGTCAAGTCCACCGCCGGCGACACCTTCCTGGGTGGAGAGGACTTCGACGCCCGCATCATCGAGTTCCTGCTCGAGCACTTCTTCAAGGAGACCAAGGTCGACCTGCGCGGGGACTGCATGGCGATGCAGCGCCTCAAGGAGGCTGCGGAAGCCGCGAAGTGCGAGCTTTCCACCGCGCAGCTCGCGAACATCAGCCTGCCCTTCATCGCCACCGACGGCGCGCAGGCGCTGCACCTGAACTACGCGCTCACGCGCGAGCAACTAGAGAGCCTGGTCGCGGACCTGGTTCGCTCCACGCTCGAGCCCTGCCGCAACGCCCTCGAGGCCGCGGGGCTCAAGGCCTCCGGCGTGCAGCAGGTCATCCTCACCGGCGGCCAGACACGAATGCCTCTTGTTGCTCGAACCGTTGCGGAGTTCTTCGGGCGGCCCCCGAGCCGCGAGATCAACCCCGACGAGGTCGTGGCGGTGGGAGCGGCGATCCAGGGCGGGATCGTTCAGGGCGAGATCAAGGACCTCGTGCTGCTCGACGTGACGCCCCTCTCCCTTGGCATCGAGACGCGCGGCGGGCTGTTCACCAAACTCATCGAACGCAACTCCACGATTCCGACCCGGAAGTCCCAGATATTCACGACCGTCACCGACAACCAGCACTCGGTGGAGATCCAAGTCCTCCAGGGCGAACGCGAACTCGCGACGGAGAACAAGGCGCTGGGAAGGTTCGAGTTGGTCGGCATCCCGCCCGCACCCCGTGGCGTCCCGCAGATCGAGGTCACGTTTGCAATCGACTCCAACGGTATCGTCCAGGTGACTGCGCGCGACCTTGCGACCGGCCGCGAGCAATCCATCCAGGTCAACCCTGCGGGCGGGCTCTCCAAGGAGGAGATCGATCGCATGATCGCCGAGGCCGACCGGATGCGGAAGGACGACGTTCGGCGCCGCGAGCTACGACTGCTGCGCAACCGCCTCGAAGGCCTGCTGTACACGAACGAGCGGGTGTTCAAGGAGTTCGGGTCGCTCCTCGAGGCGGGGATCGGTGAAAAGGTCAAAGAGGCGCTCGAGAAGGGGCGCCGCGTGCTGGACGCCGAGGACGCCGGCATACTCCAGGAGGCGATCGACGCCGTCGAGAACGCGGCCCGCCACCTCACCGAGGTGATGCTCATGGATCCGGCTCGCTTCCTGTCCGGCATGACCGGGGGCAGCTCCTTGGGGGGAGACAGTAACTCGTGAGCGGTAAGAGGGACTACTACGAGGTGCTCGGTGTCGACCGCGTCGCCTCGCAAGAACAGATCAAAGCTGCATACCGCAAGTCGGCGGTGAAGTTCCATCCGGATCGCAACCCGGGTGACAAGCAGGCCGAGGAGAACTTCAAGGAGGCCGCGGAGGCGTACGCGGTGCTCTCCGACGCCGACAAGCGGGCGCAGTACGACCGCTTCGGACACTCCGGCGTTGGCGAGCAGCCTTTCGCTGGGTTCGATGCCTCCATCTTCGGCGACTTCGCGGACATTCTCGGCAACCTCTTCGGCTTCGAGGGTTTCTTCGGCGGTGGGCGACGGCGCACGGGCCCGGAGCGAGGGTCCGACCTTCGCACGACGGTCGTCGTCTCGTTTCCCGAGATGGCGACCGGCGTGGAGCGTGCGCTGACGGTCCCGCGGGAGGAAAACTGCGATGCCTGTCACGGCTCCGGCCTTGCCCCGGGGGCCAAGCCCGAGACCTGCCGCAGTTGCGGTGGTCGCGGGCAGATGCGCGTCAGCCAGGGGTTTTTCACCATGGTCCGTCCCTGTCCTCAGTGTGGCGGGAGGGGCCAGACAGTCTCCAACCCCTGTTCCTCCTGCGGTGGAGCGGGGAGGGTCGAGAAGAAGCGCCAGCTCAAGGTGGCGGTCCCGGCGGGAATCGAGGACGGCACCAGACTGCGGGTTGTCGGGGAGGGCGAAGCCGGACTGCGAGGGGGCCCTTCGGGGGACCTCTACGTGGTTGTGCGGGTCGAACCCCACGATCTCTTCGTGAGGGAAGGTGCGGCCCTGCATCTCGAACAGGAGATCTCCGCTTTCGTGGCGGCGCTGGGGGCCGAACTAAAGGTGCCCACCCTGGACGGGACCGAGACTCTCAAGGTGTCCGCGGGCGCGCAGCCCGGCGACACCGTGGTGCTGAAGGGCAAGGGGTTGCCGCGTCTGCGGCGCTCGGGCAACGGCGACCTGGTTGTGCACCTGAAGGTGACGGTGCCCCGCAAGCTGACCGCCAGGCAGCGCGAGCTCCTGCATGCTCTGGTCGAGGGCGAGGACCAACACCCGGGCGTCTTTCGGAAGGTGCGTGACCTCATCGAGGGTAGCGGTTGAGTACCCCCTACCTCACGGTCACCTGCCGCTTGCCGGGCAGCGCCGAGGAGCAGCTGGCCAGCGCCCTGGAGCGGTGGCCGGTCCTCGGGTGCCAGGTCGAGAACGCGGGGCCTGAGGTGGACATCACGGTCTTCATCGAGGCCCGGCAGGTCGGCGCCGTCCCCGGCGTGTGCGAGGGCCTCCGGGCGCTTGGTGCCAGGGAGCTCGGAACCGGCCACTTCGCGGAACAGGACTGGCTTGCCGAGTACCGGCGGTACGCACAGCCGAGGGCCATCGGGAGCCTGTTCTGGATAGACCCCCAGCCGAACGGGCCCACGCCTCCTGCGGAGGAACGCGTGCATCTGGTTGTCGAACCGCGCCAGGCGTTCGGGAGCGGCTCCCACGAGTCGACGCAGCTCGTGCTCCTGCTGCTCGAGGACCTGCCGGTGGCGGGCCAGCGTGTCCTGGACGTGGGGACGGGCTCCGGGATCCTGGCCCTGGCCGCACGCGCCCTGGGTGCGTCTTGGGTCGTAGCGTTCGACATCGACCTTGAGGCGGTGTGCATCGCGCACCAAACGGTGGGGGCCCAACCGCAGCGCCTCCCGGTCTCGCTTTTCGCAGGGTCCACCTCGGCGGTGCGTGGCCAAGCGCGGTTCGACCTGGTGCTTACCAACATGATCCCGCTGGAGGTCGGGCCGCTGTTGGCTGACCTCAAACAGCTGCTCGCCCCAGGCGGCTTCCTGGTGCTCTCCGGGCTGATGGTCGACCAGCGCGACGCCGTCGAGGCGGAGCTTGCCGCCTGCGGCCTCGCGGTGAGGAAGACCCGCGAGCTGCAGGAATGGGTCGCCCTCGCCTGCACCGCGCGATGAGCATCACCCGGCTCGCAACCCCAGGCCAACCGATCACCCTTGGACTGGCTCTGATCGCCCCGAAGGCCGCCCACCACGCGCGCGTGGCCCGCGTCGCCCCGGGCGAGTCTGTCGAGCTGCTCGACCTCGACGGAACCGTCGGGATCGGCCGGCTCTTGCGCTGGGAGGGACGCGCCTGCTGGGTTGAGGTCGACCGGGTCGAGCGCGAACGGGGGGAGCCCCCTGCGCCGCTGGTGCTGGGACTTGCGGTGCTCCACACCCAGGCGTTCGACTGGGCGGTGGAGAAGGCCATTGAGCTGGGGGCCACCGTGGTCGTGCCGGTGATCTCTGGCCTGGTGCAGGGCGGCAGGCACGCCGCCCGCGTGGAGCGCTGGCGACGGATCGCCTCCGCAGCCGTGGTACAGTGTGGCCGCAGCCGTGCACCGGCCGTGTCACAACCGCAGCGGCTGGCCGACTTCATTGCGTCCGCACACGGCGTCCGCCTAGTCGCCGACCCGGGTGCTGCCCCGCCGGAATGGCTCGAGGTCGCCGACGACGGCATCACAGTGCTGGTCGGCCCTGAAGGCGGTTTCACGGACGAGGAACGCGACGCTATCCACGCGGCCGGATTCGCCGGCCTACCCCTCGGCCCACGCACGCTCCGCGCCGAGACCGCCGCCGTCGCCGCGCTGGCCCTCGCGCAGAGCCTTGCCGGGTGGCTTAGATAGTCTCTCTGCCAGCGCGTGGTCGGGTCTTCGTTGCACAGCAACCGACCAGGGTCATCCGCGCAACGACGAAGTCTGGCGGGGGAACCGTGCGTCTTGGGGGATTCGCCGAGGGTTAACCGCTCCGCAACACGAGGAGGCGCGGCTCGGTCATCTCCTCCACCGCCCAGCGCGGTCCCTCGCGGCCGACGCCTGACTGCTTCACGCCGCCGTACGGCATCGCGTCGGCGCGCCAGGAGGGGACGTCCCCCTGGATGATCCCGCCGACCTCGAGGGTCGCGAACGCCTTCTGGATCTTCTCCACATCCCGCGTGAAGATCCCAGCCTGAAGGCCGTACCGCGAGTCGTTGACCCGCTCGAGCGCCTCGTCGAAGGCGCGGTAGGTGCCGAGGACAGCAATTGGGGCGAACGCCTCGTCTCCCCACACCCTGGCACCCTCGGGGACGCGGTCGAGCAGCGTCGGGAAGACCAGCGACCCGTCGCGCCGCCCCTCGGCGAGAGAGCGGGAGCCCGAGGCCCTGGCCTCGGAAACCCATCCCTCGATGCGGTCGGCGTCGCCCGGCGTGATCATCGGCCCGCACATGACCGCCTCCGATGCCGGGTCCCCGGTGGGGAAGGTCCGCGTCGCGGCCGCGAGAGCCTCGGCGAAGCGGGCCGCGATCTCCTCGTGGACCAACACCCGCTGTACCGAGATGCACGACTGCCCGGCGTAGGAGTACGCGCCGGCCGCGATCCGCTTTGCCACGGCCTCCAGATCGCCCGCGTCGGGCTCCACGATCACCGCCGCGTTGCCGCCGAGCTCGAGGGAGACCTTGCGGTCCCACATGCGCTGCTTCAACCCCCAGCCGACCTGGGCCGAGCCCGTGAAGCTGAGCAGCTTGACACGGGGATCTTCCAGGAGCCCCCCCGCCTCCGCGCCAGCGCACGGCACCACGTTGACCCCGCCGGGCGGCACGCCGGCCCGGTTCAGGATCTCGGCCAGAAGCAGAGCCGCCGAAGGTGTCTGCGAGGCCGGCTTTAGAACGATCGGGCAGCCCGCAGCCACGGCCGGGGCGAGCTTGTGCGCCACCAGGTTTACGGGGAAGTTGAACGGCGTGATCCCCACCACAACCCCCACGGGGAAGCGGCGGAGCAAACCAAGGCGGCCAGTCCCGGACGGAAAACCCTCCAGGTCCAGAAGCTCGGCGTGGGGGGAGCGGGCGACGCGCGCGGCCTCGCCGAACGTCTCGCAGCAGCGCTCGGCCTCGATCCGGGACAGGGCCAGCGGTTTGCCGGCCTCCTCGACAAGCAGCTGCGCCAGCTCCTCACGGCGCCCGGCGATCTCGGCCGCAGCCCGCTCCAGGATCGCGGCTCTCTCGTGGGGCGACAGGGCGCCCATGGCCTCCTGCGCTCCTGCCGCGGCGTCGACCGCTGCGCGCAGTTGATCAGCCCCGGCGCGCCCCACGCGCGCGACCTCGCGCCCGTCGAACGGCGAGTGCACCGTGATCGCTCCCGCGCCCTCCTGCCACTGGCCGGCGATGAACACTCCGTGTTCTCGCATGGTGCCCTCCCGGGGGACACACATGCTAACGCATGGAAGAAGGCATGAGGCGTGAGTGGCGAGGAGCGAGAGAGGAGGAAATGCTTCAACTGCTGGAGCCGAGGCAATATCCCGAGGTCCTCGCGTCTCGGTCCTTGTGCCTTATGGCGGTGCGAGGGCGGACAAAAAACAGGGGCCGCCTCCCCCCCAGTCAGCGGCCCCTACCCTGGCAAAGCAGGGTGGAGGTTGCCCTCCAACCTGCCGAACGTCCTGCCCTCCGGGTTTCTTCCCACACTCTCGCCAGAAGGCACGAGCACACGGATCTCGTTCCGCTGCAAAAAGAAAACCCCGGCCGGGACCGGGGATGGGAAAGCGCTGCCTGCGGCCGCGGGGCCGGGGGGAGCCTAAAAAGTGATCTGCGCCGCGAGAACCCCCTGCTTGTACTTCTCCGCGAGGACGCCGTTGAACCTGCGGCCGTCCTGCTTGATGTCGAAGAAGTCGAGCTTGAAGTTGACGTTCCTTCCCTTGATGAGGTAGTGGAAACCGGCCGTGAGCATCGTGGTCTTGCTGCCGGGGACATCCTTGTCGTTGTTGAGCTCGTCCCAGCGAACCGCGAACTGGTACCGCTTGGCGATCGTGTACAGGAGCGTCGCATAGTACCCGTCGCGCTTGAGGTCCGGTTTGCCGTCCTGCTGGTCCGTCGCGGTGACGTACTCGGCCCGGAATCCGATCGGGAGGTCCTCCGGCCCGTCGAACTTGACGTGGGCGGCGTACCTGGTCAGACCGAGGTGTGCCGTCCCCCCGCCGGTGGCGCCGCTCGCGCCTGAGGTGCCGACCATGAGCCCCGACACCGGCCTGATGTCGAACCGCGCGGTGAGAAAGAGGGTGTCGTTGGTGTTGGAGATGGCGTTGGAGGGCACGCCGTTGGTGGCCGAGAAGTAGCCTGTGGCGGTCCCGCCGAACTCCCCCTTGAAGAAGAGACCGGTCTGGCGCTGGTCGGAGAACGCCCGGACGACCTGCGCACGCTCCGCGAAGTCGATCTCGGAGGAGGAGCGCGTGCTGCCCTCCTCGGTCAAATAGATCTTCTTCTGTCCTAGGGCGAACTCGTACCCCTTGAGGCCGACGTAGGTGACGGCTAGGTCCTGCAGGACCTTGGAGTCGGCGGCCGGACCGGTGCCCGAGAACTGGCCCTTGGCGGGGTCGAGCATGACCTCGAACGCCCAGTCCGGGGCGATCCTGCCGGAGAGCTTGATCTCCGAGCGGCGCAGGCGAAACGTGTTGTAGCCGGTGGTGTTGCCGAGCCAACTGCTGCCCGTCGATGCCGGTGAGTCGTCCGCGACGTACCACCCCTGCAGCAGCACGCCGAACTTCAAATCCCCGTCGGCGATCTTCAGCGTTGTGGGCGGAGCTGGCTTGGGCGCCTCCTGAGGTTTCGGGGCGGGACGGTCGTACGCCGGAAGGTTGTGTTTGAAGAGGAAAAGGTCGATGGCCGTCTCGTTCTCCGCGACCACGGTCTCAGCGTTGGGTCCGCGCCCGATCAACGTGATCGAGGTCCCCATCTCGCCCGTTGTCTGGAACGCCTGAAAGCGCTCGAACGTGTTGAACACGTAAATTCGGCCGTCATTGGTGACCTCCTGATAGTAGAGGCCGACCACCTGGGCGCCTGCAGCCCCGGCCAATACCAAGGCGGCGAGGACAGCCGCGATCGCGCGGAGCGGGGAGCACGCGTCGGTTCTCCATCGTGTCTCTCCGGGGTGGCCGGTGGCAAGAGACCCTTGTGCGCGCATCGAGTGCCCTCCGTTGGGTGCGATGCTGTCCCATTGATGGAGGATATGTGAAAGCTGGCACCAAGTACATGAGCGAGCTCGCCAGCGCGGTGGCGGTGCCTCGAGGGCCCCTTTAAGGCCGAGATCGGGGCTGCGATCCCCGGCCGTACGGCCGGCCTGAGGTCAGCGGGTCGCGCCAGAAGAAGCTCAATCAGTAAGTTTACCGGCTAAGCGTGCCTTTGGGTGGGTGAAAAGGAGAAGGCGAAGGCCCGATCACGGACCTTCCCCCTGATGAAGGAACAGCGAGGCTCAGAAGTCGAACGAGAACCAGAGGCCAATCTCGTTGTACTTCCCCTTGGCGCCGGCCTGGCCGGAACCAATGCTGCCGTTACCAGTGCTGACCGTCCCACCCTTAATGTCGGCGTACTTGTAGGCCAGGGCAGTGGTCACTGCCTTGACCGGCTTCCACTGCACGCCGAGGTTGTAGTAGGTGAGTTTGAGGGCGGGGTTGAGGGTCTTGCTCGGTTTGGCGTTGTCGTAGCGGCCGAACAGCGTCCACTTGGGGGCGGCCATGAACTGCAGCCAGCCGGAGTACCCGTCGGACTTGTCCTCAGTGGCCTGCGTCACCCGGCTCCAGTTGTCGGCGTTGAAGTACTCGCCACCGACCTTCACTGGGCCGATGACCCAGTTGGCGAGCGCGTTGACGCGGTTGGCAGTGTGCTTGGCGGGGGCGGCGTCGGTCTCGTTGCCGCGCTTGCCGCTGTAGCCGCCAGCGGCTAACGTGAGGCCAGCGATTGGCTCAAACGACACCCGGCCTTCGAAGTCGACGGACTTCGTGCGCGACGGGCTGCTGTAGCCTTTGCCGTTTCCGATCGTGAAGGCGTAGCCCAGCTTGTTGTCGACTGCCTTGCCCAGGAAGTGAAGGCCCCACTCGGCGGAGGTGCCGAAACCGAGGCTGTCGGTGATCGTCTGCTCGAAGTAGCGCTGGCCGTAAATCCCCTCGACGAAGGGTATCCACGCGGTGTCGGCGGCGCCCAGGCGGAGAATCGCGGCGCTGTCGAGCTTGAGCTGAAGAAAGGCCTTCTTCACGAACACGTCGTACCGCCTGGTGCCGACGTCACCAATGTCGGACTGAAACTGCGCCGACCACGTGGCGTTGAAGTCGTGGGTCACCGTGAAGTAGAACCGCTTGACGTCCACGCCCACGCCGGAGTCGTTGCTCTTCACGCCAGTGCCCTTGTCCTTGATCTCCTTCGAGCTGAGGTCGGCGTACAGGCGACCGCCGATCGTGGTCTTGGGGAACGGCGAGGCCGGCGGTGCCGGTTTCGGCGAGGGCCGATCGTAGGCCGGAAGGCTGTGCTTGAAGAGAAAGAGGTCGAGGGCAGTTTCGTTCTCTGCGACGATTGTTTCGTCGTTCGGGCCGCGGCCGATCAGAGTGATCGCGGTGCCTACCTCGCCCGAAGCCGTGAATGCCTTGAAGCGCTCGGGGGTGTTGAACACGTAGACGCGGCCGTCCTTCGCCACCTCCTGGTAGTACAGGCCGGTCACCTGGGCTGTGGCGGTCCCGACCAGCAAAAGGGCGGCCAGAACACCGGCCACCGCGCTCCACATCGCGGCTTTGCGACTCCTCTTCTCAGGGGTTACGTGCATCGTCGTTTCTCCTCCTTGTGGGGGTGTCGCCCCGCACCTGTGCTTTGTATGGCGGCGATGTGAGCTCGTCGGGGCGACGGCGTGAAGCCGCGGTGAAGCCGGAGTAACTCGTGTGCCGCTACGTGCCCCGCGGGGTCTCGGGTTGGACGTGCCCAGGGTAGACGGTGCCCCTACGAGTCAGCGCGATCCCGACGAGGACCACGACGGCCCCCACGATCTGGAGGAAGGTCCACCTCTCCCCGAGCGTGACCCAGGCGAGCGCCGCCGCGACAACCGGCGTGAGGTTGGAGTAGACCACCGTGCGGGTGCTTCCGACGGCGCCCAGGCCGGTGTTCCACGCGAGGTACGCGAGGCCGATGGCAACGATCCCCGAGAAGGCGACGCCGAGCCAGCCCATCGCGCCGATGCCCCGCCAGTCCTGGCTGGCGAACGAGGGCACCGCCATCAGCAGCAGCACCGGCGTGCCCGAGAGAAACGTCACCAACGTGGCGGAAAGCGGGGAGGTGCGCGCCATCACGGTACTCGCAAGAACGGAATACAGCGCCCAGGTCGCGGCGGCCGCGAGGATCAGGAGATCTCCGACGAGGCCGGCGCTGGTGAAGCCCGCCAACCCCTGGACGGAAAGTACGAGCGTGAGGCCGGCGACCGCGAGCACGACGCCCAGCCAACCCCGTCCCCGCAGTCTTTCCCGGCCCAGGGCAGTCGCGAGGAGGGCCACCAGCATCGGGGAGGAAGCCATGGTCAGCGAGGCGTTGGCCGCGCTGGTGCGGGCGATGCCCTCGATGAAGAGGACCTGATAGACGGAGTTGCCCAGCACCCCCAGCAGGGCCAGGCGCCACAGCCGCTCGCGGGGCATGCGCAGCGAGATCCCGCGGTGGCGGAGCAACAAACCGATGGTTACGGTCGCGAGGGCGAAGCGGACGCCGTTGAAAGCCATCGGCTGGAACTCCCGGAGCGCCGCCTTGATGACCGCATAGTTCACGCCCCACACCACCGGGATTCCCAGCAGGCCCAGGTCCACGGCGGTCAGGGAGAACCGGCTCTTGCGCGGCGGCATCACGCCGCGCCCTCAACCCCTCGCCCGGTCGGCGGCCGGGCCGCCCCGCACCCTGGCAAGGAAGCGCAAGACCACTCCGGGGATCTCTGTGGCGTCCCGGTATGCGATCACCTCGACACCGGGAAGCCCGAGCAGCAGCCGCGAAACCGGCGTTCCGCGCCGGTACACGAGCAGGACCGGCTTACCGCCGGTGAGCGCAGTCGCGACCTCGATCCCGACGCCGTGAGAAGGCGCGGACACCTCGGCCACCAGGGCGTCGCAGCCTGCGATCCAACCCAGGTCGCGCCGCGCCAGCTCGGCCGCGCTGATCTCGCCCTCGACCTCGCGGCCTCGCGGGTCGGCGACGTGCCGGCTTGGCACGTCGTGCCCGTCCCCCTCGAGACAGTCGAGGATGGCCGCGACGGCGTCGAGATCGCGGTCCGCATTGGTCATCGCGGCGGCCAGGTAGATGCGCATCGGCGAAAGTGTACAGTGCCAGGGGCAAGGCGCGGAGGGGATGGACAAAGGGAAAACCGGAGCCGGGAGGCTCGTCCCCGCCCCTTTTCCGCCTGCCTTTCCCCTTGGTCTGAACGATCGCTGTGGTGGCGGCCTGCACTGCTAGACTCGCCCCGTGGTCAACCGGCGGTTGCTGATCGCGATCGACGGGCCTGCGGGTGCCGGCAAGTCGGCCACCGCCCGCGAGCTCGCGGTGCGCCTCGGTCTGCCATACCTGGACACCGGCGCCATGTACCGCGCGGTCGCGCTCCTGGCGCGACGTGCCGGCCTCGGGCCCGAGTTGGACGTCGACGGCCGAAGGACGGTGGTCGTTTGTGCGCAGCAGCTGGGCGTGAGCTTCAGCGGTGACCCCCGGGCGCAGCGGGTGATACTGGATGGGGAAGACGTGACCGAGGCCCTCCGCGCCCCAGAGGTTGCCCAGATGGCCTCGGTCGTG
>Ga0154638_1002_pt1 | contig 19829 bp, 14 predicted proteins | sample Rifle2008BG13ft_FD_116067 | JGI IMG/M metagenome (GOLD analysis project Ga0154638, IMG submission 116067) | Acidobacteria bacterium RBG_13_68_16 | reverse complement strand
GGTCGCTCGCCTCCAGCACGGCCTCGCGGCGCGGGGTTGCCGTTCGGACCAGCGTCGGCGCGGCCGGAGGGGAACAGGGGCGCAGCTTGCCGCCTTCGAGCGCCAGCCAGCGGTCCACCGCGCCTGCGAGTCGGAAGCCCGCCTGCTCGGCGAGCAGCACCGAGCCGCCCAACTCGCGAACCTCGCCCAGCACGCGCACGAGCGCCGCGACCCCACCCTCGTCGAGGTGCACCGTGGGCTCGTCCAGCAGCACCGGCCGCGGGGCTCCGGCCAACGTCACCGCCAGCGCCAGCCGCTGCCGCTCGCCCGATGAGAGCTCGGTAACGCGGCGCTCCAGCAACGATCCGAGCCCCAGAGCCTCGGCAACGCTCGAGGCGAGCGGCCCATCCCCGTGGAGTCGCCGCGCCGCCTCCAGCTCCTGGCGGGCGGTGCCCAGGAAGAGCTGGGCGTCGGGTCGGTCCAGACACGTCGCGAGGAGGTGGGCGCGCTGGCCGGGGTCAAGGTCGCCGATGGTCTCGTCGCCCAGTGCGATCACGCCCCGCACCTCGGCGGGCCGCGACCAGGGGAGGAGGCCGGCGATGGCGTGCAGCAGGGTGGACTTGCCGCACCCCGAGCGGCCGCACACACCCACCACCTCGCCCGGCCGCAGGTACACACCGGCGTCAGACAACACCGCAAGCGCATGGCCGGGCAACCGGACTGAGAGCCCCTCCACGCGCACCCCCGCGCCAGATCCCGCGCTCATTCCCGAAAGATCATAGCCTCGGGCCCGAAAAGAGGAGCCGCGAGGCACTGCCCCGCCACCCGGCTCCGCGAGCCGCGAACTCACGCGACCGAGGCTGCCGCCTTCTTCGGCGCGAGCACCAGCGCACCGTTCTTCACGCCCAGACCGACGACATCACCGTCCGCGATCTCCCCGGCCAGCGACATGCGGGCGAGTGGGTCCTGCACGAGGCGCTGGATCGTGCGCTTGAGCGGCCGGGCGCCGAAGTCGGCGTCGTACCCCTCGCGAGCCAGGAACTCCACGGCCTCTTCGTCGGCCTCCACCCGGATCCGCCGGTCGGCCAGCAGCCGGTTGAGGCGCTCGAGCTGGATCCCGACGATGGCCTTGATGTGCTCGGGCGCCAGCCTGTGGAACACGAGGACCTCGTCCACGCGATTGAGGAACTCGGGACGGAAGTGGGCCTTCAGCTCGCGCTGCACCTGCTCCAGCATGCGGTCGCGCTGTGCCTCCGTGAACCCCGCGATCGCGGCGGAGGCGATGTTGGAGGTCATGATCACGACGGTGTTGCGGAGGTCCACGGTGCGCCCCTTGCCGTCGGTGAGGCGGCCGTCGTCGAGGATCTGGAGCAGGACATTGAAGACGTCGGGGTGCGCCTTCTCGACCTCGTCCAGCAGCACCACCGAGTAAGGCCGGCGCCGCACCGCCTCGGTGAGCTGGCCGCCCTCCTCGTAGCCGACGTACCCCGGCGGGGCGCCGATCATGCGGGCCACCGCGTGCTTCTCCATGTACTCGGACATGTCGAGACGCACCATCGCCCGTTCGTCGTCGAAGAGGAAGTCCGCAAGTGCCCGCGCGAGCTCCGTCTTCCCCACCCCGGTGGGGCCGAGGAACAGGAACGAGCCGACGGGGCGGTTGGGGTCCTTCAACCCCGCTCGCGCTCGCCGCACCGCGGTCGAAACGGCCGTCACCGCTTCATCTTGGCCGACCACGCGGGCCGTGAGTCGCTCCTCCATGTGCAGGAGTTTGGCCTTCTCGCCCTCCAGGAGCTTCGATACCGGGATGCCGGTCCAGTGCGCCACGACCTGGGCGATCGCCTCCTCGGTGACCTCCTCGGCCAGCAGCGAGCCATGGGCGGCCTGGTGCCCCTTGAGGGCAGCCGTCGCCTCTTCCAGCTCGCGGTTCAAACGGACCTGCTCCCCGTACCGCAGCTCGGCGGCACGCTCCAGGTCGCCGTCGCGCTCGGCACGCTCGGCGGCCTCCCTTGTGCTCTCGACCTCCTCCTTGACCTTCCGGATGCGGGCGATCAGCTCCTTCTCACGTTGCCAGGAGGCCTTCATGGTGGTGATGCGTTCCTTGCTCTCGGAGAGCTCCTTCTCGATTTCGGCGAGGCGCTCCTTCGAGGCGCGGTCCTTCTCCTTGGCGAGGGCGCGCTTCTCGATCTCGAGCCTTAGGGCGCTGCGCTCGAGCTCGTCGATCCCGGTGGGCAGGGAGTCGATCTCGATGCGCAGGCGCGACGCCGCCTCGTCCACCAGGTCGATGGCCTTGTCGGGCAGGAACCGGTCGGTGATGTACCTGTTGGAAAGCGTGGCCGCGGCCACGATCGCCGTGTCGGTGATCCGCACGCCGTGGTGAACCTCGTACTTCTCCTTCAGGCCACGCAGGATCGCGATCGTTTCCTCGACGGAGGGCTCTCCCACGAAGACCGGCTGGAAGCGGCGCTCCAGGGCGGCGTCTTTCTCGATGTGCTTGCGGTACTCCGAGAGGGTCGTTGCGCCGATGGCCCGCAGCTCACCCCGGGCGAGGGCAGGCTTGAGGAGGTTTGCGGCGTCCATCGCACCCTCCGCGGCCCCGGCGCCGACCAGGGTGTGGATCTCGTCGATGAACAGGATCACCTGTCCCTCGGAGTCCACCACCTCCTTGATCACCGCCTTCAGGCGGTCCTCGAACTCGCCGCGGTACTTGGTGCCCGCGATCAGCGCCCCCAGGTCGAGCGCCACGATTCGCCGCCTCTTCAGCAGCTCCGGCACGTCCCCGTTCGCGATGCGGCTCGCCAGCCCTTCGGCCACGGCGGTCTTGCCGACCCCGGGCTCACCGATGAGCACCGGGTTGTTCTTGGTGCGGCGTGTGAGCACCTGCATGACGCGGCGGATCTCGTCGTCGCGCCCGATCACCGGGTCGAGCTTGCCCGCGCGGGCGACCTCCGTGAGGTCACGGCCGTACTTCTTGAGCGCCTCGAGCTTTCCCTCCGGATTCTCGTCGGTCACGCGGTGCGAGCCGCGAAGCTCCTGGATGGCGGAAAGCAAGGCGTCGCGGTTGACGCCATAGCGCGCGAGCAGTTGCGCCGCCGAGCTCCCGGTCACCGAGGTGAGCGCGAGCAGCAGGTGCTCGACGGAAACGTACTCGTCCTGAAACTGGGGGGCGAGTTTGGCCGCCGCATCGAGGACCGCGCGGAGGTCGCGGGACGGTTGCGCCTCGGCGCCCCCCTGAGCGGCGGGCAGGCGGCCAAACGTCTGCGCGATGTCGTCCTGCAGGCGCGCCAGGGGCACGCCAACTTTCTCCAGCAGCCTGGGGGCCAACCCTTCCTCCTGCTCGAGAAGCGCTTCGAGCAGGTGGGCGGGGGTCGCCTCGGGGTTGCCGCGGTCGTTGGCGAGCCGGAAAGCACCCTGGAGTGCCTCTCCGGCCTTAATCGTGAAGTTGCTGTTGGAGGCCATGTTACCACCCCTTCGCTGGGTCCGGTCCGCGACCGGACAGACTAAAGATAGAATCTTAGCGCTCCTTTGTCAAGTTCCACTCTTCATAATATGAGTTGCTCCCTATAAGATTTGCGAGAGGGCCATCCGACCTCGAAGATCGTGCACCCCTGCGGAGCGCGGCCCGCCCTCGTCCCGTGGCGGGGAGGGCGCAGCAGGGGCGTGTAAAATGCGCGAACCACCCCCGCTCAACCGCCCACGAAGGCGACGAGCGGCACAAGGACGGAGGAGACCATCTCATGAGCGAACAGCGTCACACCCCGTACGTGCCGGCCGACTCCGAGATGCGCGAGTTCACCCTCCGCGCACTGATCATCGGACTGTTCATGTGCGTGATCCTGGGGGCCGCCAACGCCTACCTGGGTCTGCGGGCCGGGATGACCATCGCGGCCACCTACCCCGCGGCGGTCATCGGCATGGCAGTGCTGCGTCTCATGAAGGGCTCTCTCCTCGAGGAGAACTTCGCCCGTACGGTCGGCTCGATCGGCGAGTCGGTGGCGGCCGGCGCGATCTTCACCATCCCGGCGTTCGTGATCCTCAACCTCTGGACGTTCCGCACCCTGACCGACTACCTCACGGCCACGGCGCTGATGATCCTGGGCGGGATCCTGGGGATCATGTTCGTCACGATGCTGCGTCGGGTGATGGTCGAGGACCCCGACTTGCCGTTCCCCGAGTCCGTTGCGGCCTCTGAGATCCACAAGGCGGGGCAGCGCGGGGCCGAGGCTGCCCTCCAGCTCTTCCGGGGCATGGCCGTGGGGGCAGCCGTCCGGCTCCTCGATGCCTTCGGGATCTTCTCCTCCTCCAACACCTTCGCCCTCGCGGTCGGCAAGCTCAGGGAGAGCCTGGTGCGCCTCGGCCTCACCAAGGACGCGAAGATCATCGCCGCAGGCGGCGTTTCAAGCTTCTCGGCCCCTGCCGTGAGTCCGGCGTACATCGGCGTGGGCTACATCATCGGCCCCGATCTTGGCGCGCTCAACTTCGCCGGCGGTCTTCTAGCGTGGGGGCTGTTCGTGCCGCTGCTCATCTTCTTCCACGGACCCAGCCTCATCGACCAGTACCTCCTGGGCTCCGGCGGCAACGAGCCGGCGGCGTGGGGCGCCATGGTCGGCGACCTGTGGCGGTTCATCGTGCGGCCGATCGCGGTCGGCGGCATGCTGGTGGGCGCCTGCTACACCCTCTTCCGGATGCGCAAGAACCTTGCCGCCGCCCTCAAGCGTGCGGTGGGCGATCTCAAGAAGTCCGCTGAGGCCCACGAGGCGACGAGCCGCACCGACCGCGACATCGACTTCAAGAGCGTGGTCGTGGGGCTCCTGTTCACGCTGGCGTTGATGGTCGCGCTCTACTCATACTTCACCAAGGCGATTACCCCGGCGATCGTGGCGGCGCTCGTCATGTTGATCACCGGGTTCTTTTTTGCCGCCGTCTCTGGAAACCTGGTGGGGATGATCGGCTCCTCCAACAACCCGCTCTCGGGTTTGACCCTCGCCACCACCATCGTCGCGGCTCTCACGATGGTGATCGTGGGTGCCAAGGGGACCGCGGGAATTGCGGCAACGCTCGGGGTGGCGGCGATCGGATGCGTCTCTGCTGCGGTCGCCGGCGAGATGCTGCAGGACCTGAAGGTCGGACACATCCTGGGCGGCACGCCGTGGAAGATGCAGGCCGGTGACCTGATCGGCGTGGTCCTGGCCGGCGCCGTGATGTTCTTCCCCCTCTACGTCCTGCACTTCGCGGACATTAAACAGTACGGGGCAGGCGCCGGCTTCGGCAGCCCGCGGCTACCCGCGCCCCAGGCCGGACTGATGGCGGCGCTTTCACAGGGGATCGTCGGCGGAGAGATGGCGTGGCCGCTCGTCATGGTCGGCATCGCGATGGGCGTTTCCCTCATCCTCATCAAGGTCCGGTCGCCGATGCTCTTCTCGGTGGGCATGTATCTCCCGCTGGAGACCACATTCGCGATCTTCGTCGGCGGTGTGATCCGCGGCATCGTGGACCGGATGCGCGCCAAGCGCGGCTACAACGACGCCCAGAAGGCGCGTGTGGAGAACGCAGGCGTGCTGGCCGCCTCCGGCCTGATCGCCGGTGAGGCGCTGATGGGCCTGCTGGTGGCCGCGGTGGTGTTCTTCCGGAGGGAGGGTTTCCCATCGATCACCTGGGTGTTTGCCAGGCCTCTGGCAATCCCCATCGCCGTGGTTCTGGTGGCGTACCTCATCTGGGTGCCGCTTTCCAAGGCCGGGGCCCCCGACGAGCCGGCGCCCCCCACCGCAGTCATGTAGGCACAGCCACGACGAGAGCCGGGCGCGATGGAACCCCTCACCATCGTCCAGATGCTCGAGAAGATCGACTTCTCGACCGGCTCGGTGGTGCAGATGTTCGAGGCCGCAACCGGACTGGCTTCGCGCGGGCACACGGTGCTGGCGGTCACGAGACCCAACCGCGAGATGGCCCAGCGGTGCGCCGAGGTCAAGGTGGAGCATGTGTCCCTCCCGCTCCGCCACGAGTTCGACGTCCTCTCGGCGCACCGGTTCGCACACCTGGCCCGCGACCGCAAGGTGGATGTCGTCCACGTGCACAAAGGGATCTCCCACGCCGTGGCGTGGGGCGCCACGTTTCTCGGCGCCCACTACGGGCTGGTGGTCAACCGCGGCGTCTCCTTCCCCATGGACTTCCTCTCAGGCTGGAAGTATCGGTCGCGCAGGGTCAGCCGGATCGTGTGCGTGGCCGAGAGCGTCCGTCGGGTGGTGATCGCCACGGGCCGAGTGCCGGCCCATAAGGTGGGCGTGATCTACGCGGGGGTGGACCTGGAGCGCTTCGATCCCGCCCGCACGCACCCGGAAGTTGTGCGGGCGGAGCTGGGCATCCCGGCCGAAGCGAGCGTGGTGGGCCACGTCGGGATGCGCGACTGGAAAGGGTGGAAGGAGGTCCTGACGGCCTTCCCGGCCATCCGCGCCGACCACCCGAGGTCGCACCTGCTGCTGGTGGCGTGCAGAAGCGAGGCACAGCGCGAGGGCGTGCTCGAGCTCGCACGGGAGATGGGCCTCACCGGAGCGGTGACGGCAACGATGGAGCGTCGCGACATGCCCGATGTGCTCGCCGCCTGCGACGTGGTGGTGGACGCCTCGTGGGCCGGCACCGGGATCACGGGCACGATTCGCGAGGCGATGGCCCTCGGGAAGCCCGTGGTGGCGACCGCGGTCGCAGGAAACCCGGAGCTCGTCGAGGACGGGGTTTCGGGGATCATGGTTCCGCCGCGCGATGTGCCGATTCTCGCCGCCGCAGTCTCGCGGATCCTGCGCGACTCAGAACTGGCCGCTCGCCTCGCGGCCTCCGGCCAGGAGCGTGTGCGACAGGAGTTCTCGGCAGCAGCGCGCGTTGCACGCCTCGAGGCGCTGTACCTCCGCGTGGCTCACGAGACCCGTCAGAAGCCGCCACGCCGCCACTGGTGAGAACGGCTTCCGTCACCAGGGCCTGTCCCGCCTGCGCCGGGATTCTGCCCCCTTAACCCGCGCGCTGATTCTCCCCCTCAAGCCCTCAGGCAGGTAACCCAGATCTCCCGGCGCCTGGGTCCGTCGAGTTCCAGGAGGTAGACGGCCTGCCAGCGCCCGAGCGAGAGCTCGCTGGTGCTGATCGGGACCGCCACGGAGTGGCCCACCAGTGTGCTCAGGAAGTGGGCGTCTGAGTTCCCCTCGCTGTGGCGCCAGCTGATCGTGGGGAGGACGGCGGTGAGGGCGTTGAGGATGTCCTCCCCCACCGCCGGGTCGGCGTTCTCGTTGAGCAACACGGCAGCCGTGGTGTGGGGCACCGCCACGTGACAGATTCCGTCGGTGACCCCGGAAGCCGCAACGGCCTCCTGGATGAACGTCGTCACGTCCACGAGCTGGCGCCGACGCTGCGAGGAGACCTCGATCACGTCCATGGGTATGCCCTCCCCTCCGGCCAGTACAGGATTCGGTAGCCCTCCGCCAACACCACGACCCGGTGCACGTAGTCCCAGGTTTCGGGGATTTCGAGGGACTCCACGAACTCGGGGCCATCGTGCCTACCGTTCGTCTGCCACACCTCCCGCACACGCTTCTCGCCCGCGTTGTAGGTTGCCAGCGCCGCGGTCCACGAGCCGTTGAACGCGCGTCGCCACCTCGCGAGGAGGGCAGCCCCCAGGGTGAGGTTGCGGGCCGGCTCGAGGATATCGCCGGAACGCGAGAAACCCGGCAGCTCCCTCGCCACCTCGGCGCCCGACTCGGGAATCACCTGGGCGAGGCCGAGCGCCCCGGCAGCCGAGCGCGCCCGCGGGTTCCAGGCCGACTCCTGGCGCACCAGGCCTGCCAGCACCCAGGGTGGCACTCCGGTGCGCCGCGCTGCGGCCTCGACCTCAGGCTGCCACGGCAGCGGAAGGTAGCGTTCCAGGAGTTGGCGGGGGAGCCCATGCCAGGGACCGGAGAGCAGCCTCGGCTCCCCCCGCACCAGCAGGGACACCGCCTCGAGGGGTGGCATCTCCGCAAGTGCCAGCAGACCCAGCCACCCGGGCCCGTTGCCACCAGCAGCCTCGAGCTCCCAGCGCCAAGCGAAGACCACGTCGGCAACGCGCCCAGCCGTCAGAAGGTCCGCAGCCCAGGCCGGCGGCGGGGGGCTCGCCGGCGCCTCGACCGAAGGCACGACGACGACCCCAGCCGCACCGAGATCCCTGGTGGCCCACTGCGCGGGAAGGTCCGGGAATCCGCTCCCGGAAAGCGTCGTGAGGGCTGAGCGGTCGCCGCGCCGTGCCAGCACTCGGGCCCGCCAGTACCCTGTGACCCGCCGGCCGCGCGTGGTTCTCGCCAGGTCGGGGGAGAGACTCGCCCCTCCCTTCTGGCGGGCCTGCAGCATCGCCATCCGGCGGACAACCCACTCCCAGCGCGGCTGCTCCTGTGCGGCCGCCGCGCCAAGATGGGGCAGGGCTTCTGCGAAGCGACCCGTCTCGACCAGTGCCTCCCCGATCAGGAGCTCGACGCGACCCGCTTGCGGCCCCTCCCCCGGTGAGAGCAGCCGCGCCCGGCGTGCCACCCGCAGCATCTCCCCGAAGGCGCGCCCGCGCGTGCCGTCGGGACCGCTCCACGCAATTTGGCGGTGGGCCTCGGCCCGCTCGACCCAGCACTCCGCACACCCCTCGCCGCCGCGTGTTGCCCAGCTCAGGGCCACGCCTGGACGGCGCAACCTCAGCGCGGCCCGCGCGCCGATCACCAGACCATAACGACCGGCACGGCCCGCGGCACGCAGCGCGCCCTGCGGTTCCCCGGCGTCCAGCCACGCCTCGGCGTGGTCGGCCCACTCCCTCGCGCTAAACCCTGCCGCCACCCGCTCCAGGGTGCGCTCCGAAAAGGCTACGGCGAAAAGCTGAGGGAACTCGACGGCCAGGCGGCGTTCCGCGGCCGGCCGCTCGGCGCCGGCGGCGAGAGCAATCACGGCGAGTGCGCGGCCAAGCTCGTCGTGCCCGAGCTCGGCGAGGCCAGGCAGAAGAGTGGCGCCCGCAGCCGCCTCACCGCGCACCGCGAGAATCTCGGCGCCCCGCAGCTTCAAGCGAAGTCGGTCCGTTCCGGAGAGCCACGGTGCGGCAACTGCGGCTCGCCAGGGGATGACCGGCGACCGCGAAGCCTCGAGCGCATCCTCCAGGCGCCGCGCCGCCAGACGGGCGAGCCCCCGCTGAGGGCGTGCGACGTTGAAGGCGGCGAGGGCACCCACCGGTGACCGTGCATCGCAGGCATTCAACCCCCAAAGCAGCGCCGCGCGCGTTCGCTCGGTCGCCCGACCCTGAACCACCACGCGCATGAACGCCTTCGCGCGGGTGGCCGAATCACCCTTGGTGAGGAATGCCTGGGCGAGCGTAGGCACCGGGGCTGCCCGGCATGTGAGAAGGATCGGCAGGAAGAGTGAGACCGCCGCCCGCAGCCAGGCCCGCCTAGATTCCGAGGGCGTCCGCCTCTCCATCCGCAAGAATGCGCACCAACTCGTCGTGGAAGTAGTTGGTGCTCGCCCGCACGTCCGCCGAAACGCGCTGCTCGTACATCTCGCGCGAGCGGTCGATGTCGTCCTTGAGGCGCTGGTAGATATCGCGCGAGATCTTCCCCGCCTGGACCGCCTGCTCGTTATACAGCCTGATCTCGGAGACCAGCAGGCGCGCGAAGCGCCGCGCCTCCTCGTGCTTGCGCTCGTCCTCCGCTGGCCGCGCCGGGGCGGTCGGCGCCCGTGGTGCGACCGCCGGCGGTGGCGGCGGCGGTGCTGGTGGCGGCATCGTGGGCGCCACCGGGACCTTGAGGTGGACGGTGGCCGAGGCGTCGGCCACGGGTGGCGTGACCTCCGGCGGCGCCATGCGCATCATCGCTGGGGTCGGGGCACCTTCCTCCAGCTCGAAGAGGTTCGAGGTTGGCACACCGACCGGCGGCGCCACGGCCGCTCTTGTGCCCGTTAAGTCTTCGGCCTCCTGCAGCGCGGCAGTCGGAACCGTTCGACCGCTCAGGGTCTCGAGCATCAGCCCCACCGTGTAGGTGAGCTGCTGCACGATCGCGGTGTCGAGACCCGACTCACCCTCGAGGGCCAGCAGCATCCCGACGACCTTGCCGCGGAGCGACATGGGCACCAGGAGCAGCCGTCCCTTCGGAGCGTCGAACCAGCGGGAGAGCATCTCCTCGTCGGCGAGGTCAACGACGACCGGGACGCCATCCGCCACCCGACGAAGCCCGGCCGAGGTCGCCAGAGCCCCGTGCCAGGTCTTCACCGGACTTCCGGCTCCGAAACCTTCTCCCGCCCATCCCTGGACGGCGTTACCGTCGCGCAACACGACGATCGCCCGGGGACCGCACCAGCCGCCGATCACCCGCAGCAGGTCCTGAAGCACCTCCGACTGGGCGCGCCCGGCGTCGAGGCGCCGCATCACCTCGAGGCTCACACCGGCCGGCGCCACGGGCTTCGCGAGGTCCTGCAGGCGTTCCGAAAGCCCCGCCATGGGAAACAGCGTCTCCAGATCGGGGGGGATCACCGCGCCCAACTCCCCGGCGGCGCGCACCGAGAGCTCGCGGACCTGGCCCAACGCCGCTTCAACCTTCGCGCGGATCTTCGCCGCGGCACTATCCCGCAGCTGCCCAAGTTCAGCCAGGATCGCTTCGTGCTTCTCCATAGCGCCTCCCTGCTGCCCGATCAAACAATCATTATCGGCGTGGCGCGCAAAGCGTGTCAAGAAAGTTCCCGTGTTGCCTGGGGATGGCGCCTCTGCTAGCTTTGCCGGCCGGGAGACCCATGGGAGCAATTGCAGCCCGCCTGGCGGCCATCGCACTGCTCGTTCTAGCCTTCGGGTGCGGGGATCGGCCGCGTGGAACCGGTCACCGTGCCCATCAGACGAGCAGCGAGTTTGCCAGGGTCCAGGTTGCCCGTGCCGAGCTCGCCGTCGCACGCGAAAGGTCGGACCAGGCCCGCGCCGAGGCTCAGGGGGGAAAGGCGGACGCCGACGCGGTGCGGCTTGCCCAGTCGGAATTCGGCGCCGCCCACGAGAGGTACCAGAAGGTGCTGGCGGCCTTCCTCACCGTGGCGCTGAACGAGAGGCCCGCCAGCCCCGAGACGTTGGAGGCGTTGGGGCTTTACGCCGACGCCGCCGTGTCCAACGCCCGAATCCTCCTCGACCGCGGCGGCGACGCGAACCGCGCGATCGCGGGTCTGGAGGGCGCCGAGCGCCTCTTCCGAGCCCTGGGCGTACCGGTCCCGCACGACCTCGCGGCGACGCTGGAACGGGCCCGACGGGTCCAGGCCAGCCCACCCACCGCCACCCCGACGATGCCAGGTCGTGACACGGCCTCCGGGGGTCCCCGCCAACGCCGCTCTGCCCGCTCGCGCCGGTAATCCTCTGCCTTGGATTGACCGCACCGGGTCTTCTTGCTAGACTTCCATCCCTTTCGCGTACCCGCGCCCACTTTTTTTCCCGGCGCGGCAAGACCGACGCAGAGGGGGGGTGAGACCGCGCGATGCCCACGATGGTGCATGTTCGTGACAACGAGTCGTTCGAGCAGGCTCTGCGTCGCTTCAAAAGGAAGTGTGAGAAGGCCGGAATCCTTTCCGAGATCAAGAAGCGTCAGCATTACGAGAAGCCGAGCGTGAGGCGGAAGCGTAAGCTTATCCAGGCGCGCAAGAAGCTCCTCCGCAAGTTGGCCCAGCAGCGGAAGGCGGGGTTGCTCTAGCGCCCTCGGGATCACCTTGAACCTCGCTGCGCTCGAGTTTGACCAGGTTCTCGAGTTGGTCGCCACGTTCGCACGGAGCGAACGCGGGCGGCGGGCAGTCACCGCGACCCTTCCCCGTTTCTCACCCGGGGAAGGGTCGATGGCTTTTCAACTCACCCACGAACTGCAGGCGGTGCTCTCGACCCACGGCACGCTGTCCTTCACCGGCCTCGACGCGGCAGGCCTGCTCGAGGAGGGCCTCGCGAGTCCCACAGATGGATCGGATCTCGCCCGCCTCGTCGCGCTCGTGCGCCGCATCGTGGAGGTGCGGGCGGTGCTGGCCGCCGCAGGCAGTGGGGCGGAGCTCGGCCGCCTCCTCTCGGTGCTTCCTCAGCTCGACGCGCTGCTCGCGTTCTGCGCCCTCCGCATCGGACCCGCAGGGGAGATCCTCGACAGCGCGTCCCCTGCGCTCGCCCAGGCCCGCGCGGGCCGGGAGCGCCACCGGGGGGCGATCGTAGCGGCCATGGAGCTGCTGCGCCGGCGGCACAGGAACCTGTCCGCCCCGTTCACCGTGCGCCGCGAGCGCTACTGCATCCCCGTCCCTGCAAACGATCGGGGAACGGTGCCGGGTCTGGTTCTTGACGTCTCCTCCTCGGGCGCCACGGTGTTCCTGGAACCGTTCGGGGTGGTGGAGCTCAACAACGCGCTGGCAGAGGCCGCCGCCCTCGCGCGCGCCGAGGAGGAAAGGGTCCTAGCCGAGCTCGCCTCCGCCTTCCACAGGGAGCGCGATGGGTTGCTGCGGGCCGCCGAGGCGCTCGCCCGGCTCGATGCATGTCAGGCGCGCCTCCTGTTCGGCCAGTCCTGCCGGGGAACGCTGCTGCAGCCCGGTGCCGGTCGCTCCCTATGCCTCGTCGGCGCCCGCCATCCGCTCCTCGATCCCGCCCTCGCGCCGCTTCGCCACCAGGCGCTCGGGGCGGCGGGCAGCACCCGGCCGGTCGTGCCCCTCGACCTCGCATTCCCCGAAGGTGCGAAGCTCGTCCTCCTCTCCGGCCCGAACGCCGGCGGAAAGACCGTTGCGCTCAAGACGATCGGGCTTGCCGCCCTGATGGCCCAGGTTGGAATCCCGGTGCTTGCGGAGGAAGGCAGCACGTTGCCGCCGCTCGGCCGGTTGTGGTGCCACCTCGGGGACGAGCAGAGCCTCTTCTCCGACCTCTCCACCTTCACCGGGGCGATGCGCGCCACCGCGTCGCTGCTCGCCGATTCCGACGCCAACACGCTCGTGCTCTACGACGAGTTGGGCTCCGGGACCGACCCCGAAGAGGGGGCGGCGCTGGCGGCCGCCCTGATCGAGGACCTGGCGCGGCGGGGGTGCTGGACGGTGGCGACCGCCCATCTGATCACGGTCGCGGCGCACCTCGAGGGAGTCCCCGGCGCCGTCAACGCGGCGATGGGGTACGACGAGGCGACGGGCCGCCCAACGTACCGCCTCCACCTCGGCGTGCCGGGCCGTTCCCGGGGTCTCGCGATCGCCAGCTCGTGCGGTGTCCCGCCGGGGTTGCTGGCGCGCGCCCGCGAGCTCCTCTCCAAGGCTTTCCTCGCGATCGATGCCTATCTCGCCGCGCTGCAGGTGGAGCGCGAGCGTTTGCAGAACCAGCGCGACGGCCTCGCGGGCCAACAGCGCGAGGTCGAGGAGGCGCGCCGCCAGACCGAGGGCGAGCGGGAGCGGCTGGTCCACGAGCGGGAGAGGTTCCGTCAGCGCCTCGCCGACGAGCGCGATGCGCTCCGAAGGCGTGCGAAGGAGCAGCTCGCGGCGGCGCTTTCCGAGCTCGAGCAGGCCCGTGTGCGGGGCGAGTTCCCCGGGAAAAAGAGGCTCGCCGCGGTGCGGCGCACCGCTTTGGACATGGAAGTGGAAGAGGTCGCGCAAACACCCCCCGAGCCGTTCGACGTGGGGGCAACGGTACGGGTGCGCGGAACCGTGGCAGCCGGCCAGGTCAGCCGGGTAGCCGGTGACCGTATCGAGGTCCAGGTCGGGGACAAACGGGTGTGGGTCGAGCGGTCCGACTGCGAACCGGTTGTCGGGCCGCCCGCCCCCGCCAGTGGCGGGGTCGAGATCACCGCAATGGGAGCCCCCCCGGCCGAGTTGAAGCTCATCGGCATGACGCAGGAGGAGGCGCGTGAGGAGCTGGAGCGCTTCCTCGATCGCGCCGTGCTCGCCGGCATCGCCCGCGTGCGGGTGGTGCACGGGCACGGAACTGGCGCCCTGCGTAAGGTAGTGCGCGAAGTGCTGGCCGCCCACCCGGCCGTGGCACACTTTGCCCACCCGCCGCAGTACCGGGGCGGGACTGGCGTGACCGAGGCAGAGCTGGAATGAGAACCGGACAGAGGCAAGGGGGAAGAGGGGAGAGAGACCCATGACACGTTTGCCACATCCCCCTCCCGCCTCTCCCCTTTTCCACCTCCCGTGGTCGGGAGGGGGGCGATGAGCGACTACGACCTCTCGCGCCGGGTGCTCGACCAAGTCCGGGAAGCCGCCGACATCGTCGCCGTGGTCGGCGAGCACCTCACGCTGCGCAAGACCGGCCGAAACTACGTCGGACTCTGCCCGTTCCACGGCGAGAAGACACCCTCCTTCAACGTCTCTCGAGAGAAGGGGACGTACTACTGCTTTGGCTGCAAGCGCGGCGGCGACGTGATCGACTTCGTCATGGAGTTGGAGCGAGTGCCGTTCGCCGAGGCGGTGGAACGGCTCGCCGAGCGCTTCGGCATCCGCCTGCCCCCCGCCTCCCCCGAGGCGAGGCGACGCAAGGACGAGCACGACCAGCTCGTGGAGGTGATGGACGCGGCCCAGGCCGTGTTCGTGCGTCAGGTCGGCGAGGACCGGCCCCGTGCCTTTCTCGAGCGCCGGGGCGTCAGCCTCGAGCTCGCGGCCGACTTCGGCCTCGGGTACGCCAAGGGAGAGTGGCGAGCGCTCTACGACGAGCTGCGGCGACGGTTCTCCGAGCGCGCGTTGATCGCCGCAGGCGTGGTGGTGGAGGGGGAGGCCGGGCGGGTCTGGGACCGCTTCCGCGATAGGGTCACCATCCCCATCCGCCTCGCTCGCGGCCGGCTGGTCGCGTTCGGGGGGCGGGTCCTGGGCGACGAGACGCCCAAATACCTCAACTCGCCCGAGAGCAGCCTGTTCTCCAAGAGCCACGTGCTCTTCGCCCTCGACCGGGCCAGCCGCACCTTCGCCCAGGCCGGCCGGGCCATCGTGGTGGAAGGGTACTTCGACTGTATCGCCATGCACCACAACGGGTTCGCGGAGACCGTCGCCACCCTCGGCACCGCCCTCTCCGAACACCACGCCAGGGAGCTCGCGCGGCGGGTACCGAAGGTGGTGGTGTGCTTCGACGGCGACGCCGCCGGCCGGCAGGCGGCCGTTGGTGCCGTTCGAACCCTGCTGGGCGCCGCGGTCGAGGTCGACGTGCTCCTGCTCCCGCAGGGCCAGGATCCCGACGACATCGTCCGGCACGAGGGGAGCGAGGCGTTCCGGGGACGGGTCGATGGGGCGCTTGCTGTCACCGACTTCCTGCTCGAGTCGATGGGTCCGACACGCGAGGAGCGCCGACGCAACCTTTTGCAAACCTTAGAGATAGTGAATGCATGCCCCGATCCGGTGCGGCGCTTCTCGATGCGCGAGGCGCTTGCCCGGGGAGCGGGGGTGCCGCTCGAACAGCTCGGTCAGATAGGCTCCCCGACGGTCGTGGCCCAGCAGGCTACCGTCCAGGCGCTGCCGGACAAGGGCGAGCTGGCTCTGCTGCGTGCCCTGCTCCACGACATCGAGCCCACCCGCAGGTCTGATGTCCTCGCCCGTGTGCCGGGCGACGCGGTTCTCCACCCGGCGACCCGGGAGGTGCTGAGGGTCCTGCGAAAACTGACTGAAAATGGGGCACTTATCGAACTCGCCGCGGTCGTCGCGGAGGTCGAGGACCCGAACGTGCGGCGCATCGTCGCGGGCTTGGAGCACGAGGCGCCCGCGACCTCGGAGGACCGGCTCGAAGTCGTGATCGCGCTGCTGATGCGGAGGAGAGACGAGGCGCGACGGGCCGACATCCTCGACAAGATGCGGCGGGCCGAGTCCGCCGGTGACAAGGAGACGCTGGAACGCTTGAAGGCAGAGCAGACCGAGCTGATCAAGAGGCTCGGGCCGCCATCCCCGGGTGTTCCGGAAGCCAAGTAAGGCCGCCCGCCGGGCCCCAATCCGGTCACCGGACGGTCCAGGCCCTTGAAATTTCTGGGATTACGCCCGACATTGACGGATAGTGGTGTGCGGCGGCCGGTGGCCGCTCTCATGCATGAGGTGCCGGAGAGGGACGAAGAGCGCCTCACGCTTGTCATAATTGAGGGAAAACATTGCGACAAAAACCGAAAAAGAAGGCTCGCGCACCCCGTAACCGAAATCGCGCGCGCCGAAAGACCAAAGTAGTTGAAAAGAAAAAGGTTCGCGTCGTTCCGACGCGACCCAAGCGCCCCCTCAAGAAGGCCAAGGAGCACCGCCCGAGCGAGGCGTCCGGCGAGTCCGGGGTGAGGGAACGGGAGGCTCTGGCATTGACCGTGGAGGAGAAGTACGTCGAGCTTGGCCGGCTGCTGGGCCTTGGGCGGGAGCGGGGTTACGTCCTGGTGGACGAGATCCTCGAGGTTCTGCCGGAGGAGGTGGCCTCCACACCCGAGGAGCTGGACGAGATCTACCTCCGCTTCACCGAGAACGAGATCGAGATCGTCGAGAGCCTCGAGAAGCTGGCCGCCATGGAGGAGGAGGCTGCCCAGGGCGACAGGCACGAAACCCCCGAGCCCCTCCCGGGCGTCACGGTCGTGGACCCCGCGCTGCTCGAGAAGACCAACGACCCGGTCCGCATGTACCTCCGCGAGATGGGCACCGTCAAGCTGTTGGACCGCGACGGCGAGGTCTCGATCGCGATGCGAATCGAGTCCGGCGAAGCCAAGGTCTTCGCTGCTCTCGCCTCGAGCCCCAAGGTTCGGGAGCTGTTCCTGCGCGCCAACGAGATGGCGCGCCGCGACCGCCGAATGATCAGGGACATCCTCTCGGGCCTCAGCGGGGACCTGGACGAGCGTGGACTCCAGCGGGTCGCGGAAACCATGAAGCTGTTCGACCGCATCCTCGAGCTCGACAAGCAGTCGAAACAGTTCAAGGAGAGGTTACGCCGCTGCAACCGGGGCACCCGCCGGGCCGACGAGTTGCTCCGGAAGATTGATACGCTGGCCGGCGAAACCTCGGTGTCGGTGCGCTCCACGGACTTCACCACCACCACTCGCAACCGTCTCGTGCGCTTCCTGACCGAGGTGGAGCGCCAGTTCTCCATCCCGCTCAACACCATTCGCAAGGACGAGGCGCGTCTCAAGACAGAGCGCAACGCCGAGCGCCACAGCTATTACAAGGAGCGTGTGAAGCGCTACCGGGCGGAGCTGCGCTCTCTCGAGCACCGTTTCGGCGTGCCCCACGGGGAGTTGAAGCGGGTGGTGGCCGAGGTGCGGCAGGGTGAGGAGGAGACCGATAGCGCCAAGCAGCAACTCATCGTCGCCAACCTACGCCTGGTGGTCTCGATCGCGAAGAAGTACACCAACCGCGGGCTCCAGTTCCTCGACCTCATCCAGGAGGGGAACATCGGCCTCATGAAGGCGGTGGATAAGTTCGAGTATCGTCGCGGCTACAAGTTCTCAACCTATGCGACGTGGTGGATCAGGCAGGCCATCACGCGCGCCATCGCCGACCAGGCCCGAACGATCCGCATCCCGGTGCACATGATCGAGACGATCAACAAGCTGACCCGCACGCAACGTCAGCTCGTGCAGGAACTTGGGCGTGAGGCGACGGCCGAGGAGGTCGCCGAGAAGATGGAGATCCCGGTGACCAAGGTCCGCAAGATCATGAAGATAGCCCAGGAGCCCATCTCCCTCGAGACGCCGATCGGGGAGGAGGAAGACTCCCACCTGGGCGACTTTGTCGAGGACCGCTCGGCGGTCTCCCCCATCGACGCGGTGATCGCGGCCAGCCTAAAGACCCAGGCGGAGGGCGTGCTCCGCACCCTCACCCCGCGCGAAGCCGAGGTGCTGCGCCGGCGCTTCGGAATCGGGGACGGCACCGAGCACACCTTGGAGGAGGTGGGCAAGGCGTTCAACGTGACGCGCGAGCGCATCCGCCAGATCGAGTCGAAGGCGTTGCGCAAGTTGCGCCACCCCACCCGTGCAAAGCTGCTCAAGCCGTACCTGGACATGATCGGGTAACGGCAGGGGAGAGCGCAGAGGGAAGAGGGCAGATACCGGCCGGGCGGCCCGCTCGTCCGTCTCGCCTGCTCTCAACTCTCCGCTCTCCGCTCTTCCCTCTCCCCGCCTCGGCGCTTGCCTCCTGGCACGGCAGGACTTACAATCCCGCGCTGCTGGGTCCATAGCTCAGCGGTCAGAGCTGCCGGCTCATAACCGGTTGGTCCCAGGTTCGAATCCTGGTGGACCCACTTCGAGCGGGAACGGTTCTGGCCCCCGGGGCATGGTCGGGCCGGATTGGTTTCGCCTGTCGGTACGGGGAGGTGTGTTGAAGGCACGGGAACAACTTTCCGGGTACATCGCGCTGCAGCGTCTCTTGGACCACCGCACCGCCCTGAAGCGGGAGCGGGACACCCCGCCCGAGGCACTCACCACCCTTCGAACCCAGTTCGCCGAACGTCACGACAAGCTGGAGCACGCACACAAGCGCCGCGAGTCGCTGCAGGGAGAGCAGGGCTCGCTGCAGCCCGAGGTCGAGGCGCTGCGCGAGGAGCGCGAGCACTTCCGCAAGCAGAAGAGCCAGGTCACCAACATGAAGCAGCTTTCGGCGGTGGTTTCCGAGCTCGACCACGTGGAGAGCCAGCTCAAGGCCAAGGAGGACCGGTTGCTCGCGATCTGGCAGGAGCTCGAGGTGACCGACGCCGACATCGCCACTCTCGGCGAGGAAAGCCACGAGGAGAGAACGCTGAGGGAGGAGGCCGAGGCAGCCTGGGATGTCGGCCGCAAGGCGGCCGAGGCCGGGCTCGCAGACGTTGAGCGCGAACTGAGCAACGTCCAGCGGGAGCTGGGCGAGGCCGGGATGGCTTCCTTCAAGAAGCTGTGGGCATCGCGCAAGCCCAACGCTGTGGTGCCGATGGACGGTACCGCGTGCTCCGCCTGCCACGCCGATCTTCGCCCCTCGCTGGTGCAGCTCGTGCGCACCAACGAGGAGCTGCAGTTCTGCGATCACTGCCGCCGGCTGCTCTACGACCCCGAGAAGTTCAAAGCCTCAGCATGACCGCCGTGCGGGCAGGCCGCGTCGCTATCGACGGGGGCGCCCGCGGCAACCCCGGTGAGGCGGGATGCGGCATCGTCCTCGACGCCGGCGGCCGTCGCGAGGAGCACACCGTCTACCTCGGCATCACCACCAACAACGTGGCTGAGTACGCGGCGCTTCTTGCGGCGCTGGAGCGCGCGCACCTCCTGGGCCTCGAGGAGCTCGCGGTCCGCTCCGACTCGCAGCTCCTGGTCGAGCAGATGAACGGCGCCTACCGGGTCAAGGCACCCCACCTCAAGCCGCTCTGGCTGCGGGCGCGGACTCTCGCTGCCGGTCTGCGCCGCTTCTCCATCGTCCACGTGCCGCGCGAGCGTAACCGGAAGGCCGACGCACTCGCCAACCGCGCGATGGAGCACCACACCTCGACGCTTCCCCGTCCCGAGGGACTGTCGTGACCGCCGTAGCCGATAATCTCGCTGCGGCCAAAGCAAGGATCGCCGCTGCTTGCGCTCGTGCGGGGCGCGACCCACGCTTCGTGCGCATCGCGGCCGTTAGCAAAACTCAACCCCCGGATGTGGTGGCCGCGGCGGTCGCGGCCGGCGCGGACGCCATCGGCGAGAACCGTGTTCAGGAGGCGGCCGCCAAGCGGCCTCTGGTGGCAGGGACGATCCCCTGGCACCTCGTCGGGCCGCTCCAGCGCAACAAGGCGAAGCTGGCGCTGGGGCACTTCGACGTGGTCGAAACCCTGGACCGACCCGAGCTCGCCGACCGCCTCGAGACGCTGCTCGGGTTGGTCGGTCGCGTACTTCCCGTCTTCATCGAGATCAACATCGGCGGGGAGGCACAGAAGTCAGGCATCGCGCCTGCCGCGTCCGGCCCAC
>Ga0154638_1144_pt1 | contig 21812 bp, 17 predicted proteins | sample Rifle2008BG13ft_FD_116067 | JGI IMG/M metagenome (GOLD analysis project Ga0154638, IMG submission 116067) | Acidobacteria bacterium RBG_13_68_16 | reverse complement strand
CATTGGATGTGCCGACAGGAGGCGTCGCCGGCGCCGGGCCGACCGCGGGCCGCCCCCTTGCGGGCGGCGGCGGGGGAGGTGTCGGCGCCATGGGTGGCGCCGGCACGGTGGCAGCTTCTCCCAGATGGTCGAAGACCTCGAACTCAAACTCCGGCTCAGCTTCGGCCACGGGCGGCGTTGGGGCAAGCTGCAGACGTCGATCCAGGACCGCCACCTCGGGGTTGCCGGGATCGATGTCCTTCGCGAGTTTGAGGAAACCCCGCGCCTCCTCGGTCAGTCCGGCATCCAGTGCGTCCCTGACTCGCGTGATATGGGTCTGGATCTCCCCGCTCGCGCGAACACGCGCCTGCGCCTCGAGCGCCAACTGGCGGGCCTCGGTGTGGCCCGGCAGTTCCCGCAGGATGGACTGGGCGCGCGCCAGCGCGCCCTGAAAGTCACGCTGGGCGAAGGCCTGATGGGCCCTGACCAGCTCACCCTCGATGTCCATCCCGGTGTGAGCCGTCACCTCGCCGATGAGCTGCCCGAGGTCGACCGGGGAGCCGGCGGCGATTGCCTGCTCGAGGCGATTCGCCGGCGCGAACCGCGGGTCCACCTCGGCGATCGATCGGAGGATCGTGCGCGCTTCCTCGCTATGGCCTTCACGGTGGAGGCGCACGGCCTCCGCAAAGGCCGTGAGGACGCGCTGTTGAACAGCCGGGTCGAGGGAGTCGTCGCCAGGGTAAACCATCGGATTATGCTAGCGCCCTGCTTCGGCAGGGTCAACGCGAACGAAGCCCGAGGGCCCGCAGCTTGCGGTACAGATGCGAGCGTTCAAGCCCCAGCACCCGCGCCGCTTTCGACATGTTCCCCCCGCACTCCTCCACGACCCGCCCGACGTAGTCGCGCTCAAACCGCTCGCGAGCCTGGCGCAGCGTGACGAACGCGCCGTCCCCCCCGGGGCGGGAGCCCGCACGAAGGTCGAGCGCTACCGGGGTGATCTCCTGGTCGGGCACCATGATCATGAGACGCTCCACGAGGTTACGGACCTCCCGCACGTTGCCGGGCCAGTCGTAGGCCTTAAGGATCTCGATCGCTGCCGGGCTCACCCCCTTGGGCTTGACACCGGTGCGCCGCGCGAACTGCCGCATGAACTCCTCGACCAGCAGGGGAACGTCCTCTCGTCGCTGGTCGAGGCCCGGCACCCGGATCGGGATCACGTTGAGCCGGAACAAGAGGTCCTGGCGGAAGCGGCTTGCGGCTATCTCGTCATCCAGGTTCTTGTTGGTCGCCGTGATGACGCGCACGTCCACCCTCACCTCCTGGGAGCCGCCGAGACGGGTGAAGCGTGATTCCTGGAGCACACGCAGCACCTTTGCCTGGGTGAGCAGGCTCATGTCGCCGATCTCGTCGAGGAAAAGCGTGCCGCTATCAGCGATCTCGAACTTGCCGCGCTTGTTCTCCACGGCGCCGGTGAATGCGCCCTTGAGGTGGCCGAAGAGCTCACTCTCGATGAGCTCGGCCGGGATCGCCGCGCAGTTCACCGCCACGAACGGAGCCTGTGCCCGGCGCGAGTGGAGGTGCAGCAGCCGTGCCACCACCTCCTTGCCGGCGCCGTTGGGCCCACTGATCAGCACCCGCGAGTCGGTCGGCGCCGCCAACAGGATCTGCCTGCGCAGCTCCACGACCGCGGGCGAGACCCCGGTGAGCACCGGTTCCTCTTCCTCGCGCTCGGCTCTCAACTGCTGCTCGAGCCGAGCATGGGCGAGGGCGTTGTGCACGGTCACCAGCACGCGCTCGAGAGCCAGCGGCTTCTCCAGAAAGTCGAGCGCGCCCTCCCGTACCGCACGCACCGCGAGCTCCGCCGTGGCATGCCCGGAGATCAGCACGACCGGGAGCTGGTGGCCAGCGGCGCGGAGCTGCCGAAGCGCCTCGATGCCGTCAATGCCCGGCAGCCAGACGTCGAGCAGGACCAGGTCGAAGATCTCCCGCGAGACCGCCGCCAGCGCCTCCTCGCCCGTGGCGACCGTGACAACGGAGAAGCCCTCATCGTGTAGGATCCCCGCGAGCTGGTCGAGAATCCCGCGCTCGTCATCGACCACGAGGATGTTCCCGTGGCTCACGACACGCCCCCGGGGATTCGCACCACGGCCCTCACGCCGCGCGGCTGGTTCGGTTCGAGGCGCACCGAGCCTCCGTGGTCGGTGACGATCCTCTGCACCATGGCCAGGCCCACCCCCGAGCCCCTCCCCTTCGTCGAGTAAAACGGCTGGAACAGCAGCTCCGAGTCCTCGACCTGGAGCCCAGACCCCTCGTCGGTCACGGTCACAACGGTCTCGTTCCCCTCCCAGTCAAGTGTCACCAGCACAAGTCCGCCCTCGGGAGACGCCTCCACTCCGTTGTCGAGCAGATTTGCGAGCACCTGGCGAAACTGTTCGGGGTCGAGAAGCGCCTCGCGCCCGTCCGAGTGGTCGGCGAGCTCGACCCGCAAGCCCTGGCGCACACCCTGGTAGAGCGTCACGACCTGGGCGGCGAGCTCCCCGATGTTTGTCGGCCGGCGCGCGAGCGGGGGCAGCTTGGCGTACTGCGAGAAGCTGTCCACCATCTCCTGCATCGACTGGACGTGCTCGACGATCGCGCGGCACCCCTGCGACACGACATCGTGCAGGTCCGGGCTGCTGCGCTCCGAGTGGCGCGCCATCCGTTCAGCCGCAAGTCGGATGGGCGTGAGCGGGTTCTTGATCTGGTGCGCGATGCGCCGGGCCACCTCGCTCCACGCTGCCTGGCGTTGGGCGCGCAGAAGTTGCGTGAGGTCCTCGAGCGCCACTACCCACCCCTCCGGCTGCTCTGCCCCCCCCAGGGGCACTACCGCCATCTCGAGGTTCCTGGCCAACCCACCGGGGTACACGGTCAGGGATCCCCGGACCGAGCCGCCTGCGACCCGAATGGTCTCGGCCAGGCGTGAGAGCCCCGCCGCGTCGAGCGCTTCGAGAGGGATCTCCCCTCGCGCCAGCTCGGGCAAGCCGAGCATCGCCGCCGCCGCCGGGTTGCCCCGCACGCCCGTCCGCTCGGCACCGAGGGTCAGCACGCCGGTCCGCACCGCGCCAAGCACGGTGTCGAGCCGCCGCACCGTCGCCTGCAGCTCCTCATCGCGCTCACGCAGCCGCAGCACCATCGAGTTGAATGAACCCACCAGCATCCCGACCTCGTCCTCGGCGGGAAGCGGGACCTGCTCGAGGGACTCACCGCCCGCCACTCTCTGAGTGGTGGCGGCCAGCGCCAGGAGCGGCGCCGTGAAGCGGCGGGAGAGGTGGAGGCCCAGCCAGATCGCAGCGAACGCCACCAGCAGTGCGAGGCCGCCGAAACCCAGGACCACGGTGGCGGTGATCGTCGGCCGCTCCATCTTGAGGTGCTCGTAGGCGACGCCACCGGCGGCCAGCCGGGCCTGCGCGCGCACCAGCGCCTCGGGAAGCGCCTCGCCGACCAGCACGACCGAGCCGTCCGGGAGGCGCTGCCAGGCCCTCACGACCAGCGTGCCGCCGAATCGCTCGCCCCGCACCCCGGTCGAGGCGAGAGCCTCCACGGGGAGGGGGGCGAGCCGCTGCAACACGCGCTGGCGAGGGTCCACGAGCTCCACGACCGGGATGCCGTTGCGCAGCCAGCCGGTGAGGTGGTTCCCCAACTCGGTGTGCAGGCGCTCGAGCTCAGTCAGCCTTGCGGGCTGTGAGGGGATCACGCGCAGCCGCCCGGCGATGACCTGTGCCGCCCGCACGGTGCGGGTTTCGGCCTCGGCGCGAACGCCATCCGCGAGTTCCACGCCGGCGCGGGCCATCCGCTCGACCGGCGCGGAGAACCAAGCCGTGGCCGCGCCGGACAGGAGCGCCGCGCTCAACAGGAACAGCAGGCCGGTGGGCACCAGAATCAGCACCAAATACGAAAGCAACAGCTTGGTCCGAAAGCGAGACCCCAGGATGCCGTAGCGCCTTTCCAGAGCCAGCTTGAGGAAGTTTCGGAGAAGGATGAAGAGCAGGATCGCGATGAGCGTGAGGTCGAACCACCAGAGCAGGAACGTCAGCAGGCGATTGGTGAGCTGCTCCGGGGGGAGGCCGGCCATTCGCGAGAACAGCGCGTACCCCGCCCCCGCCAGCACCAGGAGGCCCACGTACAGCCCGACGAGGAATCGGTTCTGCCGCCGATATCGCTGCCAACGGCGCCGCAGATCGCTCACGGCAACTCCGGCACCGCAAACTGGAACCACTCGGTCCCGACGGTCGAAGGGATCACCAGCAGCTTGTAGTGCGTCAGAAACTCCGCACGCATGAACAGCAGCAGCGGCTCCGTGCGAAGCGGGACCGTAATCTCCGACGGCGGTGGGTTCGTGACCCAGCGGATCGCCTCTTCAAGCGAGCCCACCTGGCCGGAGGCGAGGATCTCGCCGTCCAGCTCCGCCACCAGGGTGAACACCCCGGTGAGGGGGTCGCGCTGTGCCTTGACCACCAGCTCGTGCGCGGCGACCCGCTGGTCCCAGAGCCAGTGGCGGTTCCGGTAGAGGCGGAGGCGGTAGGTGATGCCGACCGGTGCACCTGCCGCCAGTGCCTCACTCCACTCTGCGGGGAGCTCGCGCTGCACGGTCATCTGCACCAGCAGGCGGCCCGGGCTGGGCACCAGCTCGACCTTCAGCTCCGGGAGTGGCACCGCGGCGAGCAGAATCGCGGCCAGCATCATGGTGTGGCAATCCTACCACACCACGCGAGAAGACCGTTGAGAGTCGAGAGTTGCGAGTTGAGAGGCAACCGTCGAGGGCGAGCCCGACGGTGCCTGCGGCTTGCCCGCGTCCGCCTCTGCCTCTTGACTCTTAACTCTTCACTCTTAACTGGTTTCTAGCCCGCCAGTGCGGTTTCGGACCCCAGTTCGTCCGTGTACGGTCGCACCGTCAGCGATGCCACCCGTTCCGGCTCGACGAGCTCCCAGGCCTCCGGGTGCGCCAGCAGCTCGTTCACCGCCGCCACGTGCAGGGCGTGCCCAGCCTTGTTGGCGACCACGTGGGCCCGCAAGGGGTATTCGAGCAGCGCCAGGTCCCCAACGAGGTCCAGCACCTTGTGGCGGACGAACTCGTCGCGGAAGCGGAGGGCCCCCGAGAGAACCCTGTTCCTGTCCACCACCACGCAATTGGACAGCGAGCCGCCGCGCCCGAGGCCCTGCTTCTTGAGCGCGGGGACCTCCGAGAGGAAACCGAAGGTGCGGGCTGGCGCGATTGCCGTGGCGAAGCGTTGCGGCGTCAGAGTGCCGACGAAGCGCTGGCGCCCGACGGCCGGCGCGTCATAGCTCACCCTGTAGTCCACCGACAGCTCGGCGCCGGGGCGCACCTCGATCCAGCGCTCGCGATCCCCGACAGAGATCGGCTTTCTCACCTGCATCTCGGGGATGCTGAGCCCCGGCTCGGAGAACCCGGCCTGACGCAGCATCTGGATGAATGGGAGCGCCGAGCCGTCTAGGATCGGGACCTCGGCGCTGTCGATATCGACGAACACGTTGGTGATGCCGACCCCAGCGAGGGCAGCCATCAGATGCTCGACGGTCCGTGCCTTCGCTCCGCGCAGGTTTAGCGTCGTGGCGTACGCCTGATCGCGCGCGTTCTCGGCCCGCGCCGGAATAGCGATCCCCAGGTCCTTCCGCACGAAGATGATTCCCGTGCCCGCGGGTGCGGGCCTCAGTGTCAGGTTGACCTGCTCCCCCCCGTGGATCCCTACTCCGCTCGTGCCCACCGGGTTCCGGATCGTCCTCTGCCAGGCCACACCTCACCTCCGCCGAGTGAGAGTGCGAGGAGCGTGCCAGCTTTCAGCCCAGCATCGGGCCTTCCGGCGTTCTCCAACTGTGGCCGGGCCACCTCGAAGTGTGGCGAGAAAACCACAGCCCGCATGGTAGACTTGCGGCCAGGAGAAAACATGTTGCCATCGTGGGATTCCGAGCGTCAGCTGCACGCCAAGGAGATCCTGTATCGCTGCATGGAGGAGCTGGAAGCCACAAAGGCGGCCCTCTTCCTCGAGGGTAGCGAGGGCAACTTCGAACTGGCCACCAGTTACGGCTTCGGGCGCCGCGACTCCCTGCCGACAACCATCAAGGACGGCCATCCGCTCTGGGACTGGGTGCGGCGCAACCGGACCTCCCCGGCCTTCATCAATGAGCCCAACGAGGTAGCTGAGCTGAAGGCGCTGCTTGAAGGTGCCGGGACCGCGCGTCTACTCACGATTCCTCTGGCCGTGGGGAGCCGCCTCGTCGGGCTGGTCGATGCCCGCGACAAATCCCGCAAGGCACCGTTCGGCCCCGAAGACCTGATCGTGGCGAAGTCCATCGGTCAGGCCTTCGAGAGCTTCCTGATCGAGGCCGGCACGTACGGCAAGCCGGTTCCGTCGGCGCAGCCGGCGCAGACCCCACAACAGGCTCCTTCCCCGTCGGTCGTGGCTGCGCCCCGGGTCGAGACCCCGGGTTACCCCCACCGATGGATCATCGAGGAGCTGGCCGGGCTCCTGCGGGCTCTGTCACGCCTTCCCGGCATCGCGGCCGCGGCCCTCTCGGTCACCGACAGCCGGACCGTCCGCACGCTGGTGCTCCGCACGACCCCCCTCGACCAGCAGCGGCGCGATGCGCTCGCCTCCCACCAGGCTCGCACACTGCTGGAGTCCGGCGTTCGGCTGCCGCCTGCCAGTCGCTGGGGGTGGGACGAGCAGGACAGCAACGGCGGCGAGACTCGCTGCGAGGAGATCCGCACCGCCGTCCTGCAGGCCGGGCCCCCCGTCTGGGTGGTGCTCTCGCTGGTGACGCCGACCGGCTCACCCGTCGCGGAGGTGGTGTTCACCGCAGCCGCCCGCCAGTTCGACCTCGCCCGCATGGTTCGGGACTACCGGCGCGCCGCGCGCAACCTGGCGCGGGTGCTGTTGGAGCCCGGCGAGACCGCATTTCCCCACCTGCGCCAGCACTCCCAAGGCACGTCAGAGCTGACGCAACGCATGGTGGCCGCCCTCCACCTCCCCGAAGACGAGGAGGAACTGATCACCGTCGCCGCGTACCTGCACGACGTCGGAATGCGCGAGCTCGAGTATGCGCGCGTCTACCGCATGGAACGCCCCGGCGAGCAGGAGCGCCGCCTGTACCAGCGCCACCCGGTGGTGGGCGCGCGCATCGTGGAGGCCGCGGAGTTCCCCGGGGACCTCGCCGGCGCTATCCGGTACCACCACGAGCGCTGGGACGGGGCAGGCTACCCCCAGCGCCTGGCCGGCAGGAACATCCCATTCCCCGCCCGCATCATCCACGTCGCCGAGGTCTACGATGTCCTCACGTCACCTTCGTCCTACCGCCGCCCCGCAAGCCGCGACGCGGCGCTCGACGTGATGCGCGCCGAGGCCGGCAAGCAATTCGATCCCGACCTGATCCCCATCCTTGCCGAAGTGGTCCGCGCGTGAAGGTGCTGGCCGCGAATCGTCGTGCTCGCTACGAGTACGAATTCCTCGAGCGCGTCACCGCCGGCATTTCCCTCACCGGCAGCGAAGTGAAGTCTGTCCGGGCGGGCCACGTCAAGCTGCAGGACGGTTGGGTCGCCTTCGAGGCCGGTGAGGCGTTTCTCGCGGGCGTTCACATCGCCCCGTACGACAACGCCGGGTACGCCAATCACGACCCGACCCGCCGCCGCAAGCTGCTTCTCCACAGGCGCGACATCGCGCGCCTCGCGGCCAAGGTAGCCGAGAAGGGGCTCACCGTCGTGCCGCTCGCCGTAGGGCTGGAGGGTAACTGGGTCAAGGTGGAGCTTGCCCTCGCCAAGGGGAAGAAGCTTTACGACAAGCGCGAGACCATCAAGCGGCGCGAGCTCGACCGCGAGGCCGAGGCCGCGATGAAGGACCGACGGTAGGGAAAGACAGGCACGAGGCGAGAGTCTCGAGGCAAGGGACCCGACCGAACGCCGTTTCCCGCGAGTTTTCCTGTCTCAGAAGTGAGATCTCTGTCCTTTCGCCGCCTCTGTCGGCGTGGGCCTGCCAATGTTTTTCTCCCCCGTGTGCCCTCAGCGCGGGTTCGTTGTCAGCAGCCGGCCTGTCGTCTCGATTGCGTCTCACGATACAAAACGTTCCCACCCCCCGTGGACCAGCCACCTGCCGGAGGAGAGATCGGGAGGTCCCGATGTCGGCCGCAAGATAGCGGCTCCGCCCGCTTCGGGCGTGCGGGACGCCAGCGGTACCGGGGGCGGCGGGCCTCGTCGCCGCTGGTACACTCCTTGACCTCCCTATGGCCGGCCCCGTCGCCGTCTTTGTCTCCCCGCATGGCTACGGTCATGCGGCGCGCGCCTGCGCCTTGATGCAGGGGCTGTCCGACCTTGGGGCGGCCGCCAGGTTCGAGATCTTCACGCTGGTGCCCGAGTGGTTCTTCACGGGCTCGCTGACCTGCCCCATCGGCTATCACGCGCTGCTTACCGACATCGGTCTCGTCCAGAGCACACCTTTGGTGGAGGATCTGGACGAGACGCTCAGGCGGCTCGACGCGTTCCTGCCGTTCGACGAAGCCCTCCTCGACGGCCTCGTGCGGCGCTTCGAGGAACTGGGCTGCCGTTTCGTGATCTGCGACATCTCGCCGCTCGGCCTCGCGGCGGCTCGAAAGGCCGGCTTGCCCTCGATCCTCATCGAGAACTTCACCTGGGACTGGATCTACGAACCCTACGCGAAGAGCCGGCCGGCGTTCTCCCGAGTCATCGGGCCCCTGACCGAGCTGTTCGAGCTCGCCACGAGCCGGATCCAGACCGAGCCGGTGTGCCGCCCGGAGCGCCGCTTCCCCAGCGTGGCCCCCGTGAGCCGGGCGCCTCGCGAACCGAGAGCGGCAGTGCGCGCCCGCCTCGGACTGCCTTCCGGGGCTCCCATGGTGCTGGTCACCATGGGCGGTCTGCCCTGGCAACCTGCCTCCCTCCGCCGCCTCGAGCGCGGAGACGTCTTCTTCGTCGTTCCCGGAGCCGCCGAGCGCCACGAACGCCGAGGGTCCCTGGTAGCGCTGCCGCACCGCTCGGGTTTCTTTCACCCAGACCTGGTGCACGCGGCCGACGCGGTGATCGGCAAGCTCGGGTACAGCACGCTGGCAGAGGTGTGGGCCGCGGGTGTGCCGTTCGGCCACGTCGGGCGGCCGACCTTCAGGGAGTCGCCGGTGCTTGCGGCTTTCGTGGCCGACCGCATGCCGGGCCTGACGCTCACGGCGGAGGAGATCGGCGGCGAGGCGTGGCTCGAGCGAGTGCCCGAACTCCTCGGCATGAGGAGGGCCAGGGGCCACAGCAGCAATGGCACCGCCGCAGCCGCGCGCACCGTGCACGGGCTTCTCGCCGGCGGATGACCCGCACGAATGCGCACCGGCCCCGATTCGGGTAGGCTATCCCCGACCTCATGAGAGCCGAGAACCGCGCTCCGCTCATCGTTCTGTTTCTCGCGCTGGCGGGCCTTTCGTGCTCCCCGACCTCGGAGGCACCGACCCGGGAGAGTGAGACCGTCCGCGAGGGGCGGCGGATATTCGTGTCCGACGCGTGCCCAACCTGCCACGGCCAGGACCGCGCGGGCACGAACAACGGTCCCCCGCTCCAAGGGCTGCACCCCCGCTGGACCGAAGAGAAGCTGATCCGTTTCCTGCGTGAGCCTTCGGCTTTCAGGCAAAGCGACCCCCGCCTGCGGCAATTAGCCGACCGCTACAAGACGGTCATGCCCGGTCCCCTCAGAAGTGACGAGGCCAGGTTGCGGACTCTTGCCGGCTACTTGCTGCAGGACTGAGGGCGGCCGTCGCGCGAAACGTCCCGCGATCCCCTCTCCATCGCCGCGAGGTGCCGACCAGCGAGCCGGGCCCACAAACTGCGGCTCCGCCCAGCCGGCGGCTTGCGAGCTGCTCGCTCAGCGGGTCCATGGCCGTGGTAGCATGAATCAGCGAGGTCGTAGAAGAATATCGGCGGGCCACCGCGTCGATGCGACGCGTTGGCAAAGCAAGATCCGCACTCGCAACACGCACAAGGCCGGAGAGGGTGCAAGCGGGAAGCGTGAGATCTTCCGAGGAAACCCCAGGGTGGACCCTGACCGAGCGTGCGGCTCGCATCGCGGGCCTGCGCAGCTTCGAAACGCCCACCCTCGAGGCCATCGAGTACCGTCGCTACCAGCTCTGGGTCCTGACGATTGCCCTGCTGCTCACGCTCGTGGTGGCGCTTGCCACCTTCACGTTTTGGCACGATGTGCGGCCGCCAGCCTGGATGAACCCGCGGATTGCCCAGTGGGGTCTCATCGGAATTGTGCTGCTCTTCTGCGCCTACGCGATCGAGAAGGAGCTCCAGCTTCGCAGGCTGACTCAGCTCCTGATCGAGGAGCGCGTCCTCACCACGGCACTCACCAATCGCCTCCGAGAGGTCAGCACGCTGCTGGAGGCGGCCAAGGCGATGAACCTGATCCTCGACCTCCAGGAGGTGCTGGAGACGATCCTGGACTGCGCGCACGAGCTGCTCGGGAGTCGCGACGGCTCTATCATGCTGGTGCACGGTGAAGATGAGCTCCGCACGGTGTACGCCTCGGGCGAGAGCGCGGCGCGCGGCGCTCGCCTCAGGTTCGGGGAAGGCATCGCCGGTCGAGTGGCCACAACCCGTGAGCCTCTGTTGATCAGCGGCGTCATCGACCCCGAGCGGCGGGCGCAGGAGGCCGGCGCGCACCCTCCGCCGACGAGCTCGCTCTCCGTGCCGCTCGTTCACCGCGACGTGCTCCTGGGTGTCCTCAACATCAACGCGGCCGCGGGGTACACGTACAACGAGCACCAGCTGCGCGCACTCTCCCTGTTCGGCGAACAGGCGGCGGCGGCAATCGCCAACGCCCGCCTTTACGAGGAGCAGCGACTGCTCGCCTCCCAGAACGTCTACCAGGCCCTTCACGACCTGCTCACCAACCTGCCCAACCGCGCCCTGTTCCTCGACCGGATCACCCACGCACTCTCGCGCAGGCGCCGCAAGGACCAGCTCATCGCGCTGCTGTTCCTGGACCTGGACGACTTCAAGCTCATCAACGACAGCCTGGGCCATGGCGCGGGTGACGAGGTGCTCATGGCGTTCGCTGACAGGCTGCGCAGCAGCGTGCGCTCCGGAGACGCGATGGCCCGCTTCGGCGGCGACGAATTTGCGGTGCTCGTCGAGGACATTTCTTCTCCCACCCATGCCGTCGCGGCGGCCGAGCGTATCCTCTCACTCTTCGCCGAGCCGTTCACCGTTGGGGGCAGAAGCGTCTGGTTGCGCGCAAGCATCGGAATCGCGGTGGAAAGTCTCATTGCCTCGAGCGCCGAGGCGCTGCTTCGCAACGCCGACACGGCCAAGAACGTCGCCAAGGGCCAAGGGAAGGGGCGCATAGTCGTCTTTGAGGAGACCATGCACGCCGACGCTCTGAGGCGGCTCGACCTGGAGGCCGAGCTCCAGCACGCCATCGACGAGCGGCAGCTCGCAGTTCACTTTCAGCCGATCTTTGCGCTCATGGCCAACCGCATCGTCGGCGTCGAGGCCCTCGTGCGTTGGCACCACCCCGAGCGTGGCCTCCTCCCGGCGGCCGCGTTCCTTCCCCTCGCCGAGCAGGCGGGCCTCATGGTTCAGATCGACCGCTTGGTGCTGCACCAAGCATGCGAGACGGTGCAGGAGCTGCGTGCCGAGGTTCCGCTCAACGCACCCCTGTCGCTCTCGGTGAACATCTCGCCCACCCACCTGCAGGACCCCGGCTTGGTGGACGAGGTCGCGTCGGCCCTCAAGGCGACCCGCCTTGAGGCTGAACGGCTGGTGCTCGAGATCACCGAGAGTGCCATCCTGGCCGACACGGAGAGGGTCTCGGCCCACCTTAACGCGCTGAAGTCCCTTGGAGTCAAGCTCGCTCTCGACGACTTCGGCACGGGTTATTCCTCCCTCTCTCACCTGCGGCGGTTCCCGGTGGACGTAGTCAAGATCGACCGCGTTTTCATCGACGGCGTCACCTCCGACAAGGGCGCCAACGCGCTCGTCCAGGCGATCGTGAGGCTCGGCCGGGGCCTGAACATCGAGGTGGTCGCGGAGGGGATCGAACAGCAGTCGCAGGCCGATGCCCTTCTTCAGCTCCGCTGCCCGTTCGGTCAGGGCTGGTACCTGTGCGAGGCCCTACCCCGCGATGCCCTGACCTCGTTCCTCCGGCGCTTTCTGTAGGCAGCCGTCCTGCTCGCCGATGCTAGAGTGCGCCCATGGCGGCCCTCCGGGGTTCGGATCCGCGGCAATCTCCGACTTCCGGGCATTCTGGGATGACGAGCGAGCAGATCAATGTCCTGCTTGCCACGTGCCTCGCTTCGTTCGTCCCGCCGTTCATGTCCTCCTCCCTGAACCTGGCGATCCCCGCCATCGGAACGGAGTTCGGCGCCTCCGCCGTGGTAGCGAACTGGGTCGTCACGTCGTACCTCATCGCGTCTGCGGCGTTTCTCCTGCCGTTTGGCCGCCTGGGCGACATCATTGGCCGCAAGCGGGTCTTCCTCGCCGGGATGTTGATCCACGTGGCGTTCTCACTGGCCAGCGGCCTCGCCGCCTCCGCGGCAAGCCTGATCGTCTTTCGTGTTTTCCAGGGGATCGGCAGTGCCATGGGATTCGCCACCAGCGTGGCGATCCTGACTGGTGCCTTCCCGCCCGAGAAACGCGGCAGGGTGTTGGGGATCAACTCTGCGGCCGTCTACACCGGGCTGTCACTAGGCCCGGTGATCGGCGGCCTGCTCACGCAGCACCTCGGCTGGCGGTCGATCCTCTTCACGAACGCCGCTCTCGGCCTCGTCGCGGCGGCAGTGACCGCGCTCAAGATCAAAAACGAGTGGCTCGGAAATCGTGACGAGAGCTTCGACGTCGCCGGCACTGTGCTCTACACCACGAGCCTCGCAGCGCTGATCGGCGGCATTTCGACTTTGAAGACGTTTCCCGTGGCGCGCTGGTCCGCGCTTCTCGGGGGCGTGGGTCTCGTGGCCTTTGTTTTCCGCGAGCTCCGGGCCGACCACCCGGCGCTCGACCTGAGCGTGTTTCGCAACGTGGTGTTCGCGCTCTCCAACCTTGCGGCGCTGATCAACTACAGTTCGACCTTTGCGGTGACGTTCCTTCTCTCCCTCTACCTCCAGACGGTCAGGGGACTCGACCCGCAGGCTGCCGGCGTGATCCTGCTCGCCCAGCCCGTTCTGATGGCGCTACTCTCGCCGCTGGCGGGACACCTGTCCGACCACATCGAACCGCGAATGGTCGCCTCGCTGGGCATGATCCTGACCGGCCTCGCCCTTGCGCTCCTTGCTCGCCTCGGTCCCGGAACGCCGCTCTCCTGGGTGGTCGCAGAGCTGATGCTCATCGGCGTCGGGTTTGCGCTGTTCGCCTCGCCCAACACGAACGCCGTGATGAGCTCGGTCTCCAGGAATCACTACGGCGTTGGGGCCGCCACCCTCGGCACCATGCGGCTGGTCGGGCAGGCCCTCTCCATGGCCTTCGTGGCGCTGGTCTTCGCCCACTACATGGGTAGCGCGCGCATCAGCCGGGAGACCGCACCGCTGCTCCTGGCGAGCAGCCACGTCGCCTTCGCACTGTTCTCGTCCCTGTGCGCGGTGGGTACGCTGGCCTCGCTCGCCCGTGGCCGGCTGCGGGGGAACTCCACCTGAGCACTCGGCGCTCGTTTCACGATCGGCGATGCGAGGAGTGACGCTCCTCCAGCTCCTCGAGGGTACGCGGCCAGTCGCTCTTCAGGAGGCGTGAAAGGGCTCGGTCGGCGAGCAGCTTACCGTTCGTCTGGCACTGCGCACAGTAATTCGCCTCGTTGGCAGCGTACACGATGCGCTGGACCGGCGAGCCGCACACCGGGCATGGTTCCCCGTAGCGCCCGTGAACGGCCATCCCCTCGCGAAACGCAGTGACCTTCTCGGGGAAATCGTCGCCGGCCTCTCGCCGCAGGCGCGCGACCCACTCCGAGAGTGTCGCGCGGGCCGCCTGGAAAAGCGCCCCCACCTCCTCCTCCGTGAGTCTTCCCGTGAGTGCGAGAGGCGACAGGCGTGCACGGTGAAGGATCTCGTCGGAGTACGCGTTTCCGATACCGGAGAACAGTGTCGGGTCGGTGAGGGCGCGCTTGAGCGTGTGGTTCTCACGGCGTAGTGCGGTGCGAAAGCCGGCAAGATCCGCCTCGAGCACCTCCAGGCCGCCGCGGTCGAAGGCGGCAACCGCAGCCGACCCGCGCACGACGTGCAGCGACGCGCGCCTCTTTGCTCCGGCCTCGGTCAGCAGAAGTGTGCCCGAAGGAAAATCGAAGGCCGCAAGGCCCACCTTCCTGGGAACCGGTGCGTGCGCTCGGCGCCAGTGCAGCCTCCCGGCGATCATGAGGTGGAACACCAGGTGAAGCTCACCCTCGAGAGAGATCACGATCCGTTTGCCGAGCCGGCGCACGTCCCGCACGACCTTCCCCGGCGCCTCCGAAAGCGAAGGCGTCACGGTGCGCAGAAGAAACGGACTCGCGAGACGAGCACTTTCCAGCCGTGCGCCGCGGATCCGCGCGGCCAGGTGCTCGACGTACACGACCACGTCCGGAAGCTCGGGCACGCAGTTCGGATCATAGCTCCGGTCGGCCGGCCACATGCCAAGGTAAGATGGTCAGGGGGAAACGTCGGGGCGGCCTCGCGCCGGAAGTTTGCCCCCGACCGCCGATCTGGGCAGTGAGCAGGCGCACCGGAGGGTTCGCGGCGTGGGAAAGAGCATCGACGTGCTGGAGGCGATCAAGGCCGGCAACGCAGGCCGGTTGGAGGCGCTCCTCGTTCAGGACGGTTCCCTCGCGGCGTCTCGCGACGAGGCCGGGGTCTCGGCCATCCTGCACGCCAGGTACCGCTCGCGCATGGACATGGTGGAGCTCTTGCTGGCGTGCCGACCACACCTTGACATCTTCGAGGCGGCGGCACTGGGCCGAACACCGGTGGTCAACGCGCGCGTGGATGAGGACCCCGGCTCGGTGAAGGCCTTCTCCGGCGACGGCTTCACCGCGCTGCACCTGGCCGCTTTCTTTGCCCAGCCCGAGACCGTGGCTTTGCTGCTGGGCCGCGGCGCCGATCCCCTGCTGGCCGCGCGAAACACGTCGCGTGTCGCTCCGCTGCACAGCGCTGTCGCCGGGCGAAACATCGAGGTGGTCCGGTTGCTCCTGATGCACGGGGCGGACGCAAACGCCCGCCAGCAAGGCGGCTGGACCGCCCTGCACGCCGCGGCCCTGCACGGGCATGTGGCGATCGCGCGCCTGCTGCTCGCCCGCGGCGCTTCACGTCAGGCCGCCAACGACGATGGCACGACGGCTCTGCAGCTCGCGACCGACAAGGGCCACGCTGCATTCGTCGAGCTCCTCCAGGCGCGACCCACCCCTCCCCCCGAGGAGTGAAGCACCCCCTCGAGACCCGCGGGGCTAGGCCTCCCAACGGCGGAAGAAAAGGGCCTGGCGCTTGATCGGCTCGGTTCGAGTGGAGATTTCGGCCATCTGCGTCAGACTCATCGGCGTGAACGCCCGGGCGAGCTGCACGTTTTCCTCGACCTGAGCGATGCTGTCGCAGCCCACGATGACGGTGCTCACAGGCAGCGAGAGTACGTAGCGCATCGCCTCCTTCATCGTGATGGAGCCCGGGCGCGTCGCCACTTGCCCCCACCGCTGCTGGTCGGGAGGCGGGGGCGTCCAGCTGGAGAGGATGCGGCCGCGGGCCGGCACCTTCATCCCGATGATGCCCATCTCCTTCTCCACGGCGAGCGGCAGCAGTTCCTTCTCGAAGCTCAGGTGGTGCGGGTCCGCGGCGTTGAGCGCCATGAGAACGGTGTCGAACGGGAAACGGCGGATAGCCTCCATGAGAACCGTGGGGTCGGCATGGCCCGTCACCCCGACGAACCGCACCATCCCCTGCTCGCGCGCCTTTACGAGCGCCTGGACCGCCCCGTCGGCGGCGAAGATCTGCTCCACCTCCTCGATCCGTGCGAGGTTGTGGATCTGCCACAGGTCCACGTGATCGGTCTGCAGCAGCTCCAGTGACTTCGCCAGAAGCTTCAGGGAGCCGTCCCGCGTCCGGTCGTGGGTCTTGGTGGCGAGGAAAGCCTCGGAGCGGCGGCGCTTCATCACCTGCCCGAGGTAGCGCTCGCTCCAGCGTTCCGCCCCACCGTACCTGGCCGATGTGTCGATGTAGTTGACACCGAGGTCGAGCGCCCTCTCCACGATCGGGACGGCGACCGCCTCGTTGTCGGGCCGTTCGACGGCGGCCTGCCCCCCGAGGCTGAAGATCCCAACCCGGTATCCCGTGCGACCCAGGTTGCGCGTCGGCATCGCTCGCGGCGTCACGGGGTTCACCGGGAGCGGAGGCATCGCCGCGGATGCCTCGGGAACCACGCCGCGCGCCAGGTAGCCCATGGTCGCTGCGGTCCCCAGCTTCAGGAGGTCCCTGCGCTCGATGGTTGGCTTCTTCTCGTCGTGCTCGCCCATCGCATCCCCCTTTTTTCGGTCCTCCGAGGTTAGGAGGCACGCCTCACCCCGTCAATCCACGCCCGAAGAACACCACAGGAACGGCGCGACTTCCCCACCCAGGCACGAGGAAGGAACGGCGCTGGCAGCGGATGGACGAGGCGAAGGCGACCGACGGGCGCCACGGGGCGAGGGGCGGACCGCTTTCAGGAGGTAGAGTCTCAATTGAGTAGACGCCACTTGCAGAACGGCCTCTCGAACCCCATCATGTGAAGTAGCAGAATCGTACCGGACACGATCAGAGACGAGCCACCAGTGGCTAGGATTCGTGATGCCCACACCATCCTGGCGCCGCTCATGCTGGCGGCCGTTGGCTTGACTGCCTGTGCCAGCACGCGGTTCGAACCCCGGGAGGTTCCTTTCCCCGAGGTCGCGGTCGGGTCCTCCCACCCGCGCGGCGTGATCGCCTCCTACGACGACGCCCTGACCTCGGTGCTCTGGATCATGGCGAACGACATGGGGTTCCCGCCCCTGACCGGGTCGCTCCGACTCTACAACGACCGCGTCGGCCTTGAGGCCGGCTTGGTCGGTGAGGGGTACGACGCCTCCTACGCACGCCAAATCTGCGGCCGGCTCGACGGCATCACCAGGCCGGGGATGATCCTGGCCAATGAATCCAAGTTGCGGTGGGACCGATGGCCCGCACGCATCGCGTTCCTGGCGCACGAGGTGACCCACGTCGCCGAGTACGCCCTCGCCAACGGTCGCCGCGGCTCCTCGGACCAGTGGCTGCGCGAGGGGCTTGCCGAGTGGGTCTCATGGCGGGTCGTTCAGTCGCTGCGGTTCGGGACTCTCGCCGACAGGAGGCGTGCCGCCCTGGTGCACCTTCAGGAGGCGGGCGCCCGCCACGAGCTCCCCTCCTTCAGACGGTTGGTCGTACAGAGTGCCTGGGTCAGGGAGGGGAACGGCAGAACCGCGGATCCGATGTACGACCAGGCGTTCCTGGCCGCCGACCTGCTGATCGCGAGGCACGGGCTTCCGGCGGTCTTGGACTACTTCCGCCTGTTTGCCTCCTCCGACAACACCCTCGCGAACTTCCGCACCGCGTTTCAGGAGGAGCGAGCGCGCTTCGAGGCGGATTTCCAGTCGGGCCTGGATCGGCTCCTCGAATAGCCACTCACGACTTGGCGAGCGGGACCAGTTGGCTCCCGGTGTTGAGCAGCAGAACCACCGCGCCGTCGGCGATCTCTCCCGTCTCGCGGAGCGCTAACAGACCGGCCAGGGTGGCGGCGCTCTCGTAGCCGGCAGGAACCCCCGACTCGCCGTACCGTGCGAACGCGGTTCTGATCGCTTCCTCGCTCACCGCCACCGCCGTGCCACCCGATTCGCGCAGCACGCGCAGGATGCCGTGGCCCATGATTGCGGCCGGGACGTCGAGGCCGTCTGCGATCGTCCCCCGCGAGCTCACCGGCAGAACGTGGTCGAGGCCTTTGTGGAAAGCCTGGACAACCGGGTCGCAGTTGACCGACTGCACCGCCACCATGCGCGGCAGTCGAGCGTGGTGACGCTCGAACAGGCCAAGTGCCGAGAGCTCGGTGAACGCCTTCCAGATCCCGACTAGGCCAGTCCCGCCACCGGTGGGGTAGACGATGAGGTCAGGAAGGCAGCGGCCGGCGAACTGTTCAGCGATCTCCAGACCCATGGTCTTCTTGCCCTCCAGACGCCCGGGCTCGAAGAACGTGGAGATGTCAACGTACTCCCCTGTCGAGAGCTGGTGCGCCACGCGCTCCCGCATCGCCCGACCCGCCGCCGCGATGTTGGGACCCGCGAAGCGCACCTCGCCGCCGAAGAACTCGCACCCTCTGTGGTAGACGCTGTCCTTGAACCCCTCCGGCATCCAGACCTGGCAGCCGGGCATGCCCAGGCGAGCCGAGAAAAGGCATGCGGCGACGCCCGCGTTTCCCTGGGTGGGAAGGCAGAAACGTCTGGCCCCGCACGCCCGCCCGAGGGCGACCCCAACCGCCAGACCTCGGTCCTTGAAGCTGCCCGAGGGGCTCGTCCCCTCGTTCTTGAGGAAGACCTCGATGCCGAGCTCCCGACTCAGCCGCGCGTGCCTCACCGTGGGCGTGTGGCCGACGTCCGCGGCGTACTCTTCCGGAACGCCGAGCACCGGGAGCAGAGGGGCGTACCTCCAGATCCCTGCCCCGTCGCGCCTGGCTAGCGGCGTGCCGCACAGGTCGGTGAGCACCTTTGCGGCGTCGTACTCGACCACCACCGGCCTGCCGGGCGCCGGGCAGCAGCGGCACAGGCCGACCCGGGATGAGAATGGGGTGCCGGGGAGCTCCTGCCCCGACCATGAACAGCGCAAACGGCTCACATTCGGGTTGATCTGCAGTGCCATGCGATAGCTCCCCTTCCAGCGATGATACATAGGGCCCGAGTGACGGCCGCTCGGCGCCTCGAGCGCATCCGGGCCCCGGCTCCCGGCGCCCCCTGATCGTGCCACGCACCGAGTGGCCGGCTTGCTACCATGGGCCGTCCGCGGGACGGCAAGGGGAAGACTCGAGGCTCATGAGATCTCCGCACTCACGCACAACGACGCGACTGCTGGCGGGCCTCGCTCTCCTCACGGTCGCGGACTCTCGAGCCTGGGCGCAGGCGGTCTATCCGGCCCCGCCCCCAGCCAAGGCTGCAGGCGAGCAGGGCTTTGGTGAGGTACCGTGGACTGAGCTCGCGTACTCCGCCCGCAAGTTCTTCCTCGGGGCGGAGACGGTGATTCGCGCGGGGCGCCTCCCGGCCAAAACTCTGGCAGAGGTGTTGCCGACGTCCCCTATGGGTCGGCAGGTGCTCCCCCTGGGGACGGAGGCGGTTGAGGTTTCCGTGACGAGCGATCTGCCGTTCGGCCGCGACGAGGCCGTGAAGGTGTTCATCGATCCCGCGACCGGCGCCGCGATCGGCGGTGAGAAGACGATGCTCGGCCGGAGTGCCTACCACAAGTACCTCCGCTACACCGAGGGGGGCCTCTACACCTGGCGCTCGTCGCCGGCGAACGAACGCGAGTCCGCCCTCCCGCCCCAGAGTTGGACGCGGCGCAAGGGTTACCTCGTGGCGCCTTCCGTGACACCGTCACAGGGCGTGTCGGTCTCCGACTCCTACGCTCTGATCTACCTCGTCACAGCAGCCCGGCTCGACCGACGCGGCAGCGACCTGCGCCTGGTGATGCTGGCAGACGACCGGTACGTGGAGATGAACCTCGCCGCCGGAGGTCTGACCTACAGTCGCGTGAGCTTCGAGGAGACCTGGCCGGGCGGCAGCCGCATCCGCCGCGGCGACGTGCTGGTGCGGACCGTGCGGGCGACGGCCAGGGCCCTAGGGGCGACCGAGAGCAGCGAGGATGTGGAACTTGGGTTCCTGGGGATGCGCGGAGCGCTGACGATGTACCTCGAGGTCGGCACCGGCCTCCCCGTTGCTTTCTCGGGACGGGTTCAGCACGTCGGCGAGCTCGCCGTGCGCCTGGACAGGGCTCTCCTCAAGGGCGCTCCAGCAACCGACCTCGCGCCCTGACGCCGTGCGTGCCCACCTTGAAATGCAGTACAGGCGCGACTAACGTTTCGCCCCATGGACAAAAGACTCCTGGCACTGTGCTCTCTGCTGATTCCAGCGGCGCTCGTGTCCGCAGGCCCTCCCCAGCCAACCTCGGCTCCGCCGCCGCAAACAGCAACGTATGCGGTCGAGCCGATCGACGCGCACCCCGAGTGGGACGCCGAGTACTCGCGCCTCATCCGGGAGGCCACGACGAGCCCTCAGTTCATGACCGATCTGGTGGACCACCTGCCCGCTTCGGCCACGGTGCCCTCCCCCAAGAAGTTCCTCGGGTACATCGCGGGTGCGCCCGACCGCCTCACCTACGCCGAGGACGTTCACGCCTACATGCGCGCCCTCGAGGACGCTTCGCCGCGCGTCAAGGTGTTCACGATCGGGAGGACCGAGGAAGGACGCGAGATGATCGCGGTCGCGATCGCCGAAGAGGCAACGATCGCGTCGCTCGAGACCTACAGCGGGATCACCGCCAAGCTCTCCGACCCGCGAGCCACCTCCGAAGAGGAGGCGCGGCGGTTGATCGCTCAGGGCAAGCCCATCTACTACCTGACGGGCGCCATGCACTCCCCCGAGACCGGCAGCCCCGAGATGCTGATGGAGCTCGCATACCGGCTTGCCGTCGACGACACCCCGATGATCGCCGGCATCCGAAGCAACGTGATCACGCTCATCACACCGGTGCTCGAGGTGGACGGGCGGGACCGCATGGTGGACATCGTGCGCTGGCACCAGGCCAACCCCTCCGCCGGGATCCCGCCGCTGGTGTACTGGGGACACTACGTCTCCCACGACAACAACCGCGACACCATCGGGCTCGGACTCGCGATGACCCGCAACGTGCTGCAGGCCTCGCTCCACTGGCACCCGCAGGTGATCCACGACCTGCACGAGTCGATCCCGTTCCTCTACGTCTCGACGGGGACCGGCCCGTACAACGCCTGGCTCGACCCCCTCGTCATCGACGAGTTCACCCGCATGGCCGACCTCGAGGTGCAGGAGCTCACCAGGAAGGGCCTGCCGGGTGTGTGGACGCACGGCTTCTACGACGGCTGGGCGCCCAACTACCTGTTCTGGATCGGGCTGGGGCACAACGCCATCGGCCGTTTCTACGAGACGTTCGGAAACCACGTCCCGTCCACCGAGGAGCGTGTCGTGCGCAGGTTCAGCGACCGCGCCTGGTTCCGCCCGAACCCTCCGCTGCCGACCGTGAAGTGGTCGTTGCGCAACAACGTCAACTATCAGCAGAGCGGGGTGCTGGTGGCGCTCGCGGACGTGGCGTCCCGCCGGACCCACTTCCTCGAGCAGTACTGGACCCTCGGCAAGCGCTCCGTCGCCAAGGCTCGCACCGAGGGACCCGCCGCCTACGTCTTCGACGCCGGGCAGAAACGCCAGGGGCAGCTGCGCGACCTGATCACCCTCCTGCGAGCGCACGGGATCGAGGTGCAGGTCGCCGAAAGGCCGTTCACGATCAACCCGCGCTGGCCTCCACCCAAGGCTGCCGGGAAGGACGAGAAGGGCGAGGGCAAGGGGGAGAAGAAGACCCCAGTGGCCAACGAGGCGGTCGCCTTCTCGGCCGGCAGCTTCGTCGTGCGAATGGATCAGCCGCTCTCCAGGCTGGCGGACACCCTGCTCGACACCCAGTACGTACGCGGCGACGAGCGGGTCTACGACGACACCGGATGGACGCTGGGTCTGACCAAGAACGTGGAGTGCACGCGCATCGTCAACCAGGACGTGCTCACAGTCCCGATGCATCCC
>Ga0154638_1145_pt4 | contig 22127 bp, 15 predicted proteins | sample Rifle2008BG13ft_FD_116067 | JGI IMG/M metagenome (GOLD analysis project Ga0154638, IMG submission 116067) | Acidobacteria bacterium RBG_13_68_16 | reverse complement strand
CGCGGCTCGCCGCCTCGAGCTGGGAACGCCCGCCGTCGACCAGTACGAGATCCGGAAGCGAAGCGCCCTCCGCCAGCCGTCGACGATAGCGGCGCCCGACGGCCTCAGCCACCGCTGCCGGGTCGTCCGCCCGTTCCCCAGCCCGCACGTTGAAGGAGCGGTAGTCGCCCTTGCGCATCCTCCCTCGCTCCCAGACCACGAGCGACGCCACCTGAGCCTCCCCCTGGAGGTGCGAGATGTCGAAGCACTCTATCCGCAGGGCCGGCCTCGGGAGGCCGAGCACGGACGCGAGCTCCTCCGCCACCCGCTCGGCCTCGCGCCGCGGGTGGCGGAAGCGCAGCCGGAACGCCTCACGGGCGTTATCCTGCGCGAGCGCCAGCACCCGCGCACGCTGCCCGCGTCGGGGCCGGAGCAGCTTGACGGCGGCGCCGCGTTGCTGCCTCAGAAAACTCACCAGAACATCCGCCTCCTCGGGCTCGAACGGCACCTCCACGTGCTCCGGAACCGCGGGGTTGGCCTCGTAGAACTGACCAAGGAAGGCCCCGAGGAAGGTTTCGTCGGCTGGAGCGTCGAGGCCCTCCCAGTGAAATTCGCGCTTGTCCACGAGCTTCCCGTCCCGGTAGATCAGGACAGCGATCGTGGCGTCCCGACCGTCCCCCTCTATGCCCACGACGTCGACCGATCCCGAACCAGCGATCTCCACGTGCTGGCCACGCGCGAGCTCCTCGAGTGCTTGCAGCAGGTCGCGATAGCGAGCGGCGCGCTCGAACTCGTGGCTCTCGGATGCACGCCACATCTGCGCCTGGAGCCGGGGCCGCAGCTCCTGGTGGCGGCCCTCCAGCAGCAGCACGACCTCCTCCACGGCACGGCCGTACTCTTCGGCCGTGGTCAGGCCGGTCACGCACGGCCCCAGGCAGGCACCCATGTCGTGGTACAGGCAGGGGCGCGGCAGCGTGCCGTCGATCTCGATAGTGCAGGTGCGCACCTGGGTGCGGGTGCGGATCAGGTCCATCACGCGCGAGGCCATGCCGTGACCGAGGTAGGGTCCGAAGTAGCTTTGCCCGTCGTCCAGGACGCGTCTCGTGAGGTAGGCGCGCGGCCAGGCCTCCCCGGTGGTGAGCTTCACGTAGGGGTAGGTCTTGTCGTCGCGGAGCAGAACGTTGTAGCGCGGCCGGTGGCGTTTGATCAGGCGGTTCTCGAGGATGAGCGCTTCAACCTCGGTGACGGTGACCACGAACTCCAGATTCCTGGCGCGTGCCAGCATGCCCGCAAGGCGCGGCTCGAGCTGGCGCGAGAAGTATGAGAGCACCCGACGGCGCAGCTGCTTCGCCTTGCCGACGTAAAGGACCCTCCCACGCCCGTCTTGAAACTGATAGACCCCAGGGGCCTCGGGGGCCTGCTGAGCCCGCTCGAGAAGCGGGTGATGATACTCCACGGTCCTATTCAACCATGAAACGCTCTCGTCGCATGCCGGTCCCGGCCGGACACGGAGTCCTTCACCCTACCCCCGCTTAACAACCCTGGGAGCGCCGGTGGTGTTTCCGACCGGATGGAAAGAGCAGGGGGCGCGACGACCCCTGGCTCAAGGCTCGGCAGCAACGCAGGCGGGCTACTTCAGTCTGGTCTTCTCCCACTTCCAGTTCTTGCGCGCCAGATCCATGCACTTCTCGTAAAAGGCGTTCGTGCGCAAGAAACTGTAGTTGCCCTCCGCGGCCTTCTCCTGATACGGCTTCTGCTCCAGGACGTCGCGGATCAGGAACCGGCAGCGGTTGGTGGCTAGGTAGGAGAGCCACTCCGTGTAGTTGGTCTCCAGGCTCAGGCTCGACCCGAACCTCTGGGCGCGTACCTCCAGGTCCCCGTCGTTGAGCACCCCCTGACAGAGCAGCGCCCAGACCAGGTTGCGCGCCCGGCTGATGTAGAAGTACCGGTTGACACCCTTTTCGACGATGTCGTTGACCAGCTTGCGGAGTCGGAACTGAATCTTATAGCAGAGCATGATGTGGCGGCTGTCGATCCGCAGGCGACCCGGGCTGAAGACCTGGGCGTACTGGTAGTCGTCGTCGAAAACCTGGCGGAGGCGTTGGAGCTTGTCGATGTCGCCATCCGCAACCAGGAAGGTCTTGGCCAGAGGCAGCAGCTGAATCGCCCTGAGCTCCTTGATCCCGAGGCCACCGAGGTCGTCCTCGCTCAGGCCGGAGAACGCGTGCTCCTGGCGCTCGTAGTAGATCCCGAGCTGGTTCCGGAATTTGTCCTGCAGCTCGAGCTGGATCCGGTCGTTCGCCCTCAGGTTCCACGGCTCGACCGGGTTCTGCCGGTTGTTGTTGACGGTCACCGTCGTGACGAACTCAGGCTGCGCTTTCGTGACCACCTTGCACAAGACCTTGACCCCGTCGAGTTTCCGGGAACCCTGCCGAAAAGCGTCGTGGTCGGAACTCGCGTTCAGGAAGCGTTCCAACGTGATGAGCGTCTGGACACCGTTCAGGATCCTCGGTTCGACGATTCTCAGGTGCCCGTCGTCCTTCTCCAGCACCTCGGCGGACAGCGCCACCCCGTTGTGGTTGAACGGAAACACGGACGGGAGGTCCTTTCCTTCGAGGACGATCTTCCTGAACGCCCTGGTGAGAGAGCGGTTGACGACCTCATCCTCCGGCAGGGCCCCCCGGATGTTGCGATCGAAGAACCTCGAGCCCATCTCCTTGAACATCGCGTACAGCTCCATGATGCGGACGAACCCGACGGTGAGCACCTCGTTGTCGGGTCCGAGCATCGAGATGGTGTCTGTGAGCTCCAGTGGGTACGAGTGCGTCTTGGTGACGTGGGTGAACGCGCCGGCCTTCTTCGTCTTTCCCGAGCGGAACTCGATGATGAGCGTGACCTCGCGGCCGAAGAACTGGTCGATCAGGTATTTCTTGTTCTCGAGATCCTCACGCAGCTTGTCGAGCGCCTGGCTGCGTTCCGCCTCGGCCGGATCGCCCGCGAAGACGAAGTGGATGCAGACACGGTCGATGACGGCCTGGTTCTCCATCAACCTGCTCCTCAACTGCCGGAGCATCGGGTCTGCGGTGGAGTCGAGTCGGCCCCCCGAGAACACCCGCTCGATTCCGCCTTCGACCAGCTTCTGCAGCGAGGTCTTGAACAGGTTGTAGGAAGCCGACTGCCTGAACTGGTACAGGTAGAGGTTCCGTTTACCCGTGTCGACGTGGAAGCCGTCCACCCCGTACTCGTTGCCCTTGAAAGAAACCTGGTTTGCCGCGACGTTCCTGGGCAGGTCGAACTCCTGCTCGAGGTAGACCAGACCGAAGTAGTTCTTGCGGGTACCGCCGTGGGTCTTGCTCAGGGCGGCGAAAGCGTTGTCGATCTCGCGGTCACTGATAGGCATTGCACCCTCCTCGAAGGCCTTGTCTCTCGGTCGTGCCGACCAGTGAGGTCAAGTCCCTGATTTCGTGCACCTTAACGCCGCTACGCGTGCAGCGTCCGTTGCTCACAACCGCTCCGTCCAACGGCGCCGTCGCTCCACCGGGGCGGGGCAACGCGCGCCTCAAATGCGAACCGACTGCCATGGGCTGACGCCCACTTCGAGCGGCTCAATATATCGCAACTCCTCTCCTGACGGAGTGCACCGGGACGAGTCCCGACCCTGACCGCCCAAGCACCTTCCGAATCCGGGAACGCTTGCAAGTGGTCGATGGGTGGGCGTCGTGGCTCCCACGCCGGGCGTCTCGCAGCGCCGAAGTTCAGCTACGACAATGTGTTACCTGTGCCAACGCCGGTCGGTTTGCGATGCGGGGCGTCGGAGGGGTAGGCTGTTGCGAGCGCAATGGACGACGTCTACCACCGTTTGGCGGCGAAGCTCGACCGGTTGCCCCACGGCTTTCCGCGTACCGAGAGCGGCGTGGAGTTGCGCATCCTCGCGAAGGTCTTCTCCCCGGAGGACGCCGCCATGGCCCTCGACCTCCTCCCCATCCCCGAGACGGTGGAGGGAATCTCCCGGCGCCTTAGAATTCAAGTCGCTCATTTGCAACAAGTTCTGGACCGGATGGTGACGCGCGGCCAGATCGCCATCGCCCGCTATCGCGGTGAGCACGTCTACATGCTCGCCCCGTTCGTCATCGGGATCTACGAGTTCCAGCTTCCCCACATGGACGCGGAGCTCGCCGCGATGTTCGAGGAGTACGCGCCGGCCCTGGTGAACACGGTGGGAGGCGCGAAGCCCGCCCTCGCCCGCGTCGTGCCCGTCAACGCGCACATCGAGGCACGCGCCGAGGTGCTGCGCCACGAGAACGTGCGCGCGATGATCGAGGGCGCGCGCTCGTTCCGCCTCATGGAGTGCATCTGCCGCAAGGAGCAGGCGGCGCTCGGCAAACAGTGCTCGCACACTCTGGAGACGTGCCTCGCCTTCTCCCCCGAGCCCGACGCCTACGAGCGATTTCCGTACGGCCGCACGGTCTCCCGCGAAGAAACCCTCGCGGTACTCGATCTCGCCGAGCGCGAGGGGCTTGTTCACTGCACCTACAACTTCCAGCGCGAGCAGATGTTCGTGTGCAACTGCTGCTCGTGCTGCTGCGGCTTCCTGCGTGGCGTGAAGGAGTTCGGTGCTCCGAACCTGCTTCTGCACAGCAATTTCGTTGCGGCCATCGCTGCCGAGGGTTGCACCGCCTGCGCCGCCTGCACCGACGGGCGCTGCCCGATGGAAGCCATCTCCGAGCGCGACGGCGTCTATGCCGTGGACGCCCAGCGCTGCATCGGCTGCGGTGCCTGCACGGTGGTCTGCCCGACCGATGCGATCACGCTCGTTCCGCGTCCCCGCGCCGAGCGCACCACCCCTCCGAAGGACATCGTCGCCTGGTCGTTCCGTCGCGCCACCAACCGCTCGGGTTTGCTCCGCACCCTCGCTCAGTTCGGCGGTCTCACCGCGAGGATGGTCGCCTCCCGCCGCGCCCAGACCCGGGACGCGTAACCCTCCGCCCTTCATGCGCCTCCGCGGCTGTCTCCGCCAGCGTCGGCGCCTGGGTCGCGCGCCCGCACCTAGGTGTGCAATAGACTCACTCTCGATTTGTGTTATGGTTCATCAGGGGATCTCAGACGGCGTGGGGGCAGAAAACCTTGTCGAGCGCCTCGCGGCGCACCGGACGCTTGCGGCGGCACCGCGCGCCGAACTGGCGTGGGTGGCGTCGCATGGGCAGTTGATCGAGTTTCCGGCCGGCCACACATTGTTTCGAACAGGCGAGCCGATCGTCGAGTTGTATGTAGTGTTGGCCGGGCGCTTTTCGATCCGCGTTCACCGGGGCTCCGGCTGGCGCAAGGTGATGGAGTGGCGCAGCGGCGACGTGAGCGGCCTGCTCCCCTACTCGCGATTGACGGCCACGCCCGGCGATACTCGCACCGACGAGCCAACCGAAGTGGTCTCGGTCCACCGTGACCTCTTCCCCGAAATGACCCGCGACTGTCACGAGCTGACCGCGATCCTGGTGCACGTTATGCTGGATCGCGCCCGCCACTTCCGGTCGAGCGATCTCCACGACGAAAAGCTGGCCTCACTCGGGCGGCTGGCGGCCGGTTTGGCACACGAGCTGAACAACCCGGCGTCGGCGGTCGCACGCAGCGCCGAAGTGCTCCTCGAGCGTATGCCCGCGGCCGAAGCGGCCTTCCGCGCGCTCGGCGGCGTTCGCCTGTCGCAGGCCGAGCTGGCGGCGTTCAACGAGCTGTGCGAACGGTGCCTGGCAGAAGGCCCCCAGCAGCTGCGGTCGCCCCTCGAGCAGGCCGAAAGAGAGGAGGCGCTCGGTGTGTGGCTGGAGCGCCACGGCCTCGACCGCGCGGCCGCTGAGAGCTTGGCCGAGACCGGCCTAGCCCTCCCGGCGCTTGACGCCGGGGCACGAGCGCTTGGCGCCGAGGCGCTCGGCGCCGCGCTCCCGGCGCTCGCCGCCTCATGCGGCACCCGGCGGCTGGCCTCGGACATCCAGCGCGCCGCGAGCCGTGTTCACGAGCTGGTGGCCGCGGTCAAAGGTTTCACGTACATGGACCAAGCGGCGATACCGAAGCCCGTGGATCTCGCCCGCGGCCTGAGCGACACGCTGACCATCCTGAGGGCGAAGGCCAAGTCGAAGTCGGTGCGATTGCGCGCGGAGGTGGAGCCAGACCTGCCGACCGTCGACGGATTTGGCGGCGAGCTCAACCAGGTCTGGTCCAACCTCATCGACAACGCCATCGACGCGGTTGGCGACGGTGGCAGCGTGGAGGTTAGCGCCCGCCGCCAGGACGGCGCGGTCGTGGTGCGGGTGGTAGACGACGGTCCGGGCATTCCGCCGGAGGTCCGCGAGCGGATCTTTGAGCCCTTCTTCACCACCAAGCCGCAGGGCGATGCCACCGGCCTCGGCCTTGCCATCGCGAGAACCCTGGTCGGCCAGCACGAAGGAGAGATCGAGGTCGAATCGCGGGCCGGCCGCACGGAGTTCCGCGTGACCCTGCCGGCGGGCGCACCCGCCGTGTCTCCTGGTTAGAAAGAGGAGGTTGGTAATGCCCAAGTTTCTGATCGAGGTGCCGCACAAAGAGGAGGCCGTCGAATGCGCCAAGGTCGTGAAGATCTTCCTCAGCAGCGGCTCGCACTTTCTGACGAACGCCGAATGGGGTTGCTTCGACGGAGACCACCACTGCTGGATGATCGTCGACGTGAACGACAAGCAGGAGGCGGTCGGCATCGTGCCGCCCGGGCTACGCGCACAGGCCCGCATCGTCCAACTGAACCGTTTCACCATGGAAAAGATCGACGCCATCCTCCAGCAGCACGGAGGCTGAAGAGAGGAGCCGGGGGCAGCGGTGACAAAGCCGATCCTCCTGACGGTCGACGACGACCCGGAGGTTCTCGCCGCGATCGAGCGCGACCTGCGCGGGCACTATCGCAACGACTACCTGGTGCTCAAGGCGCGCTCCGGCGAGGAGGCCCTCAAGGCGGCGGTCGAGCTGCAACAGCGCGGCAAAGCGATCGCCCTTTTCCTGGTCGACCAGCGGATGCCCGGCATGACCGGCACCGAGCTGCTCGCCGAGTTGCGAAAGCTCTTCCCCGAGGCGCGCAAGGTGCTCCTCACCGCGTATGCCGACACCACGGCGGCAATCGCCAGCATCAACGAGATCGGTCTCGATCACTACCTGCTCAAGCCCTGGGATCCGCCGGAAGAGCGGCTCTATCCGGTCCTCGACGACCTGCTGGCCGAGTGGAAGGCACAGGCGCGGCCAGCCTACGACGGCATCCGGGTCGCCGGCGCCCAGTGGTCGCGCCAGTGCTACCAGGCGAAGGAGTTTCTGGCACGCAATCACGTGCCATACCAGTGGCTCGACATCGACCGCGAAGCGCCGATCGGCGAGCTGGTCCTGCGACTGACGGGGAGCCTGACTCGCCTGCCGGTAGTCCTCTTCCCCGACGGTACCCACATGATCGCGCCGACACACCTCGAGCTGGCGGTAAAGGTGGGACTGCCGACGCAAGCGGAGGGGAAATTCTACGACCTGGTGATCGTCGGTGGGGGCCCGGCCGGGCTGGCCGATGCTGTCTATGGCGCGTCGGAGGGCCTCACCACCCTGTTGATCGAGCAGCACGCTCCGGGAGGTCAGGCGGGCACAAGCTCGCGCATCGAGAACTACCTCGGGTTTCCCGCCGGCGTGACGGGTGCCGACCTCGCGCAGCGCGCCGCCACACAGGCGCGCCGCCTGGGCGCCGAATTGCTGACCGCTCAGGAGGTCGTGGGACTGCGGCGAGAGGATCCCTACCGGGTCATACGGCTGGCCGACGGCACGGAAGTGCGGTGCTACGCCGTCCTGCTGGCGACAGGCATGGCGGTCAGGACGTTGGATGCGCCGGGGATCGAGCGCCTGCTCGGAGCCGGGGTCTACTACGGCGCTGCAACCACTGAAGCTGCGGTCTATCGCGATCAGGACGTGTGCATCGTGGGCGGCGCCAACTCGGCGGGCCAGGGAGCTGTCTTCTTTGCGCGCACCGCGCGACGGGTCACGATGCTGGTGCGCAGCACCGGCCTCGAAACCTCGATGTCGCAGTACCTGATCGAGCGCATCGCCGCGTTGCCCAACATCACCGTGCTGCCGTACATCGAGGTCCGGGAGGCGCGCGGGGATGGGCATCTCGACGAGGTCGTGGTTCGACACCTCGACAGTGGTGAGGAGAGCGTTCTGGCGTGCGCCGCGCTGTTCCTCTTCGTCGGCGCCGCGCCGCGTTCCGAGAGGTTCGCCGGGCTCGTCGAGTGCGACGACCGCGGCTTTATCCTCACCGGCCCGGATCTGCCGCGCAACGGCAACCGGCCGCGAGGTTGGACGCTCGATCGCGATCCCTTGCTGTTCGAGACCAGCGTGCCCGGCGTCTTCGCCGCCGGCGACGTTCGTGCGGGTGCAAACCGCCGCGTCGCCGCCGCCGTCGGTGAGGGGTCGGCGGCAATCTACTCGATCCAGCGTTACCTCGAAACCGTCTAAACCACGCGGCACCCTGAAAGCCCGCCTCGATGCGCCCCGCTTCTCTCGTCGAGGCCTTTACCCTTTCGACGAGCCATGAAACGTAATCGGGTGGCCCGGAAGCCGCCCGAGCAGTTCTTTGCGTTCGTTTTGCGCCAGTTGGCGGCCGCCGCCACCGGCGAACTCTCGACCTGGCCTTCGCCCCTGTGACCGGCGTCGCGCGGCCGCGGCTCTTTGGCGCCGCCATTGCCCGGCCGCGGACATTTGCGTGCTACCGTGCCTGCATCCGCGGGTTGCCAAACCGAGCGAGTTAGGTGGCAAGGCCACCCCAGGGGGTGCGGATGAAGACGATTATGGATCTGATGGCGGAGCGCAAAGGCGTTCGCCGGTTCACTCCGGAGTCTCCGCCTCGCGAGCTCCTGCAGGAGCTGATTGCCGCGGCCGTCACGGCATTGTCGTCCACCAGCCAGCCGCCGTGGCGGTTTCTCGTCGTCACCAACAAGAAGATGATCAAGCAGCTGGCCGCGGCGGCCCGTCGCGCCCTCGAACGCATCGAAAAACGCGTCAAACCGGATCTCTTCGGACCGTACTACCAGCGCACTGCCCCGTTCTCTCAGATCGAGAGCGCGCCGGCTCTGGTCGTCCCGACCTACCGTCACGTCGGGGTCGTCTCTCCGTTCCTCGGTCGGCCCCTCGCGCGCCGGGACGCCGAATCGGTGGCCAAAGTGGAGGAGCTCTCCGGTCTCGTGAGCGCGGTGCTCGCCCTCCAGAACCTGCTGCTTGCCGCGCACGCCTGTGGGCTCGGGGCAGTTGTGATGATCGAGCCGCTCGTCGCGCTTCCGGCGATAGACGAGCTTCTTGCCGTGCCGCTCTCCTGGCACGTGGCGGCCCTGGTGGCGGTGGGCTACCCGGACGAGACCACAGAGCCGCCGCCACACCCGCCGGTCGGGAGCGTCATGGTCTGGCTGGATTGAGTTCGGCCGCAGGCTTGCGAGCCCTCGTGAGAACAGCCAGGCAACAACGCCTCGGCGTGGGACCCTGCGCGCCTCTGGCGCTCGGGTAGGGCCCTGCGCCGATACCGGGAGCCGCCATGAGAAAACGGGCGGTACCCAGGGCGCCCGACGAGTCTGACGTTTCCTTGCTTGGGCCGGCCGGCAGGCGCCGCTATCGGCGAGCCTTTGACCTGGCCCCGGCCTTCCCCTTCGGCGCCGCCTTCTTTTTGGCCGTCGGCTTCTTCGCGCCGGGCCTGGCACTCTGCCTCGGCTTGAGCGTTGCCTTCGCCTTCGCAGCACCCTTGGGCTTGCCGGCGACCGACTTCGATCCTCGTGGGTGGGTAAGCTGAGCCTGTGCCGCCGCCAACCGCGCGATCGGCACGCGGAACGGCGAGCAGGAGACGTAGTTCATCCCCACGATGTGGCAGAACTCGACCGAGTTGGGCTCGCCACCGTGTTCGCCACAGATCCCGACCTTGAGATTCGGCCTGGTCGCGCGGCCGAGCTTGATTCCCATGTCGACGAGCTGCCCCACGCCTTCCCGGTCGAGGATCTGGAACGGGTCTACAGGCAGGAGCTTCTTCTCGACGTAGTCCGGTACGAAGCCGCCGATGTCGTCGCGCGAGAATCCGAACGTCATCTGGGTGAGGTCGTTGGTGCCGTACGAGAAGAACTCGGCGGTGCCCGCGATTTTGTCCGCGGTTAGTGCCGCTCGCGGGATCTCGATCATCGTCCCGTACATGTGCTCGATCCTCTTGACCCCGTATTTGGCGCATACCTCGTCGTGGATACGCTTCGCGATCGCCTTCTGATGGTCGAGCTCGGAGACCAGGCCGACCACAGGGACCATGATCTCGGGGAAGACCTTCTTCCCCTCACGCGTCAGCTCGACAGTGGATTCCAGGATGGCGCGGATCTGCATCTCCGAGATCTCGGGGAAGGTGACGCCTAGACGCACGCCCCTGTGGCCCATCATTGGGTTGGACTCGTGCAGGTCGTCGGCGCGCTTGGTGAGCTCCCCCGCGTTGATGCCGAGCGCCTCGGCGAGCCTGGCTCGCTCGTCAGGGTTGTTCGGCACGAACTCGTGCAGCGGTGGGTCGAGGAGGCGGATGGTCACCGGCAGCCCGTCCATGACCGCCAGCGTCGCCTTGATGTCTTTCTTGACGAACGGGTAGAGCTCGCTGAGTGCGGCGCGCCGCTCGGCTTCGGTCGAGGAGACGATCATCTTGCGCAGAAGGAACAGCGGCTGCTCGGAGTCCTTGCCGTAAAACATGTGCTCGGTACGAAAGAGGCCGATCCCCTCGGCGCCAAACTCGCGCGCCTTGGCAGCGTCGTCCGGCGTGTCTGCGTTGGTGCGGACGTTGAGCGCGCGGAACCCGTCCGCGAGCCTCATGAACTGCCGGAAGCGCGGGTTCTCGGTTGCGTCCATCATCGCCAGCGCCCCAGCGTAGACGTGCCCTCTTGTTCCGTTGAGCGTCAGAACGTCTCCCTCCTTGAACAGCCGCCCGCCCACCTTGATCGTCTTGCGATGTACGTCCACGACCAGCCCCCCCGCCCCGACGATGCAGCACTTCCCCCACCCGCGGGCGACGAGCGCCGCGTGCGAGGTCATCCCGCCGCGAGCCGTCAGAATCCCGACCGAAGCCCGCATTCCCTCAACGTCCTCGGGGTTGGTCTCTTCACGCACGAGGAGCACCTTCTTGCCCGTCTTGGTCCAAGTCACCGCGTCGGCGGCCGTGAACACCATCTGCCCCACCGCCCCGCCTGGCCCGGCGGGGAGACCCTTGGCGATCAGCTCAGCCCCCTTCTCGGCCGCGGGGTCGACGATGGGATGCAGAAGCTCTTCGAGCTGCGCTGGCGCCACGCGCATTACGGCTTCTTCCTTGGTGATGAGCCGCTCCTTTAGCATGTCCATCGCCATGTTGAGAGCGGCGGTGCCGGTCCGCTTGCCGACGCGGCACTGCAGCATCCAGAGACGCCCCTCCTGGATCGTGAACTCAATATCCTGCATGTCGCGGTAGTGCTTCTCGAGCGTGCGGCGGATCTTGTCGAGCTGGTTATAGACCCCGGGCATCGCTTTCTGGAGCGACGGCAGGTGCCTGTTCTGCTCGTTCTTGGTGTCCTCGTTGAGTGGGTTCGGGGTGCGGATCCCCGCGACCACGTCTTCGCCCTGAGCGTTGGGCAGCCACTCGCCGTAGAAGCGGTTCTCACCGGTCGCCGGGTTGCGCGTGAACGCCACCCCGGTCGCCGAGGTCTCGCCCATGTTTCCGAACACCATGGCCTGGACGCTCACAGCCGTGCCCCACTCGTTCGGGATGGCCTCGATGCGCCGATACGAGACCGCACGCTTTCCATTCCACGATGCGAACACCGCGCCGATCCCGCCCCACAGCTGCTTCCAGGGATCCTCGGGGAACTCCTTGCCCAACACCTCGCGGACCCGCACCTTGAACTTCGCGATGAGCTCCTTGAGCTCGGCCTCGGTGAGGTCGGCGTCCGTGGCCCGCCCACGCCTCTCCTTCATCTCGTGGAGCATCCGGTCGAGCTGCTGGCGGATCCCCCTGCCCTCGGCCGGCTCGATGCCTGCGGCCTTCTCCATGACGACGTCCGAGTACATCATGATCAGGCGCCGGTAGGCGTCGTAGACGAAGCGCGGGTTGTTGGTCCTCGCGATGAGCCCGGGGATCGTCTTCGAGCACAGCCCGACGTTGAGAACCGTCTCCATCATCCCCGGCATCGACCTGCGGGCGCCGGAGCGCACCGACAGGAGCAGCGGGTCGGCCGCGTCGCCGAACTTGGCGTCCATGATCCTCTCGACCTTGCCCAGCGCCTTCTTCACGTCGGCCTCGAGCATGTCGGGGTACGAGCGGCCATGCTCGTAGTAGTGAGTGCAGACCTCGGTCGTGATGGTGAAGCCGGCAGGCACCGGAATCCTCAGATTCGCCATCTCCGCGAGGTTGGCGCCCTTCCCCCCGAGCAGGTTCTTCATCTCTGCGCGGCCATCCGCCGCCCCACCGCCGAAGAAGTAGACCAGCTTGCGATTCGCCACGTTCATCCTCCCCTTTCAAGAGCGGGCCGGAGCCCACCCGCGGGCGGCCACGCCCGCTACCGTGCAACCTCACTGGCTCATGGAGCCGAAAGCCTCGATACGTCGGCCAGGCGCAGGAAAACCTTCTCGACGCGGCCCAGCAGCGCCAGGCGCGCCGCCCGCAGGTCCTTGTCTTCACAGATGACCAGCACGTCCGTGAAAAACGTGTCGAGCGGCGCCGCGAGTCCTGCGAGCGCCCGCAGCCCCATCTCGTGATCCCCGCGCTCGACCGTCCGCTGGACCTCCTTCTCGGCCCTGGAGACGGCTGCCAGCAGCTCCTTCTCGGCCGGTTCGCGCAGAAGCTGGCCCATGAAGCGCCCCTCACCGCTCTTGGAGACCATGTTTCGCACCCGCTTGAACGCCACCGCCAGGGAGCCGAACACCTCCTCCCCGCGCACGGCCTCCAATGCCCGGGCGCGCGCAACGTCGTCGGGGACGACACCCCAGCGTGCGGCCAGCACCGCGTCCGCGACCTCGGGCTTCACACCGGCCGCCGTCGTGAGGTAGTAGCGCACGCGTTCCTCCAGGAAGTCCAGCAGCGCCGCAACGGCCGCGTCCATCTCGCCGGTCACCGTGTCCTTGCGGAGAAGGAGCGCCCGGTGTGTCGCCTCCTGCAGGTCGCAGCGCAACGGGGCCTCCGCGGCGATACGCACCACTGCCAGCGCCGCGCGCCGAAGGGCAAACGGGTCCTTGCTCCCCGATGGGATCTCCCCTGCGCCGAACATCCCCGCCAGAGTGTCCAGGCGATCCGCCACGCCAACGATGGCCGCAAGCGGGCCACGGGGAAGGGCACCCTCCAGGCCGACCGGCACGTACTGGTCGGCGACCGCGTGCCAGACCTCCTCCGGCTCGCCGCCGAGCCGCGCGTAGATTCCGCCGATCACGCCCTGAAGCTCCGGGAACTCGCCGACCATGGAGGTCGTGAGGTCGAGCTTGAGGAGGGAGCACGCGTGCGCGATCAGCTCCGGAGCGAGGCCGAGTTCGGCAGCCTCGGCGAGGGACCCGGCGAGCGCCTCGACCGCCTTGGACTTCTGCGCGAACGTCCCGACCTTCTGGTGAAACATCACCTTGGCGAGTGCCTCGCGCCTGGACGCGAACGGCTTCTTGCGGTCCTGACTGAAGAAGAACGCGGCATCGGCGAGGCGCGCACCCGCCACCCACTCGTTGCCGCGACGCACGTGGCCCTCGGGGTCGTCCGGGCGATCGCAGACAGCGAGGAAGTACGGCGCCACCGCGCCGTCCCGCACCAGCACCAGGCACTTCTGGTGGTGGCGCAGGGTGGTGACCAGTACCTCGTCGGGCAGATCAAGGAAACGCCCGGCAATCTCCCCGCGCAACAGGCCCGGACACTCCACGAGCTCCGCCATCTCAGCCAGCAGCGCGGGGTCTGGCCTGACCTCGCACCCCACCTCGGCTGCCAGCGACCCTGCGCAGCCCTCGATGGTGCGGCGGCGCTCCTCCGGGTCCAGCACCACCCCGGCCTCCGCCAGCAGGTGCTCGTACGCGGCGAATCCCTTCACGCCCCTGACATCGATGCGACCGGGGCTTGTGACCCGGTGGCCGACCGTGCTGCAGTTGGAGCCGACGCCGAAGAGAGACACGGGAACCTTTTCGGTGAAGGCACCCTCGCCGAACAACGCGACGATCTTGTGGACGGGGCGCACGAACGTGTGCTCCCCGCTCCCCCACCGCATCGCCTTGGGCACGTGCAGCTCGGGGATGATCCGCTCGCAGATCTCGCCGAGCACCTCGGGGGTCGGCCTGCCGGGCATTTGCTTCGTGGCCGCCACGACCTCGCCCTTGGGGCCCTGGGCCACGCGCAGGCTGTCCACCGAGACTCCCAGTCCCTTCGCGAAACCGAGTGCCGCAGGTGTCGGCGAGCCGTCGTTCGAGAACGCGGCGCGAACCGGTGGCCCGAACACTTCCTCTTCGCGGTCCGGCTGCATTGCCGGCAGGCCCGCGGCGTGCACAACGATGCGGCGCATGGTGGAGGCCACTCGGACCGTGAAGCCCTGGTAGCCGGCCCCGGCAAGCTCGCTGGCGAAATTCTCGGTGAGCTGCTCGCGAATCGAGGGGAGGGCGTTTGCCGGGATCTCCTCGCAAAGGAGCTCGAGCAGGAACTCTCCGGTCATGACCGGCTCCCCGGCTCGCCTTCGTCTCTCTTGCTCCGCGATGAGCCCCCTCGTTTCCGCCCACCCGAGCCCCCATGCGGGGTGGCCGCCCGCCCGTTCCCCGCGTTCCCTCGGTTGCGAGGCGCGGCGTTGCCCTTCTGGGCTTCGTTGTCCTGGCGATGGAGGAGCGGGAACGAGAGCCGTTCCCGCTGGGCGATGTACGCCCGGGCGCAGCGCTGGGCTATCTTCCGCACACGCCCGATGAGCGCGACCCGCTCGGTCACGGCGATCGCGCCACGCGCGTCCAGGAGGTTGAAGAGGTGCGACATCTTGAGCGCGGCCTCGAGGGCCGGGATCACCAGAGGCTCCTCCTGCTCGAGGCACCGCCCCGCCTCCCGCTCCCAGTCCTCGAACTGGCGCCGGAGCATATCGACGTCGGCGACGTCGAATGCGTAGCGGGACAGCTCCACCTCGTCCTGATGCCGGACCTGCCCGTACGTGAGTCCCCCGCCCCATTCCATCTCGAAGCCCGAGTTCTTTCGCTGCAAGAACATCGCGATGCGTTCCAGGCCGTAGGTGAGCTCCGCCGAGATCGGCTGCAGGTCGAGACCGCCGGCCTGCTGGAAGTAGGTGAACTGCGTGATCTCCACGCCGTCAAGGAGGACCTGCCAGCCGACGCCCCAGGCCCCCAGGGTCGGGGACTCCCAGTTGTCCTCCTCGAAGCGCACGTCGTGGACGGCAGGCTCGACGCCGAGGGCGGCCAGCGAGGCCAGGAAGAGCTCCTGCACGTTTTCGGGAGCGGGCTTCAGGATGACCTGCATCTGAAAGTGCTTGCCGAAGCGGAAAGGGTTCTCCCCGAAGCGGGCGTCGGCAGGGCGCCGAGAGGGCTGCACGTACGCCACCCGGTACGGCTCGGGCCCGAGAACGCGCAGGAACGTCTCAGGATGCATGGTCCCGGCCCCGACCTCGAGGTCGTAGGGCTGCTGGACAACGCATCCTTGCTCGCCCCAGTAGCGCGAGAGGGTGAGAATAAGTGACTGCAAATCCACTAGTTACCGCCTTTGGCGCCGCTGCGGGCACGCACGGTCGTGCAGTCTATCACGAGGTTGGCTGCCTCGCGCGGCGTGGGCACTCGATCCCGCGCTGCGATGGGCGGGGGTCACCCCCACCCAACGGAACCGGTTCGGATCAAAGGGTCTCGACGCTGACATTCACGAGCGGATCGACGAGTGACTTGGGGATGAGCGCGGGCCAGTACGCGACGACCTCCTGCGGCTTGGGGCGGCCGCCGGCAAAACCGGTAACCCCCGGCGGGCCGGCGGTGACCAGTGGCGCAAGCTCGTAGCCGAACCGGGCCACCGCGGCGCGGTCCGGACCGCGAACCGCCAGGTGCAAAGCCACCTCGGGCGGGTCCGCACCGACGTCTCCGAGGCCCGGGTGGCAGGCACCGGTGCCGAGGATCTCAATGACGCGGTCCTCGTCGGCAAAACTGACACCCGCCTTCGCAAGCCGCCGCCAGACGACATCGGCCGCGAGGCGCGCCTTTTCCACCGCTCGCGGCCCCGAGATCACGAGTTGGCCCGATGCCTTCCACCCGTCCTGATAGGAGGCCGAGACCTTGTAGAACGCCGTGCGGGGGAGACCTTTGATGCCGTGCACGCGAACGCGGTGCTCCCCCTCCTGCTGCAGCTGCGCCGAGGCGAAGTCGGCCACGCAGTCCGGGGTGATGTACGCGCGCGGGTCGCCCATTTCGTAGACGAGCTGCTCCGCCACGGTCGCGGTCGTCACGAGGCCACCCGTGCCGGTGTGCTTGGTGACCACGAAGCTGCCGTCGGCCTCGCACTCGAGCACGGGGTAGCCCACATCCCAGAGGTCAGGCACCTCCCACCAGCGGGAAAAGTTGCCACCCGTGGCCTGCGCGCCGCACTCGATGACGTGGCCGGCCACGGTACCGGCGGCCAACAGGTCCCAGGCGTCCTCCGGCCATCCGAATTCATGCACGAGTGGACCGAGCGCCAGCGAGGTGTCCGTGATGCGGCCGGCAAGGACGATCTGGGCCCCCTGGTCGAGGGCGGCGGACACCGGGCGAGCGCCCAGGTACGCGTTGGCCGAGAGCACCTTGTGCCTCACCTCGCACAGTCGCTTCCCCGTCTCCATGTGCTCGAGGTGGTGCCCGGCCCCGCAGAGCTCGCCGATCCTCGGGAGCAGATCGTCGCCCTCGATCACGCCGACCTTCAGCCCCGAGATGCCGAGCTCCCGTGCAACCCGGAAAACCTCCTCGCGGCAGGCGGGCGGGTTGAGGCCGCCGGCGTTGGTGACGACCTTCACGCCCCGTTCGGCGATCACCGGGAGCGCACGACGCAGGAGGGCGATAAAGTCTGCCGCGTAGCCCTTGTGGGGGTCGCGCAGCCGCTGCCGCATCATGATCGAGAGCGTCACCTCGGCGAGGTAGTCCAGACCCAGGTAGTCGAGCGGACCGCGAGTGAGCAGCTCGAGCGGCGCGTCGATGCTATCCCCCCAGAACCCCTGCCCGTTGCCGATGCGAACTACCCTGCCCATGGCTCCCCCGCGCGGTCAGTGTATCCCGGACCATTCACGAAGCTACCCGTTGCCTGCTTTCCCCTTGCCGGGACCGTCGACACGAGGTAACGTCGAAACGCGAGCCCTGAGGGTTTGGGGCCACAACGGGCGGGGGGAGGCCACAATGAGGGTCGGCATCGTCGGCTATGGCGCCTACATTCCACGGCGGCGCATCCGTCTTGGGGAGATCGCCGCCGTCTGGGGCGCCGATGCCGCCACGTACGAACGCGGCCTGGAGCTGCACGAAAAGTCCGTCCCGGCTTCGGACGAGGACACGGTCACGATGTCCGTCACCGCGTCACGCCGGGCGCTGGCGCGGGCGAAGATTGACCCGTCCTCCATCGGTGCGGTCTATGTTGGCTCGGAGTCGCACCCGTACGCCGTGAAACCTTCGGGTACGATCGTGGCCGAGGCCCTGGGCGCCACGCCGGCGGTGCACTGTGCTGACCTGGAGTTCGCCTGCAAGGCCGGGAGCGAAGGGATGTTCCTTGCGGCAGCGCTCGTCAAATCAGGCGAGGTCCAACACGCCCTCGCAGTTGGCGCCGACACCTCGCAGGGGGCTCCCGGGGATGCACTCGAGTACTCCGCAGCGGCCGGGGCAGCGGCGTTCATCTTCGGAAGCTCGAACCTCGTTGCCACGCTCGAGGCCCAGGTCTCGTTCATGACCGACACTCCCGACTTCTGGCGACGCGAGTACATGCGCTACCCTCGCCACGCCGGCCGCTTCACCGGCGAGCCCGCATACTTCAAGCACACCCTGGGGGCCACCCGCATGTTGCTCGAGAAGACCGGCCTGCAGCCGAAGGATTTCGCCTTTGCCGTCTTCCACCAGCCCAACGGAAAGTTTCCGATGCGCGCGGGAAAGCTGGCGGGCTTCCGCCGCGAGCAACTGGAGGCAGGGTGGCTCTCGCCGTGGCTCGGCAACACCTACTCCGGTGCCTCGCCGATCGGATTGACGGCGATCCTCGACCAGGCCAGGCCAGGCGACCGCATCCTCATGGTCTCGTACGGTTCCGGCGCGGGGTCCGACGGCTTCGTGTGGACCGTGACCGAGCGCATCGATGAGGTGCGTGCCGCGGCTCCTGCCACCCGCGACCAGCTCGACAACGGGAAGCTGTACGTGTCCTACGGCACGTATGCCAAGCTGCGGGGCAAGATCCGCATGGGCGAGTGAGGGGGGAGACCATGCGAGACGTCGCAATCGTTGGAGTTGGGCTTTCCAGGTGGGGCGAGGTGTGGGACGCCTCGCTCCGGACGTTGTGGACCGAGGCGGCGCTGGCGGCGCTCGACGACGCGGGCCTCGACCGCGTCGACTCGATCACGGTCGGCAGCATGACCCCGGGCCTGTTCGTCGGCCAGGAGCACCTGGGTGCCCTGCTGGCCGATGAGCTGGGCATGGCCGGCGTGCCTGCCACCCGGGTGGAGTCCGCCTGCGCATCCGGAGGGGTGGCCCTCAAGGTCGGCTTTGCCGAGGTGGCGGCGGGGCTCGCGGACATCGTTCTGGTGACCGGCGTCGAGAAGATGACCGACGTCTCGGGCGACGAGTGCACGGCTGCGCTTGCCGCCGCCGCCGATGCGGAGCTGGAGGTTTTCTACGGCGCCACCTTCCCCGGCCTGTACGCGATGATGGCGCGCGCACACATGGCTCGCTGGGGAACGACGCGCGAGCAGCTCGCAATGGTCGCCGTGAAGAACCACCGTCATGGAGCGCTCAACCCGCACGCCCAGTACCGCCAGGAGATCACGGTCAAGGACGTGATCGAGGCCGCCAAGGTCGCGGAGCCGCTGACCATTCTTGACTGCTCCCCGATCACCGACGGCGCCGCTGCGCTCGTGTTGGCCGAGATCGGCGTTGCACGCAAGTTGGCGAAGGGCCGCCCGATCGTTCGGGTCGCTGGCGTCGGTCAGGCTACCGACCGCATCGCCCTCCAGTCGCGCGCCGATCTGACAACGCTGCCGGCCACGACGCTGGCCGCTCAGCGCGCGTTCAAGATGGCGGACAAGGGGCCGGCGGACGTCCATCTCGCCGAGGTCCACGACTGCTTCACGATTGCCGAGATCGTCGTGGTCGAAGCCCTCGGGCTCTGCAAGCCGGGCGAAGGGGGTTGCCAGGCCTCCTCGGGCCGAACTGCCCTGGGTGGGGAGTTGCCAGTCAACCCATCGGGCGGCCTCAAGTCCAAGGGGCACCCGGTGGGTGCCACCGGCGTTGCCCAGGCGGTCGAGATCACAACGCAGCTGCGAGGTGCCGCCGGGAAGCGCCAGGTGAAGGGCGCCCGCGTCGGCCTCACCCAGAACATGGGCGGCACCGGAGCATCCACCGTTGTCCACATCCTGGAGGTGGCCTCATGAGCACGCTCAACCCGGCCCGCGTGGCGCGCGAGTTCCCCTCGCGTTACCGCCTCGAGGCGGCACGCTGTGATGCGTGCGGTGCGGTCTCCTTCCCCCCGCGCCTCGTGTGCCCGTCGTGCCGCGGGCGGAAGTTCAAGGTGGTCCCGCTCCAGCCCGAAGGGAAGGTGCTGACCTGGACGGTGATCCACGTCGGCCCCTCGAGCCATAAGCACGAGGTCCCGTACGCCCTCGCTGTCGTCGAGCTGGCCGACGGCGTACGCATCACCTGCCAGATCGCCGACGTCGATCCCGCCCAGGTGGCGGCCGGGATGCCGGTGCGGCTCGAGTTCCGGCGCATCCAGGAGGACGGCGAGGCCGGAGTGATCGCGTACGGCCACAAGGCCGTCCCGGCGTAAGGCCCAGCGCACGCGGCGCAGGGACTCCAAACTAGACGCCGCCTGCACGGATGGCGTACAAACGGTTGGGGAATCAAAACGACCGGAACTCATTCGCATGGCGGCTCGTGCGGTATTGAGTCGCTAGTGGAGGAGACCATGGTACGGCAGGCAGGTGCGGCCGTTGGCATGCTGTTCTTTGCGCACGTAGCGGCGGCGCAGTTCGGACAGCAGGGGAACAAGCTGGTCGGCACAGGCGCCATCGGGTACGCCCGACAGGGCCAGTCCGTGGCGATCTCGGCTGACGGCAACACTGCGATCGTCGGCGGTAATCGCGATAACTCCAGGGTCGGCGCCGCCTGGGTGTTCACGCGCACTGGAAACGTGTGGTCACAGCAGGGCAGCAAGCTGGTTGGTTCGGGCGCCGTCGGGGCCGCTCAGCAGGGCTTCTCGGTGGCGATCTCGGCGGAGGGCAACACTGCCATCGTCGGCGGGCCCGAGGACAACTCCGGTGCCGGTGCCGCGTGGGTGTACACACGTAGCGGGGGTGTGTGGTCGCAGGAGGGGAGCAAGCTGGTCGGCACGGGCGCCATCGGGGCTGCCCAGCAGGGCTACTCGGTGGCGATCTCGGCGGATGGGAACGTCGCTATCGTCGGCGGATACGCGGACAACTCTGGGGTTGGCGCCGCATGGGTCTTCAGCCGCAGTTTGGGGGTGTGGTGGCAACAGGGCAGTAAGCTGGTCGCTACAAACACCATAGGGGGTGCACACGGGGGCAGCTCGGTGGCGATCTCGGCGGATGGCAGAACCGTAGTCGTGGGCGCACATGGCGACAACTCCGGTGCCGGCGCTACGTGGGTGTTCACTCGCATAGGAGTGGTGTGGGCGCAGGAAGGCAGCAAGCTCGTCGGCACGGGCGCGGTTAGGGTTGCCGGGCAAGGCACCTCGGTGGCGATCTCGGCGGACGGAAACACGGCCATCGTGGGCGGCCCAAGCGATGCGTCCGCTATGACCCCTGATTACAGCGTCTCGGTCGGCGCGGCGTGGGTGTTCACGCGCAGCGGGGGGGTGTGGTCACAGCAGGGGAGCAAGCTGATCGGCACGGACGCCGTGTACGCCACGCAGGGCTGGTCGGTTGCGATCTCGGGCGATGGCAACACCGCCATCGTCGGCGGGCCTGGCTTCTGGTCCCAGACCAACGCCGCGTGGGTGTTTACCCGCAGCGGGGGGGTGTGGTCGCAGCAGGGCAGCAAGCTGGCCGGCACGGACGCCGTGTTTGCCCACCAGGGATGGTCGGTGGCGATCTCGGCGGACGGCAGCACCGCCATCGTCGGCGGCCCAGACGACAACTCCGAGGTCGGCGCCGCGTGGGTCTACTCGCTCCCCGCTTTCACCGCCTGGGTGCCAGTGGTGGCCCACAACCCCGGCCTCAACCAAAGCCAGTGGCGCAGCGCCCTCGGCCTGCTCAACACCGCCAGCGTCACGGCTAACGTGCAACTCGACTTCTTCAGCAGCGGCGGCGTCGTGACCAATACGACCTACGTGCCGACTGAAACGCAGTTGATCCTGACCGATGTGCTCGCGCAACTTGGCGCCAGCGGCCAGGGAGCCCTCGAGGTCCTCTCGGACCAGGCGCTCAAGGTCACCTCGCGCACCTACAACCAGGTCTCATCGGACGAAAGCTGCTATCCCAACGGCACGCAGGGACAAGACTATCCGACGCTTGTCGCCAGGGATGGCCTGGCGGCTGGGAGCAGCGCATACCTCGCCGGCCTGGTCGAGAACGCCTCCTACCGATGCAATATCGGTCTGGTGAACGCGGGCTCGGTCGCAGCGGCGGTGCTGGTGGAGCTCTACGACGGAGCCGGGACGAAGCTCACCGACTACACGGTGAGCCTGAATCCAGGCCAATGGAAGCAGGAGACGCAGCCCTTCAAGAACAGGGCGGGGCAGATGGCGATGGACCGTGGATACGCGAGAATCACGGTGCAGTCGGGATCAGGGGTGTTCGGGTTCGCCTCGGTGGTCGACAACATAACCAACGACCCAACCACAGTCGCCATGCAGCGGTAGCGGCAGTCCGTGCCGCCGGCTTAACGGCGGCTGCGCGCAGGGCGCAGCTAGAGTCGGGAGCTGCGCTCTCTGTTCATTCCCTGTACCGACTTCCCTCTACCCTCTC
>Ga0154638_1018_pt2 | contig 22502 bp, 17 predicted proteins | sample Rifle2008BG13ft_FD_116067 | JGI IMG/M metagenome (GOLD analysis project Ga0154638, IMG submission 116067) | Acidobacteria bacterium RBG_13_68_16 | reverse complement strand
GGTGCCGCAGAGCCCCCCGCAACATATAGTGGCGGCCCGTGGGGGAATCGAACCCCCGCTTCCGGCGTGAGAGGCCAGCGTCCTAACCACTAGACGAACGGGCCACCGTGGGCGCGGAGCCTACCACGAAGGCAGAATCTGTGTAAACCCGCCATCAGATTGAAGGCCTGAACGTTGCGTCGCTCCGTGGAGGGTCCCCACCGGTGCCGGATTCGGCTTGGCGTCACAGGGCAAACCCGCTATACTCTGCCCGGCGCAGGGCGCGCTGATAGCTCAATTGGATAGAGCATCTGACTACGGATCAGAAGGTTGGGGGTTCGAGTCCCTCTCGGCGCGCCAGTTGCCCTCCTTCTCGTCCTTGTGGATCAACCGGAGTGTCGGCGGTGGTCGAAGTGACCCTCGCGCCACGCTCGGGGCTGGTCTCCGACATCAATCGTCCCACAGTGAGCAGAATGCGCTGCCACGCCCTGCCACTGGATCGCGGGCGGCTGCTCGGGAGTCCGCGTTTCCGGCTCAGAACCGGCGGGCTGCGACCGCGTAGACTTGACGGGCCGCCGATGCCCGACGGCCGACCTTTGCGCGAGGAGGCACAATGATCGATGCGGGACGTGGCCGCAAAGCGGGTGTGCTGGGGATCTTCCTGGCGGTGTTCGTGGCGGTGGCGGCGCAGTCGGCGGAGAGGGCGCTCTGGCTGCGCTACCCGGCGATCTCGCCCGATGGCAAGACCGTAGCGTTCACCTACCACGGCAACCTATGGAAGGTCGCCTCGACGGGTGGGACCGCGGAGCCGTTGACGCTGAGCGATGCCCACAACACGATGCCTGTGTGGTCGCCGGACGGGACAAAGATCGCATTTGCCTCCGACCGCTACGGCAACTTCGACGTGTTCGTGATGCCGGCCGAGGGGGGCGAGGCCCAGCGGCTGACGTTCCACTCGGCCGACGAGACCCCGTCGAGCTTCACGCCGGACGGGAAGGCCGTGCTTTTCAGCGCCGCGATCCTCGACTCGGCGGCGAACGTGCTGTTCCCGACCGGTGCGCAGCCGGAGCTCTACGAAGTCGGCCTGGACGGCGGGATGCCCAGGCAGGTGCTGACCACCCCGGCGATCTACGCCGTGTTCGACCGCGAGGGCAAGCGCCTCGCGTACTCCGATCAGAAGGGGTACGAAATGGAGTGGCGCAAGCACGACAACTCCTCGTTCGCCCGCGACGTCTGCCTCTACGACGTGGCCAGCGGCAAGCACACGCAGCTCACGCCTGCGGGCGCGGACAACCGCCAGCCGGTGTGGGCCCCCGACCAGAAATCCCTGTATTTCCTTTCGGAGCGGAGCGGGACGTTCAACGTGTGGCGGCTGGAGCTGGCGGACCCGCAGCATCCGGCGCAGGTCACGTCGCACACGATCCACCCGGTGCGGTTCCTGAGCGTCTCCCACGACGGGGAGCTGTGCTACGGGTTCGACGGGGAGATCTGGGTCCGCCCCGCCGGTGGCGCCGAGAGCAGGCGCCTAGAGGTCGTCGTCGCGGCGGACCAGCGCGACCTCGAGACCAAGGGGATCGACGTGTCGGAAGAGATCACCGAGTTCGACGCCTCCCCGGACGGGAGCGAGATCGCGTTCGTCGCCCGGGGCGAGGTGTTCGTCGCGTCCACGGAGCATGGCACGACGAGGCGGATCACGAACACCCCGGAGCAGGAGAGGTCGGTGAGCTTCTCGCCCGACGGCCGGAGCCTGCTGTACGCCTCGGAGCGCGGCGGGAGCTGGAAGATCTACCGCACCGACCTGACCGACAAGGAGGAGCCGAACTTCTTCAACGCCACCGCATTGAAGGAGACGCCGGTGGTGGAGAGCAGCCTCGAGGCGTTTCAGCCCCACTTCTCCCCGGACGGCACGGAGGTCGCCTACCTCGAGGAAAGGACCACCCTGAAGGTCGTGAACCTCAAGACCGGCAAGAGCCGGACGATCCTGCCCGGCGACCTCAACTACTCCTACCTGGACGGCGACCAGTGGTACCAGTGGTCGCCGGACGGGCGCTGGTTCGCGGTGCAGTTCCTCAGCCACACCCGGTGGTCGTCCGAGGTCGGGGTCGTCCCGTCGTCGGGGGAAGGGACGCTCGTCAACGTGACCAAGAGCGGGTTTGAGGACGTGCAGCCGCACTGGGCGATGAAGGGAGAGGTCCTGTACTGGGGAACGGACCGGTACGGCTTGCGCGCGCAATCCGGGGACTCGAGGGAATACGACGTGTACGCCGCGTTCCTCACCCGCAAGGCGTGGGACCGTTACCGCCTCGACGAGGCGGCCTTCGACCAGCTCAAGGCGAAGGAGAAAGAGAAGGACAAGGACAAGGAGAAGGCGAAGGACAAGGAAGCGGGCAAGGAGAAGGGCGCCGTGGAGGCGAAGGAACCCAAGCTTCCCGAGCCGGTCACGATCGAGTTCGACGGCCTCGACGACCGGATCGTCCGGCTCTCGCTTCACTCCGCAAGCCTGGCGGGGGCGGCACTGTCACCCGACGGCGAGACGCTCTACTACCTCGCGAAGTTCGAGAAGGGGTTCGACCTCTGGAAGCTCGTCCCACGCAAGAAGGAGGTCAAGCTCCTGGCAAAGCTCGACGCCAAGGAGGCCGACTTCCAGCTCGACCGAGAAGGCAAAAAAGCATTCGTCCTTGCGGACAACCACCTGACGACGGTAGACCTTGAGTCGGGCAAGAGCACACCGGTGAAGGCGTCGGCGCGGATGGACCTCAACGCGCGAGCCGAACGGGCGTACATGTTCGAGCACGCCTGGCGCCAGACGCTCAAGAAGTTCCTGGACGTGAAGATGCACGGCGTGGACTGGCAGGCGATGAAGGCCGCGTACGCTCACTTCCTCCCGTACATCGACAACAACCGCGACTTCGCGGAGCTGATCTCGGAGATGCAAGGGGAGCTCAACGCCTCGCACACCGGAGGTCGATACCGGCCCCAAAAGCAAGAGGGCGCCGCAACCGCCGCCCTAGGCTTCTTCCCGGATCCCACGTACACGGGCGAGGGGGTGGCGATCCTCGAGGTCATCGAGGGCGGACCGCTACAGAAGCAAGGGACGAGGATCAAATCCGGAGTCGTGATCGAGGCGATCGACGGGACCAAGGTCCTGGCCGGCGCGAACTGGTACCCGCTGCTCAACCGCAAGGCAGACGTGCCTGTGCGGCTCGCCCTGTTCGATCCGAAGGGCGGCGCACGCTGGGAGGAGAGCGTGAAGCCGATCTCCTGGAGGGCGCAGTCGGGGCTCGTGTACCAGCGCTGGGTTCGCTCCCGTCGCGACGAGGTCGATCGGCTCTCCGGCGGGCGACTGGGCTACGCCCACATCCGCGGGATGGACGATGGCGCCTACCGGGAGATCTTCGAGGAGATCTTCGGGCGCGCCGTGGACAAGGACGCGATCATCCTGGACACGCGCTGGAACGGTGGCGGGAACCTGGTGGAGGCGCTGACGGTGTTCCTGAGCGGCAAGGTGTACGCGAAGGACGTGCCGCGCGGCCAGCAGGTCGGCGTGGAGCCGTACCAGCGCTGGACCAAGCCGTCGATCGTGATCATGGGCGAGGGGAACTACTCCGACGCCCACTGCTTCCCGATGGCGTACACGCAACTCGGTCTCGGCGAGACCGTGGGGATGCCGGTTCCGGGTACGTGCACCTCGGTGTGGTGGGAGCGCCTGCAGGACCGCAACCTGGTGTTCGGGATCCCTGAGGTCGCGCTCGTGGACATGCAGGGCGACATCATGGAGAACAAGCACCTCGGTCCGACCTACCTGGTGCCCAACGACCCGGCGCTGGTGGCAGTCGAGCGCGACCAGCAGCTCGAGAAGGCGGTAGAAGTGCTGCTCGCGAAGCTCCCCAAGAAGTGAGGCCACCCAACCCGCCGACGCGGACCTTGCTCAGGCGCTAGCGGTCGGTGCCGTCCGTGGGTGTGGCGCCGAGCTCTGCGTGCAGGCGCCTCTCGAGCTCCGCCATCTGCTGGTGGGTGGGCTGCAGGCAGATCGGCTGGCAGGCGCACGGGAAGATCGTCCGCGAGCCGGAGGCGAGGCCGTGGCGCATCGCCTGCTGGAGCTTCCGGTAGCTCCCCTCGTCGCCCCGTGCCGCGGCCAGGATCCAGCACCCTGCAATCGGCTCGTTCATTTTGCGAGGTCCACGATGCGGCCGATGTCCAGCGTGCCCTTGGCGCCCCATCCCTTCACCCCGGCCGGCACCTCCGGGCGGAACTGCTCGTAGAGATGGAACGCCTCGACCGCCAGTTGCTCGGCCGGCAGGGACCTGGCGAGTCGCTCCATCGCCGCGCGCGCAGCAGAAAGAGCGTGGCCGAACTTGCCGTCCAAGTAGCGGGCGACGCTCTCCGGCAAGATCGCCTCATCCTTGCTCAAGGCGCGCAGACCCTCGGCCGTCGCGGTGACCGGGACCGCGCGTCCCAGGAGGTCAACCTGGAGCGTCTCACCGTGCTTCAACGCCTTCGTGCGCTCCTTGACGTTCTTCGGTGCGGACGGTGTGAACAGGCCGAGGCGCACGCCCTTGGAGTAGGCGTTCAGACCTGCGACCGCACGGCCGAGTGTCAAGGCCTCGTTGCGGGCGAACCCGAGCCGCTCGGCCACCACCGCGGCCCACAGGGTGAGAACCGGGGCCCGGTTAACCTCGATCGTCTCCGCCATGTGCGCAATCGTCCTGTGTACCCGACGCCAAGCGTACCAGACGGCGTCGCGATACGCGTCGGCTCCGGGACACGTACGCTGACGGTTCGCTCATGCAGTGAGGTGCCGCCCGTTCCCGGGTCGAGCTACGATGTGCACGGGGAGCGGAGGGTTGACGCAGGCAGACGATAAACCGGCTAGGACTGCGACCCCGCAGGTCACGTTGCGCGAGGTCGTCGAGGCCCGGGAGCGCATCGCGTCGGTCGCGCGCCGCACTCCTGTCATCCACTCTTCGGCCTTGAGCGACCGGGCCGGTACGGCGGTCTACCTGAAGCTGGAGAACCTGCAGGAGACCGGATCGTTCAAAGTTCGTGGAGCCGCCAACCGGATGTGGCAGCTCACCGCCGGCGAGAAGAAGCGTGGCGTGATCACGGTCTCGACCGGCAACCACGGGAGGGCGGTGGCCTGGGTGGCGGGCCGGCTCGGCATCCCGGCGGTGGTCTGCATGTCAGAGCGGGTCCCGACGAGCAAGCAGCAGGCGATCCGCGCCACGGGTGCGGAGGTAGTCGTCCACGGCCAGAGCTACGACGAGGCGGAGCGACACTCGTTTCGGCTGGCGCGGGAGCGTGGCCTGGTCCGAATCGAGGGGTTTGACGACCCGCTCGTGATCGCCGGGCAGGGAACGATCGGACTGGAGCTGCTGGAGGACCTGCCCGGGGTGGACACCGCGATCGTGCCGCTCTCGGGCGGCGGCCTGATCGCCGGGATCGCGCTGGCGCTCAGGTCGGCGGGCCGCCCGGTTCGGGTGATCGGTGTCTCTCAGGATCGGGCGCCGGTGATGGTCGAGAGCCTGCACGCGGGCCGGCCAATCGAGCTGCCGGAGGAGGAGACGCTCGCCGATGCGCTGGCAGGCGGCATCGGCCTCGAAAACCGCCACACGTTTCGGTTGGTCCGGGAGCTGGTCGACGAGACGATCCTGGTCGCGGAGCAGGAGATCGCCGCCGGGATCGTGTTCGCGTTCGAGGAGCACCGGCTGGTCGTCGAGGGGGGCGGCGCGGTGGGCATCGCGGCGCTGCTGCACGGCCGCGTGAGCGGGTTGGGGCGCGAAGTGGCTGTGGTCATCAGCGGAGGGAACATCGCCTCCCCGTTGCTGGACGCCCTGGTTGGAAGGGCGTCATCCGGGTAGCGACGACAGCTTGGTCTCCGACCGGTCTTGAAGCGGGAGGCGGAAGGCCGGCCGTTCGTGGGCCGCGTCGGAACCGAGTCCGGAGATCCCGCGACTCGTATGCACCTCCGACCGGACGCCGCGAAGTTGTCTCCACGCCGCTGTGCCGGCGGTCGGATGGCGAACCCGTCTTGGGCCGCCGCTTTCCTTCCATCCTGTTGCAAAAGCCGGTAGTTAGCCCACGGCCACCGGGGTCGGTGCGCGCCTCGTGGTGGTCCGCAACGCTTGCACGCCGGTGCCGCACGCGAGGTCTCGACTCGCGGCGGCGTCCTGCGAGGCCGTGTTAGAATCTGCGCGTTTTTGCAGGGAGCGGAGGAGAGCTGATGATGCGGCGCGACAGCGCTTCCGGGCGCGGGTGGTCCGCCCGGGGCCATCACTTTCTGGTCTTTGCTCGGTCCCCACAAACCGCACGCACCACTCCATGAACACCCGGCCCCGCGTCCTGCTGGTCGACAGCGACCCTAACGATCGTGCCCTCGCCGCTCTCGTGCTGAGGCGCGAGGTTGCCGAGCTGGAGATTGAGGAAGCCGGCGACGCGATGGTGCTCGCGGACCGGCTGCCCCGGGGCGGGTACGCCGCTGTGGTCACCGAGTACCGCCTCGCCTGGGGGGATGGCCTGCAAGTTGTGGAGTCGGTCAAGAGCCTCGACCCGGACTGCCCGGTCGTCATCTTCGCATCGGCAGGGAGCGAGGCGGTCGCCGCCGAGGGGCTGCGCAAGGGGGCGGCGGCGTACCTGGTCAAGGGCAGCGCCGGCTACCTCGAGCTGCCCGCCACAGTGCGCCGTGTGGTCGCGCTCTCCGCCGAGGTGCGCGCCTCCCGCGAGGCCTCGGCCTCCTACCACCGGCTCACCGAGGAGATGGCGCTCGGCACGTTCGCGGCCGGGAGCGAGGGCCGCCTCTCTCGCGCCAGCCCCGTGGTGGCACGCATCCTCGGGTTCGAGAAGCCCGATGCGGTCCTGGGGAAGAGCCTGGCCGATTTCCTCTCGGATGAGACGTTGCAAGCCCAGGTGCTCGCGAGCATGGCGCGGGGGCGGGAGATCCGTGACCTGGAGGCGGGGGTGCGGCGCCCGGGCGGCGACCTCGCGTGGGTGAGCCTCACCACCTGGCCGGTGGTGGACACGGGTGTGGGGGTCATCCGCTACGAGGGCGTGCTGCAGGACATCTCGGGCCGGCGGAAGGCTGAGCGCGAGCTCTCCGAGCGCGCGGCGGTGCTGGGTCGGTCGAACGAGGAGCTCCAGCAGTTCGCCTACGTGATCTCGCACGATCTCCAGGAGCCCCTGCAGCTGATCTCACGCTACGCGCGCCTCCTGGCCAACCACGGATCTACCGCGGCCGACGAGGATGCAAGCCGGTACCTCGCGCATCTGCTCCAGTGCACGGACCAGATGCAGGCGATGATCAACGACGTCCTCGCCTATGCCCGCGTCGACACCCAGGCGAAGCCCTTCACCCCGGTCGACTTCGGGGAAGTGGTCACGAAGGCCATGGCCAATCTGAAGGCCGCGCTCGACGAGAGCGGCGGGCAGGTGAGCTGGGAGCGCCTCCCGGTGCTGTCCGCAGACGGGGCACAGATGGTCCAGCTCTTCCAGAACCTCATCGCGAACGCCCTCAAGTTCCGCCGTGAGAAACCGCAGGTCCGAATCTTCGCGGTCGAGGAAGCCAAGCGCTGCACCTTCGCGGTGGCGGACAACGGCATCGGCATCCCTCAGGAGCAGCTGGAGCGCATCTTCGGAATGTTCCAGCGGTTGCACACTGCGCCCGAGTACCCGGGGACCGGGATCGGGCTCGCGATCTGCAAGCGGATTGTCGAGCGCCACGGCGGTCGAGTCTGGGCGGTCTCGGAGCCGGGGCACGGGTCCACGTTCTGCTTCACGCTGCCGAGGAACCTGGGACCGGCACCCTGGGCCGGGGCCCCGGAACCGCGGAGCTGAGGGCATGGCCGGCGAGGCAAGGGCTCTGACGGTGCTCCTGATCGAGGACAACCTCGAGGAGGCAGAGCTCATCCGGCTGATGCTGACCCAGTCGCGCAGGGAGACGCTCCGCGTCGAGCACGTGACGCGGCTCCACGACGGTCTCAAGCGCCTGGGGGACGGACCGGTGGACATCGTCTTGCTCGACTTCTCGCTTCCGGACAGCACCGGCCTCGCCTCTTTCGAGAGGACCCGTGAGGTCGCCCCCAACGTCCCGATCGTGATCCTCACAAACCTGGACGACGAGGAGATCGCACTCCGGGCGGTCCGGGAGGGTGCCCAGGACTATCTCGTGAAGCGCCAGGTGGACAACGAGCTACTCCTGCGTTCTATCAGGTACGCGATCGAGAGGATGCACAACGAACGGGCACTCTGGGAGAGCGAGGAGCGCTACACGCTGGCCGTTAACGGCGCCCACGACGGGCTTTGGGACTGGAACCTGAAGGCCGGCACGGCCTATTTCTCCCCACGCTGGAAGGCCATGCTTGGCTACCGCGAGGACGAGATCGGCACCGACATCGATGAGTGGTTCTCGCGTGTGCACCCGGACGATAGCGTGGCCCTCCACAATGCACTCGAGGGTCACTTCACCCGCGAGGAACCGCACTTCGAGCACGAGCACCGGATGCGCTGCAAGGACGCCAGCACGATCTGGGCGCTCTCCCGCGGCCTGGCCGTGCGCGACCAGGCCGGGAGGCCGACCCGCATCGCCGGATCGCTCACCGACATCTCCGTCGCCAAGCGCACGCAGGAGCAACTCCTGCACGACGCGCTCTACGACGCACTTACGCAGTTGCCGAACCGAACGCTCTTCCTGGACCATCTGGGTCTTTCCGTCGACCAGGCGCGACGCCGCAAGAACTCGATGGTCGCCCTGCTCTTCATGGACCTAGACAGGTTTAAGAACATCAACGACAGTCTCGGGCACAGCGTCGGGGACGAGCTGCTCGTCGAGCTGGCACGGCGCCTGACCCATTTCCTGCGACCCGGTGATACGGTGGCGCGGTTGGGTGGGGACGAGTTCGCGGTGCTCCTCAACGACGTCCACGGGGTCGGAGACGCCACGCGCATCGCCGAGCGGATCCAGGAGCTGATCCGCGAGAAGATGGTGATCGGGGGCCGCGAGGTCTTCACCTGTGCCAGCATCGGGGTGGCGTTGTCTTCTCCGGGATACAAGCGCCCGGAAGAGATCCTTCGCGACGCGGACATCGCCATGTACCGGGCAAAGGCGGCCGGGCGCGGCTCCTATCAGGTGTTCGACCAGACGATGCACCGCAACGCGGTTGCGCTGCTGAAGCTCGAAACCGAGTTGCGCCGCGCGGTCGAGCTGAAGCAGTTCGTCATGCACTACCAGCCCATCGTCTCCCTCGAGAAAGGACGGATCGTGGGCTTCGAGGGTCTGGTGCGGTGGCGGCACCCGGAGCGCGGCCTCGTGAATCCGGAGCGGTTCATCGCGGTGGCCGAGGAGACCGGGCTGATTGTTCCGTTGGGGTGGTGGGTGATGCGGCAGGCGTGCCGCCACGCCCGCGAGTGGCAGCAGCTCCTTCCCTCGCAGCCTCCCCTGTATGTCAGCGTCAACGTCTCCGGGAAAGTCGTCATGCAGCCCGACATGTTCGACCGGGTCACGGCGATCCTCGAGGAGACGGGATTGCCGGCCACGAGCTTGCGCCTCGAGATTACCGAGAACGTGATCATGGACCATGGCGACATCGCGCTCGGAAAGCTCGCGCAGTTTCACGATCTCGGCGTCCAGTTCTCGGTGGACGACTTCGGGACCGGCTACTCGTCGCTCTCGTACCTGCAACGGTTCTCGTATGACACGCTGAAGATCGACCGTTCGTTCATCTCCGGAATGGAGAGCAAGGGCGACGCATCCGCGATCGTGCAGACGATCGTGGCGCTCGGCAATATGCTCAAGATCAACGTCGTAGCGGAGGGCGTGGAGACTTCGATGCAGTTCAAGCGCCTCCGGGAAATCGGCTGCTCCCACGCGCAGGGGTTCTGGTTCTCGAGGCCGGTGGACCGCGCGGCGACCCAGGCTCTGCTCCTGCACCCCCCGGTGTGGTAAGCGGAACGTCTCTGTGGTCGCTTGCTATACTTCGCCCGTCAGCACCAGGGGCTTTTGGATTGGTGGAAAGGAGCCCGTCATGCGCAAGATTCCCTTCACCCTCGTGGCGGTTGCGACGGTGTGCCTGACAGTGGTCTCGTGCTCGAGGGAGCCCAAACCCGGCAAAAAGGGTGGCTACCTCGTCAGCAACAAGAAACTTATCGAGGTTCCGGCCGTCCCCGTGGAGACCGCGTTTACACCCGAGGGCTTCGCCCTCAACTACTTCAACGGCGAACCTGCGGGGATCTTGCGCAGCGGTGACTACCTGATCCTCTACGGTGACTACAAGCCGACGGCGCTGACCCCTTTCAGGAGGGCCAGCGGCTACTTTGAGCAGGATTCTGCAAAGCCCTCGGCAACCGATGCCATGACCGTAGGGCCGATGAAGGGCGAGGACGAGATGTTCAAGTGCCAGCTCGTCAAGCCGGTGCCGCCCGGTGTCTACCTCCTCGAGTGCCAGGCCGGCAGTGCTACGGTCGGCTTCCCGTTCAGGGTCGAATAGAGACCCGCGGTCCCGGCGGAGGCATGGGTTCCTGCGCGCTCGGGCGTGGGCCGTAGGCTAAGATCCGGTGCAAGAGATGGTCGCCACAGGTCTTTCCGCGAGGGACGCGCGAGCCGTGGGTGGGTTCTGGTTCGCTGCCTCCCTGGTCCTCTACGTTCTTACCGGCGCACGCGGCCTGATCTGGGCCGATCCCTCCAAGCTGACGCTCTACGCGCTCGAGGGGTACTTCCCCAGCCTCAACCCGGGCGACCACGCCGGGTGGACCGTGCTCGCCTGGGCCTGGCTGCGCCTCGTGGGCGGCGACCCGGTGGTCGCGGCCCACCGACTGTCGGCCCTGTGCGGTGCGCTTGTCGTGGTGCTGGCGGCGTTGCTGGTGCTGGCGCGCAGCGGCGACCGGGCGCGGGCGCACACCGCCGCCGCTCTCCTCATGGTCCTACTGCCGCTCTGGTGGGTGGCCACGGTCGCGGAGACGTACGCGCCGGCACTGGCAGCGACGCTCGCAGGCGCGCTGGCGCTGAGCGCCTCCCCGCGCGGCTGGAGGTGGTGGGTCGCCGGCGGCTTCTGGGGGTTGGCCCTCGCGATGCACGTGATGAGCGTCTTCCTTATCGCTCCCCTGGCCTGGGAGGCGGACCGGAAGAAGACGTGGCGGGTCCTGCCCGGTCTCCTCGTGGGCTCGGCACCGGTGTGGTGGGCAGTCTTCGGCGGTCCGCGCGATCCGCTCACCGGGTTCGCCGCCAGCGACGCCTCGACCTGGCGGTGGCACTGGGAGGCGTTTCTCGCGCTCGCTCGCGCCCCGCGCAGCGCAGTGGTGCTGGGCGTGCTCATGCTGTACGCCCTCGGCCTCGTTGGGGTGGTCGCGCTGTGGCGAGGGCGCCGGGGGCCCCGTGGGTCGCCGGCCTGGGCGTGGAGTTTGGGAGCGCTCTTCCTGCTGCTGCTCACCTACGCGCCCTACCGCCTGCACCTGATGGTCGCGTTTCTGCTGGTGGGGCTACTACTTGCCCTTCCGGTGCGGGTGCCTGCCTGGGCGAGGGTGGCGCACGTGGTGATGCAGGCTCTCGTCTATCTCGCGATCCCGGCGGTGCTGACTGCTGCCGGTCGACAGAGCCTAGGCGTGAGGGTACTTCCCCACCGCAACAACGCCTTGTACTTCCTCTGTCCGGTCAAGAGCATCCGCTTTCGGCCGCTTCCTTCGGTGTCGTCAGGGAGGTTGCCTCCGTCGCCCCCGAGAACCGCCCCGCTCCGGTGGAGGGAGGCGCTCGATCCCGGCGTCGATCTGTACCTCGCGGGGTTTGCCCCCTGCACGCCGACGGGCGCTGCGGTGGTGGCCGACTTCAACCCGGGTGCGGTGCTGCGTCTGGCGCAGGTGGTTCGGGGGTGGCGCACCGACCTCGAGATCCGACCGGTCGCGGTGGATGTGGCGCTCGGCGCGCCGGACCCGGCTGCGGCGCTGGTGGCCACCGTACAGCGTGAGATCGGCGCTCGTCCGGTCGTCCTGGCCGACAGCTACGCTCCGTACTACCACCCGCGCCAGCTTTCGACCCACTTCGCTCTGCGCCCGTGCGGGCCGTGCGTCCAGGTGGAGCCGCTAGGTCCTGGGAGCATTCGCTGACCATGGCCGGGTTGACCCCCAGTTGGGTTTTCTCGGAGGCGGATCACGCCGCGATGGGTGTCGCGCTCGAGGAGGCCCGCACCGCGGCCGAGGTCGGTGAGGTACCAGTCGGCGCCGTGCTGGTGGCGGCGGATGGGCAGGTAGTAGCTCGCGCGCACAACCAGCGCGAGTCGGGCCACGACCCCACCGCCCACGCCGAGATCCTCGCCCTGCGGGGAGCCGCTGCGGCAGTCGGGAGCTGGAGGCTGGACGGCTCCACCCTCTATGTGACCCTCGAGCCGTGCGCGATGTGCGCGGCAGCCACCGTGCTTGCACGCCTGGCGTGCGTGGTCTGGGGGGCGCCTGACCCCAAGGCGGGGTTCGCCGGATCGCTCGGCAACCTCCTCGACGACCCGAGACTCAACCATCGGGTCGCGGTTCGGGGTGGGCTGCGCGCCGAGGAGGCCGCCGCGCTGCTGGAGAGGTTCTTTGCAAAGTTACGCACCGGCGGGTAGACTCACACGCCCGGCGCGGAGAGGTGCCGGAGTGGTCGAACGGGACGGTCTCGAAAACCGTTGACCCCCTTCCGGGGGTCCGTGGGTTCGAATCCCACCCTCTCCGCCACCTCATGCGAAGCGGCTGGCCGGGTGAGAATGGTCGGTGAACCTTTGAGTGCCACGCGGAGAGGTGTCTGAGTGGCTGAAAGAGCACGCTTGGAAAGCGTGTGTACGGGTAACCGTACCGCGGGTTCGAATCCCGCCCTCTCCGCCATGCCCTTCGGCGATGCCGGCGCCCCCGGCAATCGTGGGAAGCAAGGAGCCCGGGTCCCGCGCGACGGTGCCCCCCGAACCTCGTCAGGCCCGGAAGGGAGCAGCGATAAGGGGAGCGCACTGGGCGCCGCGGTCCCCCCGGGCTCCTTGGTTCGCCACGGTTGCCAGAGAGGGGTAAGCTCGCGATGACCTCGTATCAGGTGCTGGCGCGGCGCTGGCGCCCCCAGACCTTCGAGGATCTGGTGGGCCAGGAAGTAGTCGTGCGGACCTTGCACAACGCGCTGGCCTCCCGCCAGATCGCCCACGCGTACCTGTTCTCCGGCCTGCGCGGCGTGGGCAAGACCACGGTGGCCCGGCTGCTGGCCAAGGCTCTCAACTGCGACAAGGGGCCGACGCCGGAGCCGTGCGGCGAGTGTGTCCCCTGCCAGGAGATTGCCCTCGGGTCCTCGCTTGATGTGCTGGAGATGGACGCCGCCTCCAACCGCGGCATCGACGACGTGCGGGAGCTGCGCGAGGTGGCGCGGGTGCTCCCGGTGCGCGACCGCTACCGTGTGTTCATCGTTGACGAGGCGCACCAGCTCACCAAGGACGCGTTCGGCGCCCTCCTCAAGATCCTCGAGGAGCCCCCGGCGCACGTGGTGTTCATCCTGGCGTCCACCGAAAAGGACAAGTTTCCGGCAACGATCCTGTCGCGCTGCCTCCAGGTGGACTTCCGTCCGATTCCCGTTGAGCTGGTGGTGGCGCGCCTCACCCGGATTGCGGAGAAGGAAAGTTTCGAGCTCACGCCCGGTGCGGCGCAGCTGGTCGCCCGCGCCACGGAGGGTAGCCTGCGCGACGCGCTCTCGCTGCTGGATCGCGTGCGCGCCTTCGCCGAGGGTGCGGTGGACGAGAACGCGGTTGCCGAGGTGGTGGGACTGCCTCCGTTCGAGACCGTGCTCGCGCTCTGGCGGGCGCTGGAGGGCGGGGACGTCGCGGCTGCGCTGCGGGTTGTACGGACCGAGGAGCAGGCCGGGCGGGAGCCGGCCGCGCTCTACGAGCAGGTCGTGCAGCTGCTCCATGCCCTGCTCCTGCTTGCCAACGACCCGGAGGTGCCGGTGCCTTTCCCGGCGTCCCACCGTGGAACGCTGCGGGCGAGCGCGACCAAACTGGGCTCGCCCCTGCTCGTGCGGTTGCTGGCGCTCGCGCTGGAGGGGAAAGGCCTCGTGGCCAGTGCCGAGAGACCGGGCGTCGCGGTGGCGGTGGCCGTCGGGCGGCTGACGCTCTGGCCGAGGCTGCAGCGGGTCGAGGCGCTGTTGGGTGGTGAGCCCGCACCGCGGACGAGCAGTCCGACTCCAGGAGAAACTCCGGCGACCGAAACCGGTAGCGGCCCCGCCTCGGCGGGAGAACGCCTGGTTGCCGCACTGGAGTCGAGTGGGGCGCACCTTCTCGCGGGGCGAGTGGGATCGGTACGGGAGGTGAGCATCGTCGGGGACACCCTGGTGCTGCACTGCAGTGGCCTGCCGGCAGCCGCCAAGAAGTCGCTGCGGGAAGCGGTCGAGCAGCTGGCCGCTGCCGCGCGGGAGGCCGGCCTCCCGGGCGAGGTGCGGCTGGACGAGGACGGGCCGGCCGTCGGAAAGCAGGAGCAGGGCCTGCGGGCGCGCGTGGAGGCCGACGAGGGGGTTCGACGGGTCCTCGAGGTGTTCGGGGGCCGCCTGGAGAGCGTCGAGGAGAAGCCATGAACGTCGCGAAGCTGCTGCAACAGGCGCAACAGGCCCAGACGCAGATGCAGAAGGCGCTCGGTGAGCTCGAGGTGGAGGGCTCGGCAGGCGGGGGGCTGGTGCGTGTCCGCCTCAACGGGCTCAAGGACCTCAAGGGTGTCGTCATCGACGCCAAGGCGTTGGCCGGCGAGGAGGCGACCCTGGTGGAGGACCTCGTGGTGGCGGCGTGGCAGGAGGCGTCGCGCCTCTTGGAGGAGCGCTCGCGCGAGCTGCTCGCGCGCATGGGCTTGCCCGCAGGGATGTCGGGCCTGTTCTGATGGAACTGAGGCCGCCTTCGGTTCGCCAGCTCCTCGAGCAGCTCGAGCAGCTCCCCGGGGTGGGCCCCCGCACCGCGACACGCCTCGTGCAGCACCTCGTGCGCCACCCGGATGGCGCACGAGGGCTTGCGCAGGCGCTCTCGAAGGGGACGGATGCGGTGCGCCACTGTGGCGTCTGCTTCCTGCTCACCGAGGACGACCCCTGCCCCGTGTGTCGGGACCAGGGTCGCGACCGCGCTCTCATCTGCGTGGTGGAGGACCCGCTCAACGCCTGGGCCGTCGAGGCCACCGGCGAGTACCGGGGCACCTACCACGTCCTTGGTGGCACCCTCGACCCGCTTCACGGCATCGGGCCGGAGGAGCTCACCGTCGCAGCGCTGCTCGCCCGCGTGCGCGAGGGTGGGGTGCGCGAGGTGATCCTTGCGACCAACCCCACCGTCGAGGGGGAGGCGACCGCCTACTATCTTGCGCGCGCGCTGCGCCCGACGGGCACCACGCTGACGCGCATCGCGCTCGGCCTCCCCGCAGGGGGCGAGATCTCGTACGCCGACCAAGTGACGCTTACACGGGCGCTTGCGGGCCGGCGGGGTATGGATTGACGCGTAATTGCGGGATATACTCACAGTTTGATAGGCGGAGGCAAGCGGTCATGACGATGCTCGGGTCCAACCTGGTGATGTACGAGGAGGAGTTCGACAGGATCAACTCCCTCCTCGGCCGCTTGTGGATGGACGCGAACGCCAAGATCGTGTTCCTAGTCGACAAGAACGGCCAGCAGATCGCCGCCAAGGGGGACCTCGAGAAGGTCGACGCGACTTCTCTCGCCTCCCTGACCGCCGGCAACGTCGCTGCCACCGACGGGCTGGCGCGGCTGATCGGGGAGAAGGAGTTCTCGATCCTGTTTCACGAGGGGGAACGGGACAACATCCATATCTCCATCGTCGCCCAACGTCTCATCCTCGTTGTCATCTTCGACGAGCGTTCGTCGCTCGGGCTGGTCCGGCTGCGCGTCCGCAAGGCAGCCGCTGAGGTCGAGGAGGTGCTCAACCAGATGGCGTCCAAGGCGGCCGAGCAGGGCGAGGCTCCCGTCTCACCGTTTGCCGAGATCACCGACGAAGACATCGACGCCCTGTTCACCGAATGAGCTTCATCAACTACGCCTCCCGTGAGATCAACTGCAAGATCGTCTACTACGGTCCCGGTCTGGGCGGCAAGACGACCAACCTGCAGTACATCTACGAGCGGACCAACCCCCAGAACAAGGGCCAGCTGATCTCGCTGGCGACCGAGACCGATCGCACGCTGTTTTTCGACTTCCTGCCCCTCGACCTGGGTAGCGTGCGGGGGTTCCGAACGCGCTTCCACCTCTACACCGTGCCCGGGCAGGTGTTCTACGACGCCTCGCGGAAGCTGATCCTCAAGGGCGTCGATGGAGTGATCTTTGTCGCGGACTCACAGGAGGCGCGCATGGACGCCAACCTGGAGTCGCTGGACAACCTCAAGCACAACCTGCACGAGAACGGGTTCGACCTCGGAGTGATCCCGTATGCGCTCCAGTTCAACAAGCGCGATCTCCCGGGGGCCGTCGTGTACGACGTCATATTTCGTGCCCTCAACTTCAGGAACGAGCCGACGTTTGAGGCGGTCGCCCCCAAGGGTGTCGGTGTGTTCGAGACGCTGAAGGCGGTCGCCAAGCAGGTCCTCCACGAGCTGGCAAGGAAGTGACCTCATCCCGCCGGACGGGATGAGGTCATCCTGAGTCCCGCGTCCGGCGGACGAAGGATCCCAACGAAGAACTGACGCCTTTTGCCCTCAGTCCGCTGGCCGCGTACCATGAGCCTCGTGAGCAGAGAAGCTCGCCCTGGGAGCCTCTCGGCGGTGGTCCTGGCCGCAGGCGAGGGCAAGCGGATGCGCACCGGGCGGGCCAAGGTGCTGCACGAGGTCGGTGGCAGGGCGCTCATCGATCACGTGCTGGTGGCTCTCGAGCGGCTCGCCCCCTCACCATTGGTAGTTGTCGTGGGTCACCTCCGCGCTCAGGTGGAGGCGCACCTCGGGGGGCGCGGGGTGGTGCTCGCGGTGCAGGATCCTCCGCGCGGCACCGGCGATGCGGTCGCCCGCGCGCTTCCTTTACTGCCGGAGGCGGGGGAGACGCTGGTGGTCTCGGGTGACGTGCCATTGATTGCTCCTGCGACGCTCGAGGCGTTGGTGGAGTTGCGGCGGTGCCGGAAGGCGGCTGCGGCGCTGGTGACCGCCGTGCTTCCCGAGCCGGGGGGCTACGGACGCATCGTGCGGAATGGTACCGGCGATGTGGGCTCCATCGTGGAGGCGCGCGACGCCAGCGACGACTCGAGGAGCGCCTGCGAGGTCAACGGCGGGACGTACGTCTTCGACGTGGGTGCCTTGCGCCGGGCGATCGGTCAGGTGCGCCCCGACAACGATCAGGGCGAGTACTACCTCACCGATGTGGTGGGATTCCTGGTCGCGGGAGGGCTCCAGGTGGCGGCGCTTCAGCTCGCTGACCCCGCCGAGATGGCGGGGGTGAACTCCCGCTCCGACCTCGGCGAGGTGCATCGCCTGCTCAACCAGCGGATCGTCCGGCGCCTTCAGGAGGCGGGCGTCACGGTGCTGGACCCGGGGACCACGTGGGTGGATGCCGACTGCACGGTCGGTCGGGACAGCGAACTGGAGGCGGGCGTGCACCTGCGGCGCGGCTGCGTCGTCGGAGAACGTTGCCGCATCGGGGCGTACTCGGTGCTGGACGGCGTCACCGTTGCCGATGGCACAGCCGTCCCTCCGCTGAGCTTCCGCGCCGGTGGGGGGTAATTCTCGTGCCGTTGCCCTGCGCACCGAGCCCTTTGCCCTGACCCATTCCCTCGCGGTGCGCGATCGCCACAGGTCGTGGCACGGGCGCCACACGCAGAGACGGGCCCTCGGCGTTGCGACTCGCTACAATCGGGCACGAGGATCGCATTGCGGAATCCTCGGGCGGGTGGGGGCTGCCACCTGTCGAATGTTGACTGGGCGGCGGGTCGGGGGAGATTGGAGTTCCCATGTGCGGCATCGTCGGGTATGTGGGCCCGCGGGAGGGCGTACCGGTGGTACTCGAGGCGCTTCGCCACCTCGAGTATCGGGGCTACGACTCGGCCGGCGTGGCCGTGCACTGCGGCGACCGGCTGGAGGTGCTGCGTGCGCCGGGCAAGCTCATCAACCTGGCGGAGAAGGCGTATGCGGCCGGTCTTCACGGGCACCTCACCCTCGGCCACACGCGCTGGGCCACCCACGGTGCGCCGATCGAGCGCAACGCGCACCCGCACACCGACGAGGACGGCCGCGTGGCCGTCGTCCACAACGGCATCATCGAGAACTTCCGCGAGCTCAAGGGTGAGCTGGAGGCCCAGGGGGCTCGCTTCTCCTCCGACACCGACTCGGAGGTGATCGCCCACCTGCTCGCGCGCGGCGGCAAGGACCTGGCCGCCGCCGCGCTGGCCGTGCGCGAGAAGCTGCACGGCCAGTACGCGGTGGCCGCCATCGCGCGCGACGACCCTGGGAGCGTGGTCGCGTTCCGGAACGGCCCGCCGTTGGTCGTCGGTTTCGGCGAGGGCGAGAACCTGGTGGCGTCCGATCCGGCGGCCGTGGTCGCGATGACCCGCCGCTGCGTGCACCTGGAGGACGGTGACGTGGCGGTGGTACGGGCCAACGAGGTGAGGATCTTCGATGGCGCCGGGCGGCAGGTCGAGCGGCCCGTGATCACCCTCGACTGGGAGCCCGGCGAAGTGGAGCGGGGCGGCTTTCGCCACTTCATGCTCAAGGAGATCAACGAGCAACCGGGGGCGGTTTCGGAGACGCTGCACGCGCTCTTCCCGGACATGGGCCAGCCCTCGCTCGCCCACGTCGGCCTGGATCCCGCGACCCTGCGCCGTTTCACGAACGTGCGGCTCGTGGCGTGCGGGACCTCGTGGCACGCGGCGCTGGTCGGCAAGTTCTACCTCGAAAGGCTCGCGAAGGTGCGGTGCGAAGTGGAGTACGCATCCGAGTTTCGCTACCGCGAGCCGCTGCTCGGGAGCGACACGCTGGTAGTGGGGATCACCCAGTCCGGCGAGACCGCCGACACCGTCGCCGCGATGCGCCTGGCCCGTGAGGCGGGGGCGGGGCTGGTCGCGGTGTGCAACGTGCGCGGAGCCCTCGCCGAACGCCTCGCCACCTGGCGCCTTCCGACCCACGCCGGCCCGGAGATCGGTGTCGCCTCGACCAAGGCGTTCACGACCCAGCTGGTGGCACTGCTCGCGCTGGCGCTCGCCTGGCGTGACGCCAAGGGTCTGGCGGCCAACGAGACGCGGGCGCTGTTGGAGCGCGCGTGGGCACTGCCCTACGACCTGGACGGGATGCTGGCGCGTGCGCCCGAGGTGGCGGCCATCGCCGCGGAGCTGGAGCACGCCACCAACGCCCTCTACCTCGGGCGCGGCGTCCTCTACCCGCTCGCCCTCGAGGGGGCGCTCAAACTCAAAGAGATCTCGTACCTCCATGCCGAGGGCTACCCCGCGGGGGAGATGAAGCACGGCCCGATCGCGCTCCTCGACGAGAGCTTCCCGGTCATCGCGCTCTGCCCTGCGGGCGAGCTCTCCGAGAAGGTGCGCTCGAACGTCGAGGAGGTGCGCGCTCGGAAAGCCCCGGTCTACGCCTTCGGGGATGCCTCCGATGCCCGCCTCGCCGAGCTCGCCCGCGCGGTGGTCCCGCTGCCCGAGTTGCCGTGGCCCCTACTGCCGGTGGCGACGGCGGTGCCGCTGCAGCTGTTGGCGTACGAGGTGGCGGTGCGGCGCGGCTGCGACGTGGATCAGCCACGGAACCTGGCCAAGTCCGTCACGGTCGAGTAGGCGCTCAGGCGGTGCAGGGGATCACGGGGGAATGGAATGCGACTGCGCGCAGCTGCGTTTTCCTTCGCAAAGAAGGGGGAAAACCATGAGAGACCTCAGACTGCTCGCTGCCGTGTTCTTGGCCATCGGCGTGTTTGCTGCGGCATCCGCGAGTGCGCAGCAGACAACGCCTCGGAAGGCCCTCTACGAGAGGCTCGGGGGCATGACGGGGATCACCGTCGTGGTCGACGACTTCATAGATCGGCTCGTCATCGACCACGTCTTGAACATGAACCCGCGCATCAAGGAGACCCGCTCGCGAGTCCCGGCGCCGCACCTCAAGTACCACGTCTCGGCACTCGTGTGCCAAGTGACGGGTGGCCCGTGCACCTACACCGGTCGAACCATGAAGGACTCGCACGCCCACCTCAACATCACCCCGGCGGAGTGGGATTGGATGGTGGCTGTGTTCAAGGACGTGCTCGCCGACCATCGTGTCCCGGCGGCCGAGCAGCAGGAGCTGCTCGAAATCGTCGGTACCACCAGGGCCGACATCGTCATGGCGAGCGCGGCCTCGCCGCGTTAGGACCAACGCGCCTCACGGGCGCATCCGCAAACGCTGCTTGCGGCGCCCATCGCTGGCGCCGGGCGGCCAGGAGGGCCCGCGCTCTCCTGACCACTGACTGCACTCCACCTCGTCGTACGGCTGGCTTGCACGCCCGGGCCGGGGGGTTCCCCGGAAACGGCGGTGAACTGCACCACAACGCTCGTCGCTGAGGTCGACGACGAGCAGAATCGGGCCGTGACGCACGGCGACGCATCGCTGCTTGTGGTTCGCGAGCGCTATTGCCAGGCGGCTGGCGTGAGACGGTTGCGGGGGGGTCGAGAAGGGCCTAGCTTGTGTGTGGAGGCGGCGATGGTCGGCCAACGCCCATGGCACGAACGGCGCAGCGGCAAAGATCGCAGGAGGGGCGTCGACCGGCGAAAGGCAACGGGTGTCCGACGGACCCCGGGTCACAACAATCGGCGTTCCGGCCTTGACCGGCGCAGGCACGAGCGCCGCCGCCGGAGCGCCACCCGATAAGCACCCGCTCTGAGCCCAAGCCCCGAAACGCCCCGAAACCCGTTCCCCGGTACAATCTTCCGTTCGGGCGGTGGCCCTCGCGGGCCGCCCACATGCAGGAGGGGTGTTGAAACCGGCTGAAGCGCTGCTTGCGGATCTCGACGACGACCAGAAGCGGGCCGTGACGCACGGCGAGGGACCGCTCCTGGTGGTCGCGGGGGCGGGCTCGGGGAAGACCCGGGTGCTGACGTACCGGATCGCGTGGTTGCTGGCCAATGGCCTTGCCCAGCCTCACGAGGTCCTGGCGGTTACGTTCACCAACAAGGCGGCGCGCGAGATGGCCGAGCGCGTCGAGGCCCTCGTCGGAGGCTCCCTGCGCGGCGGGTTCGTCGGCACCTTTCACCGCTTCGCGCTCCAGCTCCTGCGCACCCACCCCCGTGAGGCAGGGCTGCCCCCGCACTTCGCCATCGCCGACGAGGACGAGCAGCGCACGCTAATCGAGCGGGTGCTCAAGAAGCTGGACGTCCCCTCCTCGCGCCTGTCCCCCCGCGCCGCCCGCTCGCGCATCTCCGCCGCCAAGAACGCCATGCTCACGCCCGAGCAGCTGGTTTCCGGGGCGCGTGGAAGCGACGAGCGCCTGATCGCCGAGGTTTACGAGGCGTACAAGAACGAGCTGCGCACGGCCGGAGCGGTGGACTTCGACGACATGCTGCTGGGCGCCGTCGCGCTGCTCGAACGCGAACAGGCGCTGCGCAAGGGGCTTGCCTCCCGATTCCGCTGGATCCTGGTGGACGAGTACCAGGACACCAACCTCGCCCAGGCCCAGCTGGTGTGGCTGCTGGGCGGTATACGGCCGAACCTCACCGCGGTGGGGGACGAGGACCAGTCGATCTACCGCTGGCGGGGCGCCGAGATCGAGAATATTCTCAACTTCGAGGCAACCTACCCGGGAAGCCGGGTGGTGACACTCGGGCGCAACTACCGGTCGGCCGAGCCGATCCTGCAGGCGGCCGCGGCGGTGATCGCCCACAACGCGCGCCGCCGCCCCAAGAGGCTCTCCTCGGAGGTCGGGCACGGCGAGCCGGTGAGCGTCTACCTGGCGGCCGACGAGGGCGACGAGGCGCGTTTCGTGGCCGACGAGATCGAGCGCCTGCGCGCCTCGACGTCGCTCGGCGAGGTGGCGGTGTTGTTCCGCGTCAACGCGCAATCGCGCAGCTTCGAGGCGGAACTGGTGCGGCGCGCGGTCCCCTACGCGGTGGTGGCGGGCACTCGCTTCTGGGAGCGCAAGGAGGTGCGCGACGCCCTCGCGTACTTGCGGTTGCTGGTGGTGCCGGACGACGTACTGGCGTTTCGGCGCGCGGTCCACGTGCCGGCACGCGGGATCGGGCAGGTGGCGATGGAGCACATCGAGGCCGCTGCGGTGGCGTGGGACGTGTCGCTGCCCGAGGCGGCGCGCCGCCTCCCCGAGCAGCTGACGCCACGTGCGCGCGTAGCGTTGGAGGAGTTCTTCCATCTCCTGGAGGGCCTCCGGACGCTGGCGGGCTCCTCGCCCGCGGTCGAGGTGGTGCGCCAGTTGCTGGAACGCTCGGGGCTCGCGGCGCAGTACGCCTCCGCGGACGAGGATGACCGTGCCCGCCGAGCCAACCTGGACGAGTTGGTCGCAGCGGCGGCCGAGGCGGGGGAGCGCGGTCTCGACCTTGGTGGCTTTCTGGACGAGGTCGCGCTGCTCACCGACGCGGACGTCCGGCGGGAGGGCGAGGCGG
>Ga0154638_1129_pt2 | contig 24561 bp, 24 predicted proteins | sample Rifle2008BG13ft_FD_116067 | JGI IMG/M metagenome (GOLD analysis project Ga0154638, IMG submission 116067) | Acidobacteria bacterium RBG_13_68_16 | reverse complement strand
CAGCGCCCCGCGGTAGACCCACGGGTGGCGGCGCAGCACTGACGCCTCTCGCCCGGGCCTCAGCCGCACTTCTCCGGCACACGAAAAAGGGCCACTCACCGGCGAGCACCAAGGCGTACGAGCGCCGCCACGAGCCGATCGGCGACCGGCACGCCGGTGGCCGCCGCGAAGTGGTTCCACCCCGGCGAGGGGTTGACCTCCCCAACGAGCCAGCGCTCACCGTCCGGAATAAGATCCACACCCGCAAGGCCGAGGCCGACGGCCCGGGCCGCGCCTACCGCGAGCTCGACGAGCCCTTGGGGTATCTCCACCGCACACACCTCGGCGCCGCGGGACGCGTTGGCGCGAAACTCGCCCGCGGCCGCCGTGTGCTCAGTTGCGCCCAGCGCCTCGTCCTCGAGCACCAGCACCCTCCGGCTGACACCCCCGGGTGGACAGAACCGCTGCACGACCGGCTCCTCGCCAAGCCGCCAGAGGGCGTCGAGGACGGCCTCGAGTTCCGCCGCCCCGGCGCAGCGGATCACGCCCACGCCCCGGCGGGAGCGGCGCAGCTTCACCACGCACGGGAACCCGCAGAGCGCTTCCGCGGCCGCAGCAAGCACCTCGGGCTCTGCGCCCGCCACGGTCTCCGGATGGGACAGCCCCGCCGACGCCAGGGCGCAGGCGGTGAGCCAGTGGTCCCGGCCGGTCCGTATCGCCGCGCCGCCGTTGAGCGAGCGCACCCCGGCCCGTTGCATCGCCCCGAGAACCGCAAGCGTGGAGTCCGGGCGCCAGTTCCCGACCCGCGGCAGGACGGCGCGCACCTCGGAGAGCGGCAACTCACGGCCATCCGACCATGCGACGGGCGGCGCCGCCCGGGCGGCCAGGCGCAGAGCGTCCAACGTCAGGACCCGGTGTCCAAGCCGCTCGCCGGCGGCCTCCAGGTCACGGTAGACGGGGAGCTCCGGCCTCGCGGTCAGAACCGCCACGCTCGACACGCCGCTAGTCTAATCGGGATCCGCGAGCCGTGGCCCGCCTCAGCCCTGACCGGTGAGCCGCCCGAGCAGGGCGAGAAGGTCTTCCTCATCGAACGGCTTGGTCACGTAGAAGTCGGCCCCGGCCGCCATGGCTCTCTCCTGATCGGTCTTTTGCCCCAGGGCGGTCAGCATCACGATCTTTGTGGCCGCGAGCTTGGGGTCGGACTTGACGGTGCGGCAGACATCGAAGCCGTCCCGTCGCGGCATCATGGCGTCCAGCAGCACGACGGGGGGCTGCAGGCGACGGATCTGCTCGAGCGCGTCGTCGCCGTTCTCGGCCGTGACGACCCTGTACCCCTCCATCTCGAGGATGAAAGACACCGTTTCGCGGATGCTCGGTTCGTCGTCCACGAGCAGGATCAGTGGCTCAGCCACGACGCTCCTCCGCCCGGCGCACAACCATGATCGTGCGGTCGTCGATGTGCGACGCCCCCTTGGAGAACACCGACACCTCCCTGCTCACCGCGGCCACCACTTCGGCGGCGGAGGGCGCTCCCGTCGCGAGCGCGCGGCAGATGCCCTCGATCCCGAACGTCCGGTTGCCCTCCCCTACGCTCTCGCTGATGCCGTCGGAGTAGAGCACCAGGGCTTCCCCGGGAGCGAGGACGCCCTCCTCTATCGGGTACTCCTCCCCGGCCTTCACGCCTAGCGGCAGCCCGCCTTTCTCAAGCATCTCGACGGAACCGTCGGCGCGCCGGACCAGCGCACGCGGGTGGGCGGCCGTCGCGACGGAGAAGCGTCCGCTGTCGGGGTCCACGAAGGCAATGACCGCGGTGGCCATCGTGAACGAGTTGAACTCGCCTTGCGTGAGCTGATCGTTCACCACGGTGAGGAGCTCGCCCGGTGTCTCGACCGCGTCGGCGAGCGCGTCCAGGCGGGCGAACAGCGCCGAGAGGGCGAGCGAGACCCCGATCCCGTGACCGGTCAGGTCGATGACCCCCAGCGCCACTCCTCCGTGGCGCAGCCGCCTCTGAAGGAAACCATCGCCCCCCACTTGCGTCACCGGCTCGCAGCGGGCCGCCACCTCGAGCGATCCGTAGCGCGCGACCGGGGGCGGGAAAAGGCGTCGTTGGATCTCCGCGGCGATCTCCAGCTCGCGTACCATGCGCGCGGTGTGCTCCGCCTCCCGGACTAGGATCCTGTTCGTGAGGGCGACGCTTGCGAGGTCGGACAGCAGCTGCACGAGCTTGAGCTGCTCCGCCGTGAACATCGGATCCCCGACCCGGCGAAGCACCAGCACGACCCCGAGCACGCGCTCGGCACTGCGGAGCGGAACCAGCAGACAGGGCTGGTCGGGCTGGACCGGCACCCGCAGCTCGCTCTCGAGAGGCTCCTCCGCAGTGGTCGCGAATGCAAGGGCCTGCCCGCGGTCCAGCACCTGTGCGGCCAGCGTGGAGACGGCGAGGCGGTCCCCCACCCGCAGCCCGTCCGGAAGCTTGCCTTCCGCCACCTCGAGGCTCTTGCCGTCCCAGTTGAGGATCACGACGGTCTGCGGTTCCATCACCGCGAGCCGGTCCACCAGCCAGCGTGCGATGTCCCTATCTGCGAATCCGCGGCGTAACAGCTCGCCCGCGTAGAAGAGGAGGTTCTGCTCCCACCACAGCCGGCGCGTCTTGAACGCGAGATCGTCAATGGTCGCCCGGCCGGTAGCCATCCGCTCAAGCGCGGAAACCGCGAGCGCTCCCAACTTCGCCCCCCCGGGCGGGATCGCGAGTGTGCCCCGGAAGTCGCCGCACACCACGGGGAACTCCAGGGTCGCCTGATCGTGGGCGCCCGCTTGCCAGATCAGCTCGCCCACCGGGTCCAGCAGCACCGCGCCGCCCACGGCCTGCGCCAGCACGTCGAGGAACGGCTGAACGTCCCGGGCGAGCAGGAAGCGCCTCACTTGCGCCGCCCGCCGGTCGGCAGCAGCATCGTTACCACCGTCCCCTTGCCTTCCTCGGAGGTGATCTCGAGCGTCCCACCGTGGTTCTCCGCGACACGCCGCGCCACCGCGAGCCCGAGGCCGAGGCCGCGCGGCTTGTCCGTCAGGACGTTTCCGCCCTGCCAGAAGACGTCGCAGACGTGCGGCAGGTCCGCGGCGGGGATCCCCACACCCTTGTCCTCGACGCGCATCTCGACCAGGGAGTCGGCGCCGCGACGAACGAGCTTGACCATCACCGCAAGGCTGCCTCCCTCGCGGTTGAACTCGACGCCGTTCTTGACGATCGCCCGCAGCGCCGCCTCCAGCTGATCCGCATCGCCGGTGACCTGCTCGAGACCGGACGCGACCTTCACCTGCACGTTTAGCTGGCGCTTCTCGATTTCCCCCTTGAGCGGAGCCAGGACCCGCTTCAGCAACTCGGTGAGGTTCACACCCGTGGGAGCTGGTCTGCCCTCCGGCACCCCCAGGACCGCGGCCTGGAGCGCGGAGGCGATCAGTTCCGCAAGGCGTGTGGACTCCTGCGTGATGATCTCGACGAACTTCACGGCCTTTTCCGCAGGAACCTCGTCGTAACGGGTCAGGATTCGGCCGGCGGTCTGGATGGCTGTCACGGGCGTGTTGAGCTCGTGGGCGATGCGGTTCAACAGGTCGCCCTTCAGGTGCTCGAGGTCGCGCAGCTGACGGTTGGCGGCTTCCAGGGCGAGGTTGCGATCTTCCAGCTCCTCCGCCAGCTTCTGTGCGTGATGGAGCGCCTCTTGGAGCTCCTTGGTCCGCTCGGCGACGGCCTCCTCGAGCGAGCGGTTGAGCTGCTCGAGCGAGCGCCACGCGCGAGCGTTTGCCAGAGCAGTGGCAGCGTTGGCCCCCATCGCCGTCACAAGCTCGAGCTCCTCATCCTCGAACGGACCCCTGGTCGTGTCCGAAAACGCCGTTACCAGCCCGAGAGGGCGGTCCTGCGCCACCAGCGGTACCGCCATCACCCCGATCAGGTTCAGGTTGCGAACCTCCTCCATCCAGGGCGATTCGATGAGTTGCGCTGGTTCCGCCTCGTCCACCCGCGCGATGAACGGCTGCCGCGACGCGAGGATGACGTCGGCCGGCGACTTCCCCCCAGACTCCCGCCTGGCCAGTGGGTCGTTGGCCATGCCGCGCCTCAGGATCTCGACGAGGTCCCCGTTCTGATCGACCAGGAGCAGCGAGCCACAGGCGACCCTGGCCTCGGCAAGAAGCCGGTCGAGAAAGCCCGCCGTGATGTCCTCCGGCTCGCGGGCGAGCGTCATCAGGCGGCCGAACTCGTTGATCGAGCGGAGACTCGCGATCCTCCGCTCGAGCTCGCTGGTGAGGCGGTCCAGCCGCATATTGAGGTCGGTCATCGCCAGATTGGCCCGAACCGCCTCTGTGATGAGATCGTCCGGTTGCAGATCCTCGCCCTTCGCTGCCGGGTGCACGGTCACGGCCGCTTCGACCGGCGCGCTCGGTGCGTGGCGCGTGAGCGGAAGCAGGGCGGTGTTCACGTTCGCCACCAGGCGGCTGAGGGCGTCGGGCTGGGCAGCGAGGCCCAGTCGGTCGGCGACCGACTGCACGGTGGCCTGTGCGATGGCGGAGAAGGCCTCGATCACCCCCGCTCCCGTGGTGGCGACCGTTTCGAACACCGCATAGCCGCGTCCGTTGAGGCTCTTGTCCAGCTCGGCCCGCGAGAGCAGGTCGGGGAGGTCGCGCTTGTTGTAGCTGAAGATGATCGGGACCGTGTCGGGGTCGAGCCCGTTGGCCTTCAGGTTCTCCGCCAGGTTGGCGAGGCTCTCCTCGTTCGCTCGCGCCTGCGCCCGCTGCGAGTCAGCGACGAACACCACGCCGTCGCAACCCGCAAGCACGGTGCGCCGTGTCGCGTTGTACTGCACTTGCCCGGGAACGGTGTAGAGCTGCAAGGTCAGTCGGTAGCCCCGAACCCTGCCGAGGTCGAGTCCCAGCAGGTCGAAGAAGAGGGTCCGGTCGGAGGCCGTGTTGAGGGTGTAGAGCTTGGTCCGGCGGAGGGGGTCGGTTACGCGGTGAATGAACTGCAGGCACGTGGTCTTGCCGCACAGGCCAGGGCCGTAGTAGACGACCTTCAGCTTCACCTGGCGGTACTGGTTGTCAAACTGAACCATCGCGCCCCTGCGCTCCCGCCCCACCCGGCAGCTCGACGACGAACAGAGCTCCGCTCGTCCGGCCTGCCTCGGCCCAGATACGGCCTCCGTGGTGCTCCACGATCTGGCGCGAGATCGTCAGACCCAGCCCCGTGCCCCCGCGCTCCTCCCCGCTGTCCAGTTGCTGGAAGCGCTCGAAGATCTGGTCCTCGCGTCCCGGGGGGATTCCCGCGCCCTCGTCCTCCACCTCCAGCCGCACGCCGCCGTCGTGCCACGGCCGGTAGCGCAGCCGCACCGCGGCCCCGTCCGGAGAGTGCTTGATCGAGTTCGAAAGGAGGTTGACGAGGACCTGCGTTATCTTGTCGCGATCGAGCTTTGCAATCACCGGCTCTTTCCAGGGCTCCACGGCGAGCACCAGGTTTCGCTCCCCGACCAGCGCCACGAAGGACTCCTGCACCTCGCGCACAAGCTCTTCCAGGGCAGTGGGCGCGAAGTTCCACTCCACCTGCCCCGCCTCGATCTTTGCGAGGTCAAGGAGGTTGTTGATCAACCGGGTGAGCCGGCGTCCCTCCCGGTGGATCACCTCGGCAAATCTCTCCACCGACTCCGGTCGCTTGTTGCCGTAACGCAGGAGGACGTTGGCGGCCGAGAGGATAGCGGACAGCGGCGTGCGGATCTCGTGCGAGACGGTGGAGAGGAACTCGGTGTGCCGATCGTAGAGGCGCTCGAGCTCGGCGGCGCGGGCGACGTGCCGGTGCGTCGCGCCCACCCTCCTCAGGCCCGCCCGCACACGCGCGATCAGCTCCCCCCACCGGCAGGGCTTGAGGAGGCAGTCGTCCGCGCCGTGGTCCATGGCGGCGAAGAGTTCCTCGGGCGAGGCCATGCCGGTCATGAGGATCACATAAATGTCCGCGAGGACCCGGTCCTCCCGCACCTTGCGCAGCAGCTGCAACCCGTCGACCCCCGGCATCACGACGTCGGTGAGCAGGAGGTCGACACCACCGCGCTTGAGGACGCTCCACGCCTCCGCGCCGTCCGCGACGGCAAGGACTTGCGCATCGGAAAACTGCTCCGTGAGCGCCGCACTGATGGCGGCGCGCAGTTCGGCGTCGTCCTCGACGATCAGCAGCGTCTGCCTGTGGCTCGGGGGGTCGGGAACCATAAGAAGATTGTAACAAGGGCCGGGGGAACGACGTCCCCGGCCCCTCCGATCTCCTCTGGGCTCTAGAGGGGGTTACTCTCCGCGCTGCTTGAGGCGCTGCACGGAAAAACCCGGCACCGGGACAGCTGGCGGCCGCGCGCGCAGGACGGTCGGCCGCAGCGATGCGGCCTGCGCCGAGAGGCCGACAGTGCTGATCTGTGCCTCGATCGTTGTCGGGTCTCCGGTGATCGCACTGCGCACCGTCGCGTACGGGTACACCGCCGAGTCGTTCGGGCCGTCAACGATGTAGACCGCCGCCGTGCCGCCCTTCAGGCCGACCGGGATCCGGCCCTGCACGTGGCCGAACGGCGGGATCAGCACCTCGTAGTGGCGCCCGATGGTGCCGTCCGTTTCTTGCAGGTCCACGCGCGCGGTGACCCACGCGCCGGTCCAGGACGCGACCCCAATGCTCGTGATGAACTCCTGGTCGTCAGTGAGTTGGGGCAGGTACGCGAAGAACCCGTACTCGAGACCGAGGTTGGCGGGAAAGCCCGGGAAGTCCTGGCCGAACTCGCCTCCGCCTCCGAGCGGGTTGAGGGTGTAGTTGCGGGCGAACACCGCGAAGTCGCAGCTCGTGTCCCCCTTCGTGCTCGGACACGAATTGAGGTCGACATCGGCGTAGACGAGCAACGCGCCGGTCTGCCCACGCGCGTTGAAGCCGGAAGGTCCAAGCACGTCCCACAGGTTGAGTGTCTCCCACGGCTGCAGGTCGATGGGCGGGGCCGTCGGCACGCCGGCGCTGTTGTCCTGCCCGGTCGGCAGGAAGGCGAGCTTGACGTACAGCACCTTGGTATGCGGGTTGTAGAGCGTCAGGTCCGTGTGCCAGTCGGTGCCCAGCCACCCCTGCTTGTTCGCGACCGCGGTGACGACGTAAACGCTCGTCATCTCCCTGGCCAGCGCTCCGCCCGCCAGGGCGAGGATTGCTGCGGCGACCACGAGCTTGCGGACCATGGCACACCTCCGCCCGAGGTTTTTTGCACGGACCATGCCAGAAATCCGCTGCGTAGCCACGGGTCAGTTTCAAGATGCTGTCCCTTTTTCCGGTCACCGTGGCCTGCCGGGTGTATCTTTGATCTGACGGGAGAACATTGTGCGCTCGACCCTCGGCCTCGTCGCCCTTTTGCTGACAGCGGCGGTCATCCTGCTGCTCATGGCACGTCAGACGCAGCACGACGTGGAGGCGGTGAGGAGCGTGGCCTTCACGACCCAGCCGGACGTTGCCCCAGGGGTCTTCGACGCCAAGGCGGCGGACCGGCTCGCGGCCCGCCTGCGCCTGCTCGCGGACCAGCCGCAGTTGCCCCTCGACGAGTTGCGCGAGGCGGCGGCGCAGGCCGCGTCCTGGACCGCGGCGCTCACCCCCGGAACGTATGACTACCACATGGCGGTCAACCTGCGCGGGGCCGCGGACGAGCTGATGGCGACCTCGGCGTCGCTGTCGGACCCACACCGCGCGCGGGCACGCCACTTCGTGGAGCAGGCCCTGACGCCCCCTGGCAGTCCGGGCGGCGGACCACCGGGGGCTATCGGCGGCGTCCGGGATCAGCTGCAGAACCTGCAGCAACACCGCCAGGAGCAGGCACAGGACACCGACCGCGAAGCCCACTGAACAGTTCTTTCTTCCACTGCGTGAGGGTTTGTCTTGCCCCGCGGGCCTGGAGCCGGCTTTCTTTTCTTCACTGCATGAGGCTCTCTGTTGCCACGCGGGTGCACGGCCCCTCGTCGCTTGCTCGCCCCCGCTCGCTGCGCTCCGAGACTCCCTTGACCGCGACCCAGCAGCGCGTGGCGCGCCGGGGCCCCTCGGTGTCCGCATGAGACAGCGTCACCGACACCCCGTCCCGGTCCGCGCGCTGGGTCCCCGCGATCTCGGGAGACATGGCCGCTGCCACCCGCCTGGCGGATTGAATACCCCCCACCCGAAGGCAAGCGGCTGTGCAGGCGGGGCCGGAGTGTGGGTATCGCCGGACAAATCGTGCGGGTGCCGGGCGAACGGGAGGGTGGTGGTGAAATCCGCCCCGCGGGCGGCAGGAGCCATGCCGCCGGAGCGTGCGGGTCCCGAGCGGCCAGACCGGCGGGTGGAAACGCTGGCCCCGACCGAGCGTCTCATGCGAGGGAGGGGAACAGCGAGGGTCCGCACACCGGGCTGTGCCTTCTCGGTCGCACGCCAAGGCGGGTCGAAGGGCTGCGCTCGATGCGCAGCCCGAGCGACCGCTCCTAGCCCGCAGGGCAAGAGAAAACCTCCACGGAGTGGAATGAAAGGAGCTGGCTGCGCACCCACCGGGCAATACAAAGCCGTCACGCAGTGACAGAAGGAAGATCAGCTTCGGGCCTGTGGGGCAAAACACCTTCAGAGAAGTTCTGAAATGTTCGTGGTGGCCACGGGGCCGGCGCCGAAGGCCGCCATCTCGCACGCGACCTGCGCGAGGAAACGTTTCACGCCCTCAGTGCGCTCCACCGCGGACGCCGGCCACAGGTGACACGAGGTGCGCTGCCGTCCGATCGAGACGACGACGACCGGGTGCAGCGGGCGCCCGTACTCGACGACGACACCCGCGACCAGGAGGGATGTGCCGTCGGGCCCCAGGTAACAGCCCTCTGCTCGGGCCACGACGTTGCCCCAGCGCCAGGGGCCTTTCGGGAGGTCGCGCCATGCCGCGGCGAGGTCCGCATGCCCGGTGCGGATCACGTGCGGCATCGGCTAGAACGCGAACGCCAGGCCGGCCGTCGCTGCGACCACGATCGGGTTACCCAGGTTCTGGGCGCGGTGCATCTTGACCTCTGCGGTAACCCGCCAGCGCTTGGTGAGCTGAAACCACTCGCCGACGCCGACGTACCAGCCGAACTTTTGCTCCTCGACGCCGGCCGGGGGGTGCTGCGCCTGGAGCTGCAGGTCGTAGGAGCCCAGGCCACCCGAGATCACGAACTCTCCGAACACCCCCTCGAAGAAGTAGTCGATCCCCACGGTGTACGCGCGCAACCTGCCGGGCCACCCCACACCATCGATGACCGGCTCAAAGGGGAGATCGGCCGCCTGCAGCCGCACCAGCGTGTCCTCGTCCAGTGGGAACGCCACGAATGCCGACGGCGCCCCATTCGAGCTGTGCAGGAAGTTCTGATCCGGCGCCGTGGGTGCCTGCCAGGTCCAGCTCGTGCCTGCCGCCAGCCCCGCCCAGAGAACCTGTCCGCCAGCCGTGCTCGCGCTCGCGAGGGCCAGCAGCGTCGCGCACATCCACCGCATGGTCGCCTCCTGGCGAGAGTATACGGGGTCTGGCGTCGCTCCGTTGGCGAGCCTGGGAACACAGCTGTTCCGCGGCTCGTGATGCCTGGTACAATCTCGCTTCCGTGGCGATGCTCCTCGAGGCCCTGGCTCAGACGTTCCTTCCTTCAACCTGTGCGATCTGCGGGGCCGGGCTTCCGTGGCGGGGCAGCCGCGCGGGCGTGTGTCCGACCTGCTGGGCGGGGGTGGTCCCGCACGCCGGCCCCACCTGCGCTGTGTGCGGCAACCCCGAGGTCGAGGCCGAGGGCCCATGCCTGGAGTGCCGGACCACGCCGCCGCCCTGGCGGGCGGCTGCCAGCGTCGGCGCCTACGACGGTGTCCTCAGGGAGCTGGTGCTGCTGTTCAAGAGGCGTGGCAGGGACGAGCTCGCAGCGCCATTGGCGGGGCTCCTCCTCGCCGCCTGGCGGCGGTCGGCTTGGCCGCGCCCGGACGCGGTGGTCGCCGTGCCGATGACGCGATTCAGGCGCCTGCGGCGCGGGTACAACCAGGCCGAGCTTCTCGCCCAGTCGCTGGCGCGCGAGCTGGGCGTCCCTTTCGAGCACGCCCTGCGCCGACGCGGCCGCGGCACCCAGGTTGGCGGCGCTCGCAGTGACCGCCTGCGCCTCTCGGCTGCGGCGTTCCCCGTGCGCCGCGCGGTGGCGGGCCCTGTCGTGCTTGTGGACGACGTGCTGACCACCGGCGCCACGGCTGCCGCGTGCACCCGAGCCCTGAAGCGCGCGGGTGCCGGCGACGTCTACATCCTGACCATTGCCAAGACCCCACAACCCGGGAGGATTCCATGAGCGTTTTCGACTCTCTGGTGCGCGCAACCCTGCCTTTCACCCCGAGACCCGTGGTGCATTTCTTTGCACGCCGCTACGTCGCCGGGTCCACGCTGGAGGACGCCATAGCCACGGTGCGAAGGCTGGCCCAGCAGGGGTGTTGCGCCACCCTAGACGTGCTCGGCGAGAGCGTCACCGAGCGCGCGCACGCCGCTGCGGCCGTTGCCGCCTACCACGAGGTTCTCGAGGCGATTACCGAAAACTCGCTTTTGGCCCACGTCTCGCTCAAACCCACCCAGATGGGACTCAACATCGACCACTCCTTCTGCCGCGACAACATTGCCTCGGTGCTGGAGCGTGCCCACGCGAGAGGAATCTTCGTCCGCATCGACATGGAGGACTCACCCACCACCGATGCCACCCTGCGCGTGTACCACGAGCTCATCGGGCGCTACCCTCAAGGCACAGGCGTGGTGCTGCAGGCTCGGCTGCGCCGCACCTTTGCCGACGCCACCGCGCTCGTGAGGTCCGGCGCAAACGTCCGGTTGTGCAAGGGGATCTACCTGGAGCCTCGTCCGGTCGCCTACGAGGAGCGCGACATCATTCGCAACGCCTTCGTCCATGCGCTCCGCATCCTCCTCGAAGGGGGCGCGTTCGTCGCCATCGCCACCCACGATGAGTGGCTCATCTGTGAGGCGCTGGCGATGATCCATTGCCTTGGCTTCGACAAGGATCGCTACGAGTTCCAGATGCTGCTTGGAGTCGACCCGGAGCTGCGCCGCATACTCACGGATGCGGGCCACCGCCTTCGCGTGTACGTTCCCTTCGGATCCCACTGGTACCCGTACTCGGTGCGGCGGCTGCGCGAGAATCCGACCATCGCACGCGTGGGCCTCGAGGCGTTCCTTCGTGGCCGGATGGAGTCCTAGAAGAAGGCACGAGGGAGGCACACCGGGGTCGCTCTGCCTCTTGCCTCTCGCCTACTGCCTCGGGAGCTAGCGGCGGACCAGGAACTTGACCTCGTCGTTGCCGCGGGCGTGCTGGACGGAAACCACCAGCAATCCCTGGCCCTTCTCGAGTTTCGGGATCGTGCCCTTCAGCTCCACGGAGCCGGCTTCGTCGCTGCTCCCCTCGGCGAGCTTCGTGGGCTTCATGGCGGTCGACAGGAAACGGACCGCGACGTGGGCACCTCCCACCGGGGTCTCCCCGGGGGTCGTCTGGATGAGGATCTGCAGGGCAAAAGGCGCCCCGAAAACCACATCATCGCCGCCGAGCACACGCAACCGGACCCTCTCCTCGCGCTGCTGCTCCGCGAGCCAGTCGGCAATGACCTCGTCGAGTGACCTCTCCGCGAGGCCCATCGCGGCGATGGAGCCGACTCCGAGCTTGGCCGTGGCCGGGGAGCGACTGCTGACGGTTGTGTCGCTCGCGCCGCCTACCGGGGGTTCGGTCAGTAAGTCGATGCGGCCAGTGCGGATGGCGTCTATGATGTTGCGGTGCTGCCGCTCCATGAGAATCTGAATGGCGGGCATCTCGGCACCGGCCTCGAGCAGGTTGGAGTACTCCGTCCGCCGAGTGGCGAGGATCTCACCCTTGACGTAGACCAGTGACTCGATCAGCGGGTTAGTGGAGCCCCTGTCCTCGGTTTGCACGTGGTACGTCACACCCTCGAAGTCGATGTCGGTGTTGAAGCCGGTCAGCACAGAATGCTCACAGTCTCCGTGACAATTGATGCTAGAAGAACCGTGCCAGTTCTGTCAATTTTGGCACGACTCAACCCGCGTTGCAGAGCCCTCCGCAGAATGTGGATGATAGAATTCACGCGGCGGGAGGAAGGTGCACCGACTCATCCTCTTCGACGTTGACGGGACGCTGCTCTCCACTAACGGTCAGGCTGGCGAGGCCCTCGGCATGGCCCTGCGCGAAACGTTTGGGACTGCAGGCCCGATCGAGCACTACCCCTGGGCCGGCAAGACCGACCCGCAGATCGTCTTCGAGCTCCTCGGACGCGTGGGGATCCCGCGCGCCGACGTGCAGCCCAGGCTCTCCGAGGTCTTCGACCACTACTGCGACAACCTGGCCCGGAGGCTCTCCCCGGCGAACACACGCGCCCTCGCCGGCGTCCACGCGCTTCTGCACGCCCTCCGCCAGCGACCCGACGTTGCGGTCGGCCTGCTGACTGGGAACATTCGACGCGGCGCGGACATCAAACTGACCGCCGCGGGACTCGCGGGTCACTTCACCATTGGTGCGTTTGGCTCAGACCAGGAGGACCGCAACCGCCTGGTTGCCGTGGCGCGGGAGCGCGCCCGGGCGCTCTGGGGCGACGAGTTCTCCGGGACGCGCACCGTGGTGGTGGGGGATGCGGAGCCCGACATCCGCTGTGCAAGGGCGGGCGGTGCATGTGCAGTTTCGGTGGCGAGCGGCAAGACCACCAGGGAGACGCTCGCGATGCTGCAGCCCGACGTGCTGCTCGACTCCCTCGCCTCGCCGCTCGCCCTCCTCGCATTGATCGGCCCAAACGGATAGCCCCCTGGACAGACAGGACACGGGCCCGGCACCCCACGAGGGCATCACCCGACCACAGGAGGAGCGATGCAGGAGTTCCTGAAGTTCCTGGAAGGAGAGATCGAGAGACTTCACGAGGCTCACACCTACAAGGTGGAGGTCCCTCTCGAGAGCGCCCAGGACCATCGCGTGAAGGTGGCCGGCCGCGAGGTGGTCATGCTCACCTCCAACAACTACCTTGGGCTCGCCAACCACCCACGCGTCCGTCAGGCCGCGGTCAAGGCGATCGAGCGGTGGGGGGCCGGGATGGGTTCGGTGCGGTTCATCTGCGGGACACAGGTGCTGCACAAGCAGCTCGAGGAGACGATCTCGCGCTTCTATGAGACCGACGACACCATACTCTTCACCTCGTGCTGGAACGCCAACGAGGCCTGCTTCGCGACCCTCACCGGCCCGGAGGATGCCATCGTCTCCGACGAACTGAACCACGCGTCGATCATTGACGGTATCCGGCTCGCCAAGGCCAGGCGGTACATCTACCGGCACAACGACATGGCGGACATGGAAGCGAAGCTCTCTCATGCCCGTTCCGAAGGGGCACGCTTCATCCTGGCCATCACCGACGGGGTCTTCTCGATGGAGGGCGAGCTGGCGCCGCTTCCGGAAATCATCGCCGCCTGCGAGCGTCACCGCACATTGCTCGTCGTGGACGACTCCCACGCCACCGGCCTGCTCGGCAAGCGCGGACGCGGCACCGCCGAGGAGCTCGGAGTCTGGGGCAAGGTCCCGGTACACACCGGCACCCTCGGCAAGGCGATGGGCTCGGCGATGGGCGGCTACATCACGGGACCGAAACCGGTCGTGGACACGCTTCGGCAGCGGTCGCGGCCGTACCTGTTTTCCAACTCGCTCGCCCCCGCAGTCGTCGGGGCCGCATTGGAGGCGTTTCGAATGGTGATGGAGGACCCCTCGCGCACGCTCGCCGTGCAGGCCAACGCCCGCTACTTCCGCGAGAGGATGGCCGCCGCCGGCTTCCAGGTCCCGCAGGGGATGCACCCCATCGTCCCGGTCATCGTAGGGGACACGGCGCTGGCGCTGGCCATGGGCAAGGACCTGCTGATGCGCGGTGTCTACGTCTCCGGCTTTGGCTACCCCGTCGTGCCTCAGGGCCAGGCGCGCCTGCGCGCCCAGATCTCCGCCGCCCACACGAGGGAGGACCTGAACAGGGCCGTCGACGCGTTCGTAGCGGTGGCGAGGCAGCACGGCGTGGTTCGCTGACGCGGCCAGCTCTTTCTTTCACTGCGTGAGGCTCTTTTGTGCTGGTGCCGCGGTGGCCAGTTCCTTTTGTCTTTCCACTCCGTGGAGGTTTTGTTTTGCCCCGCGGGCCTGGAGCGGTCGCTCGGGCTGGGCCTCGAGCCCAGCCCTCCGACCCGCCTCCGCATGCGACCGAGCAGGAACGTCCCGCGCTGGGGCCCCTCGCTGTTCGTAAGAAGCCAACGCCAGCGACACCCCACCGCGGGACGCCCGCTCGGGACCCGCACGCTCCGGCGCAATGGCTCCTATCGCCCGCGGGGCGGATGTCACCACCACCCCCGTTCGCCACGGTCCTGCTCAGATGGTGCCGTCAGTGTCTCTGGGCGGCGGGGAAAGATCCGCGAGGCGGGTGCCAGCGGCCATGCCTCCCTCGGCCGCGGGGACCCAGCGTGCGGACCGGGCTGGGGTGTCGGTGACGCCGTCGGTTGCGGACACCCAGGGGCCCCGGCACGGGAAGCGCTGCTGGGTCGCGGCCGAGGGAGTCTCGGAGCGCAGTGAGCGGGGGCGAGCAAGCGACGAGAGGCCGGGCACCCGCTTCGCAAGACACAGCTTCACGCAGTGAAACGACGAAAAACGCGCCCGAGCGACCGCTACAGGCCCGTGGCGCAAAACAACGCCGCACAGTGAAACAGAAGAACAAGGCCGCCCACCACCGTGCTAGCCTGCGCGAATGAACGTGTACCTATCGCGCTGGGTTTGCCTGGGGGTCGAGGCCAACCTGCGGCGTGCCGTCGAGGAATCCAGGCAAGCGGTCGAGGCGGGGGCTACCCTCGTCGTTTTTCCCGAGGTTTTCTTGACCGGCTACTACAGGACCCTGGCACCCGCGCGGGCGCGGGCAGCGTTTGCCCGCATTTCCGAAGCCCACCCCGGGATCGTTTTCGCGTTCGGCTCATTCACCGAGGAGCGCCGCAACCGAATGACGATCTGGCGGGGCGGCGGCGAGGTGGCCCGCTACGACAAGGTGCACCTCTTCGACCCCAACGACGAGCCGAGGATCTGGGAGGCCGGCGACCGCTACGCGGCGGTGAGAACCGACGGGTGGTCGATCGGCCTCCTGACCTGCAACGACGTTCGTTTTCCGGAGCAGGCGCGGGCGCTGCGTCTCTCCGCCCGCTGCGACGCTCTTCTGGTCGTGGCCTGGTGGCCGTGGCGCAGGGACCACGTATGGCGCACGCTGCTGCGGGCACGGGCGATCGAGAACGGCCTCTGGGTCATCGGCTGCTGCGTCGCAGCCTCGGAGCACCCGGGGGAGCGCTTCGCGGGCGCCGGCAACCACGTCTTCGACCCCCACGGTGAGCCTGTTCGCACGGGCGACGATCGCACCTACGTTCTGGATCCCTCGCGGGCGGGAAAAGTGCTGGTGGACCCGCTGGAATCCTACCGCGCGATCGAGGAGGTGCAGGTCTTCGACGCCGCCCGGGTGGACGCGACTCTCCTGCGCAAACCCGTCGCGGCTCGCCCTAGTCGCCCAGCTCGTATTCGCCGGCGCGTTGAGTCTTGAGATACATCTGCTCGATCAGGCTCCCGTAGCGCTCGGCGATGACACGCCGGCGAACCTTCATGGTCGGCGTGAGCTCGCCCTCCTCCAGTGAGAATTCCCGTGGCAGCACGGTGAAGCGGCGGATGCGCTCGTGGAGGGCGAGCTCGGCGTTCACCTGCTTGACGGCCGCCGCTACCAGCGCCTCGGTCTCTGGGTGCTGGGCCATCTCCGCCCGTCCCAGCCCCGTGACCCCCTTGTTCGCAAAGTGCGTCTCCAAGTTCTCGAAGTTCGGAACGACGAGCGCCGTCAGATACGGGAACTTGTCCCCGATCAGGACCGCCTGCGCGATGTAGGGGGTGGCACCGAGCCGCCCCTCCACCGGCTGGGGCGCCACGTTTTTCCCGCCAGAGGTCACGATGATGTCCTTCTTGCGATCCGTGATGAAGAGGTAGCCGTCGGAGTCCAGGTAACCCACGTCGCCGGTGTGCAGCCAGCCGTCGCCGTCGATCACCTCCGCCGTCGCCTCGGGCTTGTTCCAGTAGCCGAGCATGATGTTGGGTCCGCGCGCGAGAATCTCACCGTCGGGCGCGAGGCGCACCTCGACGCCCGGAAAAACCTGCCCCACCGACCCGAGCCGATTAGCCTCCAGGCGGTTGGCTGCGATGACCGGGGCAGACTCCGTGAGGCCGTACCCCTGCAGGATCGGCAGCCCCACGATGTCGAAGAATTCCGCGACCTCGCGGGCGAGCGGCGCGCCGCCGGAGATCGAGAAGCGGAGCCGGCCACCAAGCCGCTCCAGCACCTTGGAGAAGACGCGCGAGCGGGCCACGGCGAACTGGCCACGCGCAAAGGCGGACGCCCGCTCGCCCCGCCACTCAGCGCCCCGAACTTCGCGACCCACCCGCAACGCCCACTCGAAGAGCCGGCGCTTGGCGCCGCCCTCCTGCTGGACCTTGGAGATGATCTTGATGTACGAGCGCTCGTACAGGCGCGGTACCGAGACCATGATCGTGGGGCGGATCTCGGTGAGCTGCGACGGCACACGTTCAATGGACTCCACGTAGTTGATCTGCGACCCCCGGTCGAAGAACACGTAGTCCACCGTGCGCTCGAAGACGTGAGACAGGGGCAAGAACGACATGCAGATGTCCCGCTCGGTGATCGGGTAGAGCGGCCGTACGGTGTTGATCTGCGAGATGAAGTTGCGGTGCGAGAGCATCACACCCTTCGGTTCACCTGTGGTGCCCGATGTGTAGATCAGGCTCGCTAGATCGTCTCCACTGAGTGGGGGCGGCTCAGGCCACTTTCGCGACGGCGGCAGCGTCAGGTCCTGCAGGCATTCCAGGCCCTCAGCCAGTCCACGATCAACCCCGACGACCCGGACGTCAGACAGGTCGGAGACGGCGTCGAGGGCGGTCTGCACGCGCTCGCGACCCGAAACCACCAGCATCTTGGACCGCGAGTCGCCGACGATGTAACGCACCTGATGCGCGGGCAGTGTGGCGTAGAGGGGAACCGGAACCGCGCCGAGGATGTGGCACGCGAAATCCAGGATGTGCCACTCGGGGCGGTTCTCCACAAACAGCGCAATGCGATCACCCGGCGCCGTACCGGCACGCGCTAGGCGGGCCGCAGTCTCGCGGGTGGCGCGCTCGAACTCCTTCACCGTGTACGCCCGCCACCCCTTCCCGGCGCGGATGCGCAGGAGCTCTTTTCGCGCCGGATAGGCTTTGACAACGAACTCGAAGAGGTCCCGGAGGGTCTCCATGCAAGCTCCCCAGAGGTGCTGCCGGCGATTGTACGGCCCACCCAAGCGATGCACAACACCCGGAACCCGCCATAATGGCCCGGTGGAATCTTCACGCCTGGCACTCAAGGTCTCCTATCTCGGAGGCCCATTCGCTGGCTGGCAACGCCAGGCCCGCGCACGCACAGTTCAGGGCGTTCTCGAGCAGGCGCTCGAAACCCTCTACCGTCGTCCGGTCAGTGTGGTGGGAGCCGGGCGAACCGATGCGGGGGTGCATGCGGCCGGCCAGGTCGCACACTTCGACGCCCCCCTCCCGATCCCGCCCGCTGGCGTCGTCAGCGCTCTCAACTCTCTCCTCCCGGAGGACGTCCGCGTGCTGCGCGCCTGGCGCGTGCCGGCGGAGTTCCACGCCCGCCGTTCGGCGCTCGGGAAGCGCTACAGCTACCGCCTGGCCTGTGGCGCCGTGCTGCCCCCGTGGGAGAACCTCCGCCGTTGGCAGGTGAACCACTCACTCGACGCAAGCGCCCTGGCGAGGGGTCTTTCCGCCGTCCTCGGGGAGCACGACTTCGCCGCGTTTGCCCTGTCCGGCCACTCCGGCCGCGGGGTTCGCGGCACGGTGCGCGTCGTCACGCTCGCACACCTCCGGGTGCGCGGCCGCAGGCTGGACATCGTCCTGGACGGTGATGGTTTCCTGCGCGGCATGGTTCGGCGAATCGTCGGCGGGCTCGTGGAGGTCGGGCGTGGCGCGCAGCCGCCCAGTTGGCTCGTAGCTCTGCTCCTAGACCGCAGGACCGGGCCGCCGGCTCCCACCGCGCCGCCCCACGGCCTGACGCTCGAGCGGGTTTACTACCGAAGGCAATAGGCAAGAGGCAAAGACAAGGCAGCGCGAAGCCATGGCCCCGACCGAGGGAGGTGACGCGGCCTCTTTCGCAGGTTGCCTCTCGCGTTCTGGCTGCCTCTCGCGTGTTAGACTTCCCGCGCCAATGAAAGACCTCGATCGGCTCGCCGCACCTGGCACGCCGGAGCGCGAGTTGCTAGACCGCCTCCCGTCGTCCTCCCTCCCGCGCCACGTCGCGATCATCATGGACGGAAATGGGCGATGGGCGCGTCAGCGCGGCCTTCCGCGCGTCGAGGGGCATCGAGCCGGGATCCGCGCGGTTCGCGACACTGTGGAGGCGGCGGCCAGACTCGAGGTCGAGGCCCTCACGCTGTACGCATTCTCGACGGAAAACTGGAAACGACCTCGATGGGAGGTTCGCACGCTCATGGCTTTGCTCAAGGAGTACCTGGCCAAGGAGCTGCGCACCATGGTGGACAACAACATCCGCTTCCGCCCGATCGGGCGCATCTCGGAACTCGAGCCCGAGATCCAGGACGGCCTGGCGCGCGCCGTCGAGGCCACCGACGCCAACACCGGTCTGACCTTCCAGATCGCGCTCAACTATTCCGGCCGCACCGAGCTGGTCGATCTGGTCCGCACCGCCGTGAGCCACGCCCGGACCGGCCAGCTCACCGCGGAGGGCGTCGACGACGGCTGGGTCGGTGCGCACCTCGCCACCGCTGGGGTCTCCGACCCTGACCTCTTGATCCGAACCTCCGGGGAGTTGCGCGTCTCCAACTTCCTGCTGTGGCAGATCGCATACGCGGAGCTCTACTTCACGCCGGTCCTGTGGCCTGACTTCACGACCCGCGATCTCCTGCTTGCGGTCGCGGAGTTCGCACGCCGCGAGCGCAGGTACGGTGGGGTGGTGGAGGGGGGTCACGACGATCCTGAGGAGGCCGCAGAGTGAAGGGCGCACGCGAGGCTACGGCGTTTGCCCTGATTCCGGTCGTCGTGGCCGCCATCGTCTTCCTACCCCCTTGGGTCTACCTCGCCTTGGTGTGGGTGGTCGCCATGCTCTCCGCGTGGGAACTGCTGGCGTTGTTCCGTCGTCTCGGCCAGCCCGCACCCCAGGCGCCCACGCTGGTGATCCTCGGGGTGCTGCTCCCGGCGGTGTGGCTGGGCGGTCTGCCGCGGACCGGAGCGCTTCTCGCCCTTGCGTTGTTGGCGGTACCGGTGGTGTACCTCGTCGGGCGTTACCCCATTCAGGGCGCGGCGGCGGGAATCGCGGGGGCGACGTTTACGGCTCTCTACTTCCTGGTGACCGGCGGGGCGATGGGGTTTCTCCGCACGGCCTTTGTCGGAACGCTCGGCGTCAAGGTCGTGCTTCTCCACTGCTTCACGATCTGGGCCGGCGACTCGGGCGCGTACTACGTGGGCACCCGGTTCGGTAAACACCGCCTGGCCCCCCTGGTGAGCCCGAAGAAGTCGTGGGAGGGGATCCTTGGCGGCACCCTCCTCACGGCGTTCGGCGTGTGGTTCTGCCGCACAGTGTTCTTCCCCCAGCTTCCACTGTCCGTGGCGGCCGGAACGACTGTCCTGCTCGCGGTGCTGGCGCCGCTCGGCGATCTCGTGGAGTCGCTGTTCAAGCGAGACGCCGGCGTCAAGGACTCCTCCGATGTGCTCCCCGGCCACGGGGGCTTCCTCGACCGCAGTGACTCTCTCTTCTTCGCCGCCCCGTTCGTGTTGGCCGTGTTCCTGCTGTTCGGGGTCCTGGTTTGAAGCGACTGGCGATCCTGGGCTCGACCGGCTCCATAGGCACCGCGACCCTCGATGTGACGGCGCGTTTCCCTGAGAAGTTCAGCGTCGTGGCGTTGGCCGCCGGTCGCAACGTCGAGCTTCTGGCCGAGCAGATCCGCTCCTGGAGGCCCAGCCTCGTTGCGGTTGCCGAGGAGACCGACGCTGCGGCACTGCGGCGAGCGTTCCCGGGGCTGGACGTGATGGCGGGGCCCGAGGGACGGATCGCGGTGGCGACGTACCCCGACGCGACCACCGTCGTCGCCGCCCTGGTCGGCGCGGTCGGCCTCGTCCCCACCTGGCGTGCCCTCTCGCTCGGCCGCGAGGTGGCGCTTGCCAACAAGGAGACCCTGGTCGCGGCGGGCGAACTGGTGATGGCCACCGCCGCCGCGAGTGGCGGGAAGGTGCTGCCCATCGACTCGGAGCACAACGCGTTGCACCAGGCGCTCCGGGTCGGCCCGCAGGACGCGGTGCGCCGCCTCATCCTCACCGCGTCGGGAGGCCCTTTCCGCACCTGGACGAGGGAGGAACTGGACAGGGCGACAGTGGATCAGGCGTTGGCGCATCCGACCTGGCGGATGGGCGCCAAGATCACCATCGATTCGGCCACGATGATGAACAAGGGACTCGAGATCATCGAGGCGCATCACCTGTTCGGGGTGCGGGAGGAGCAGATAGCGGTGGTCGTCCACCCCGAGAGTCGGGTGCACTCGCTGGTGGAGTATGCCGACGGCACGTTGATCGCGCAGCTCTCGGTCAACGACATGCGGTTTCCGATCCTCTACGCGTTGTCGTACCCGGAGCGTCTGCCGTCGCCGTTCGGATTCCTCGACCTCGTCGAGGTCGGCTCCCTCAGTTTCGCACCCGCCGACGAGCGGCGCTTCCCCTGCCTTCGCCTGGCCCGCGAAGCGTTGCGCGCCGGCGGCACGGTACCTGCGGTCCTCAACGCCGCCAACGAAGTCGCCGTCGCCGCGTTTCTCGCCGGCCGACTGCCGTTCACGGGCATCCCGATCATCGTGGAGGGGGCGATCGCACGCGAGTCGTCCCGGGAGCATAATCTTGCTGCCATAGAGGATGCCCTGGCGGCGGACGAGCGCGGACGCGCGTGGGCCGCGGAGGCGGCTGCGAAATACGCCTCCGGCGCCGCAGGTTCCCCATGAGGATGTGGATGGTGCCATGGTCATAGATGTTCTCTCGCTGGTCATCGTGCTTGGCGTCCTGGTCTTCATCCATGAGGGCGGACACTTTCTCCTCGCGCGGGCGCTCAAGGCACCGGTCAGCGTGTTCTCCTTCGGGTTTGGCAAGCGGCTCTTCGGCGTCGAGCGTGGCGGGGTCGACTACCGCGTCAGCCTGATCCCGCTCGGAGGGTACGTACGCATCCACGGTCTCGGCCCCGACGAGTCGGACGTGGTCGCCAAGACCGACCAGGCGCCGGTACCGCTGCTGCCGCGCTGGCGGAGGGCCCTGATCTTGCTCGCCGGCCCGGGCGCCAACGTCGTGGGGGCCATCGCGTTCATCACCCTCGCATTCGTCGTCGGAGTGCAGGTGCCCGCCTCACAGGACCAGGCCCCGGTCGTCGCATGGGTGGACCCCATCTCGCCGGCCGCGAAGGCCGGCATCGAGGCGGGCGACCTGGTGCTCGCCGTGGGCGGCAGGGGAGTCCGCACCTGGGAAGACCTCGACTTGGCGACGATGGGTTCTCCTGGCCAGCCTCTCGAAATCCGCTTTCGGAGGGACGGCCAAGAGCACGAGGTCACGCTCACCCCCCGTGCCGTGAGCCGCTACGACATTGGTTATGCGGGGCTGGCGCCGGTGCTCCCGGCCGAGGTGCCGGGGGTGCTGCCGGGCAGCCCCGCCGAGAAGGCCGGCCTGCGCCCCGGGGACCGAATCGTGGCCGTGAACGGAGAGCCCGTTCGTCACTTCTACGACGTAATGCGGCTGGTGGGTGCGAGCCCCGATCGGGAGGTGGCGCTCACCATCGAAAGGGATGCATCTGCCATCGAGGTGCGCGCCACGCCTCGCAACGTGGACGGACAGGGCAAGCTCGGCATACCCCCGCCAAATCCCACCGTGCTCAAGCGCCTCGGACTCCCGACGGCGTTGGCCCAGTCGGTGCGCGAGAACGTGCGCATGACTCGCCTGACCTTCGTGGTGATCGGCCGCATGCTGAGCGGCCGCGCTTCACTGCGCCAGATGTCCGGACCGATCGACATCGCGCGCTTCTCGGGTGCGGCGGCCCGCACCGGAACGGTCTCGTTCATCTGGCTGCTCGGGATGATTTCGCTGCAGCTCGCGATCTTCAACCTGCTCCCGATTCCGGTGCTGGACGGCGGGCACCTCGCTGTCATCGGCGTCGAGTCCGCACTGCGGAAGGATTTCTCCGACCGAACCAAGGAGCGAATCCTCAACATCGGCTTCTGGCTCATCATCATGCTTGTGGTGGTCGTGCTCTTCAACGACATCGTGAAGAACTTCCCGGCCCTCGACGGCCTCATCCCGGGTCGCGCCAAGTAGCGGGGGTTTCCTCTATCACTGCGTGGCTTGGTTTTGCCCCGCGAGCGTGGAGCGGTCGCCCTTCTTCTCTCACTGCGTGACGCTTTGTTTGCCGGTGCCGCGGTGGCCCGCTTTCTCCTTTCACTGCGTGAGGCTCTTTTGTTTTGCTCCGCGGGCTCGGAGCGGTCGCTCGGGTCGGGCTTCGAGCCCAGCCCTCCGACCCGCCTGCGCGTACGACCGAGCAGGGACGTTCCGCGGTGGGGAGACGGCGGCGCTGTCTTTTGCGAACGCCGAGGGGCCCCGGCGCGGATCGCGCCCTCCGGTCGCGGGCAGAGGAGCCTGCAGGCGCAGGGTGCGGGGGCGCACCAGCCTGCAGATGGCCACCGCGGTACCGGCACAATAAAAACCACGCAGTGAAAGAGGAGAGAGTCGGCCCGCGCGGCAAACACAGCCTGGCAGTGAAGGAGAAGAAGCCCGGCGCTCAGCCGGAGGCCCAGGTACGGAGGCGCTGGAGGCTTGCGCGCACCACCTCGTTGCCCTCGCCGGGCGGGATCTCGAGGACAATTGGCAGTGAGGCGCACCGCGCGTCCGTGAGCAGCCTGTGGAAGTACGCCTCGCCCAGCCGTCCCTCTCCCGGTGGGGCGTGGCGGTCGCGGTGCGAACCCAGCTCGACCCGTGTGTCGTTTCCGTGGAGCAGATGTGGGACCGCGACTCCCCAATGCTCAGCAACCTCGACGAGGACCCGTTCCCAGCCGTCTCCCCGAAGGTCGTAGCCGGCGCCCCACAGGTGGGCAGTGTCCAGGCAGATGCCGACCCTAGTGCGGCGGGTGGATTGGCGCTCGCTTCGTCGCGGGGCATGGGGGCGCGACCTGCGGAGGCCGGGCTCCACCAATCGTGCGAGCTCCGCGGGAGTGCGACCGAGCTGGCCGCCGGCCCCGGCGGTCCCCTCGACAAGCAGCATCGCCGCACGCGTGCCGGCGCGCTCGACCGCTTCGGTTATGGCCGAGCGACAGCGGGCCTCCGCTTCGGTCCGACTCCCCTCGCCAGCCGAACCCGGGTGCAGCACGACGCCGGCTACGCCGAGCCGCCCCGCGCGCTCCAGCTCCTCGACGAGAACCGCAATCGAGCGTGTGCGTAGCCCGTCATCGGCGCTTGCCAGGTTGAGGAGGTAGGGCGCATGGGCAAAGCACAGTCCCGAAAGCGCCGCTTCGCGAGCCGCCAAGCGAAACCGGGCCACTTCGGGCTGTGCGAGCGGTGCCGCCGCCCACCGCCCGGGCGCACGGAGGAAGACCTGAAGCGCCTCGCAGCCGATCGCCACTGCGGCGGAGACCGCCCGCGAAACGCCACCGGCAGCGGAGAGATGGGCGCCCAGACGCGGCATGGCGTGGCTATGCTACCCTCGCCGCGCGATGGGAGCAGGCCGTTTTCTGCGTTGGCTGGCGGGAGCCGTGGGTCTGGTCGCGGGCTGCGGCGTGGCCGTCTGGGTCGTCCTCTGGGTGAGCGTCCGCTCGACGGTGGCGACCGTGCCCAACGTGGCCGGGATGGAGAGCTCCCATGCGACCGCCGTCATCGCAAAAGCCGGACTGGTGGCCCGCACCCAGCAGGGTGTGTTCGACCCTCAGGTCAACGCGGGTCGTGTGGCGGTGCAGCGGCCGCCCGCCGGTTTCGAGCTCAAGCGTGGCGGCACCGTGCTTCTCTACCCTTCCCTGGGGAAGGCAGTCCAGAAGATGGTCGACCTCACCGGGATGCCGCTCTCGCTGGCCGAGGCCGAGCTCGAGTCCGAGCGACTGACGGTCGAGCGTAGCTGCGAGGTCGAGGGTCAGGCCGGCGCAGTCGTGGTCCTCGCGCAGGAACCCGCCCCGGGTACGCTCATCGCCCCGAACTCGACCGTCACGCTTCTGGTCAACCGCACGCCCCGGGAGAAGCGCTACGTGATGCCCGAGTTCGTGGGCGTAGCGGAGGTCGATGCCGCCCGCGTGATTCGCAATCTTGGCTTTCAGCTTGCCACCGTGCAGCCGGTCTCCTACCCCGGGGTGCCGGCGGGGACGGTACTGCGACAGGACCCCGCGGCCGGCGGGCCAGTGGCGCAGGCTGCCGTCGTCGGGC
>Ga0154638_1075_pt5 | contig 24633 bp, 11 predicted proteins | sample Rifle2008BG13ft_FD_116067 | JGI IMG/M metagenome (GOLD analysis project Ga0154638, IMG submission 116067) | Acidobacteria bacterium RBG_13_68_16 | reverse complement strand
CTTCTAGCTCTATCGGCGCGGGCGGGGTCCCGCGACGCAAGCTGACCGGCCGGGCGGCCGCCAGGCCGCCCGGCCTCACGTCTTGCGGGCAAGCAAGCAGCCCGGCGAGAAGGCAATTGCACTCGGCTGACCGGTGGCAGGGGGAGGACTCGTGTTGCGTCCTGCGACTCGCGCCACAGGGATCCTGACCGCACGCGTCGTGCTTGGCGCGACGGCATTCACGAAGGCGGTCACCCGGCCCACGTGCGTAGTCGACGCGGTGGTGCGCACCGCCGGTGGCGGCACTTCCGCTCTGGCGACTGCCACGTGGTCGGACCACACCGAAACACGGGAAGAGGCCCGAGCTTCGGCCACCTCCAAGGAGAACGTTGCTCGCAACCCTTCGCGCGACCCTACGTGGAGGGGCCGTCGCCGGCCCCAACCGTAACGAACGGTGAGGCACGGAACACCTGCAGCACCCCGTGATCGGGTACCAGTCGCTCGCTTGCGGAGCGCGGCAGCCGGGATGGGTTGCAGTGCTTAACCTTTACGCCCTCACGAGTGAATCGATCTTGAGACCGCGTCTGTGCTGAACACCCCCTTGACAAGATTCCGGCGGCGGCTTAAATTGCGAGCGAGATGATCATACATGATGAGTGGTGGTGCGGGGCAGCTAATACCGACCGCTTTGACCGTGCTACTCGAGAGGAGGAGGCGTGACGAGAAAACTGTTCTTTGCGTTCGTTCTGGTTGCCGCCGTGATGGCGGCCGGGCCGTTGTTGGCCCAGATGTCCACCACCGGGGAGATCGTCGGCGTCGTGAAAGCCGAGGACGGCACCGTCCTCCCCGGGGCGACGGTGACCGTTGAGGGTGCGGCGTTGATTCAGAGATCCATCACCGTGACCACCGATGCGATCGGGGTGTTTCGCTTCCCGCAGCTGACCCCGGGTACCTACGTGGTGAGGATCGAGCTCACGGGTTTCAATGCGCGCGAATACAGGGTGGTCGTGAACGTCGGCAGGACGTCAACCGTTCCGGTGGAGCTTTCGGTGGGGAGAGCAAGCGAGAAGGTCGCGGTCCGCGCCGAGGTCCCGCTCATCGACTCCACATCCTCCAAGATCTCGACGAGCTTCACCCCCGAGGATCTCCAAAAGCTCCCGACCGACCGAACGTTCTCCGCAGTTGTCGAAACCATGGCAGGGGTTGTCAACAAGGCCGCCTTCGGTGCCGGCGGCAACGTCGATGGGTACCACGTGTTCGGCGTCGGCGCCGCGAGCAACTCCTATCAGCTCAACGGTGTCAACGTGAGCAACACGAAGTTTGGGGACACGTACGTCAGCCCCAACTTCGACTCGATCCAGGAAATTCAGGTCGTTGGTGGGGGAGCCTCGGCGGAGTACGCGAACTACACCGGGGTCGTGGTGAACATCGTCACCAAGGCCGGGACCAACGCGTTCCACGGTTCGGGCACCGTCTACTACACCAGCGACTCGCTGCGCGGGAACAACAACGTTGACGACATCAAGGACCTCGAGCAGAAGAAGATAAAGCGCGACTACGACACCAGCCTCGTCCTCGGGGGGCCGCTGATCAAGGACCGCCTGACGTTCTTCGCCTCCGTCCGCTATGCGAAATCGGAGAACGCGCCGGCGTTCACGGATTTCTACGACAGCCTCGAGCGCCAGGGGTACCAGCTGCGCCTCGACTTTCTCGCCTCGCCGTCCCAGACCCTCACGGCAATGTTCAACTCGGACCCGATCAGGGATTACGACCTCAACTGGCAGGAGACCGTCGGCGATGAGGCCGCCCTGAACCGGACGCAGGACACCGAAACCGGGTACCTGAGCTGGGTGGGGATGTGGGGCGAGAAGACGCTCACCGAGGTCAAGTTCGCCGCGGTGAAGGGAGACCAGAAGCGGATCCCGGTCCACATGGACGCGGCTCAGGTGTCGGACTACCGGATCGGCGTGGACTACAACTCCGGGGGGATCTACCGGGACGAGCCGGAGAAGCGGCAACACACCCTTGCGACCCTCACCCACTACACGGACAACTTCCTGGGAGGCCAGCACGAGTTCAAGGTCGGCGCCGAGTACGAGGAAGCCTCCAACAAAATCAACCAGTACACGACCGGAGCAACGCCCACCACGCCCAATGGTGTTCTGTTCTGGATCTTGCCGTTCGGGGACGCCGCGTACATCACGGGGCTCACCAACTACTATGACCGCAGTGCCGCGCGGATCAAGCGCCCCGGCGCCTTCGTCCAGGACAAGATCACGTTCGGGCGCGCGACGTGGATGGTCGGCCTGCGCTATGACAACCCTAAGACCCTCGACGACAATACCGGCAAGACGATTTTCAACTTCACAAACTGGTCGCCTCGTCTCGGGCTCGCCTACGACCTCACGGGCGACGCCAAGAACGTCCTGAAAGCCGCCGTCGGCCGCTACTATGAGAAGACCCCGACCTACGGACCCGCCGCCTACGCGGGCACGGGAACCGGCACATGGACGTACTACAACCTGATCACGAGCGAGCCGTTCGACCCACATGACTGGCAGTGGTTCGTTGACCATGTCATCAGGCCCGAGAACTTCTCCAGCAGCTTCACCAGCACGAGCATCCCCGTGGAGTCGGGCATCAAGAACCCGTACAGCGACATCTTCAACATCAGCTTCGACCGGCAAGTCGGCGCGCGCAGCAGCATAGGCCTGAGCTATCTGTACCGTAAGCAGAGAGACTTCGTTTTGCTGACCCAGTATGCCAACAACGTCACGTATGAACCGTTCGAGTACACGGCCCCTGAGACCGGGCGAACGTTCACGTTGTGGAGGGTCACCGGTGGCGGCCCGCGAGACTTCGCCCTCGGCAACCGTGACTTCCAGGAACAGAAGAACCAGATGGCGATCCTCCAGTTCCAGTCGCGGCCGACGGACAAGTTCACCATCGCCAGCTCGCTCACCTGGGAGTGGGGCACCGGAACCCGGCCCAACAACGAGTGCGGTGTCCTGAGCCTGTGCACGAATGGTATCGACACCGACCCCAACTACGAGCAGAACCCCTACTACAACCAGGGTCAGCTGAAGGAAGTCCGCACCTGGCAGTTCAAGCTCCAGGCGAGCTACCAGTTCCCGTGGCAGATCCTCGGGAGCGCCAACTTCCGCTGGGTGTCGGGGCGGCCCTGGGGTATGGAGAACTACCAGTATGCCATCCCGGGCGCGAACGACCCCTACTATTTCTACGTGCTCCTCGAGCCCAAGGACGCGCGGCACCAGCCCTCGGTCACCAACCTCGACCTCCGCATCCAGAAAGACTTCAACCTCGGCGGCGGCGCCCTCGCCTCCGTAATCCTCGACATCCTCAACGCCACGAACGAGTCGATCGGCGTTGGCACGTACTTCAGTACCAACGTCCAGGACACCTATGGCAAGGAGTCGGCCGAGCGAGGCGAGACCGTGAGCTCCACAGGCAAAGCCTCCCCGTGGTCCGTTGACTCGGCACCGCCGCGTACGCTCAAGGTCGGCCTCAGGGTGGCGTTCTAGTGAAGGGGGCGAGCGCCTGACCCGAACGACGCGTTCCCCTTCTGCATCCTTCCTCCCGGCGGGTGTGGCGTCGGCCACACCCGCCCTTTTTTCCCATTCCGGCTGAGATCTCAGAACACTTGAATCGGAGGAACCATGAGTACACTGTCGGCTCGCATCCCACTGCTTGGAGCCGTCTGCGCAGACTCTCATCGAGGGAAGCTGGGCGTGACGACGCGTTTCCTCATCTTGCTGGTCGTCTCGCTGTTGCTTGTCGGGTCACCGACCAGCGCTTTGGCTTCTGAGGCTTCGATCCATCCCATCACCCTGCAGGACATCCTCTCCCTCCGAGAGATCACGGAGCAACACATCTCACCGGACGGTCGCACCGTGGCGTTTGCGGTCAAGGATGCCGACCTGGCGGCGAACGACTACAACTCTTCGCTATATGCCGTCCCGACAGCAGGAGACGCGCCTCCCAAGCTGCTTCTCCGGGCGAAGTCGTTCTCGAACCTCCGCTGGACACCACGCGGCGATGCCATCACGTACCTCTCGGGCGCCGGAAAGGTCTCCCGGGTCTGGAAGATCCTGCGGGAAGGGGGTGAGCCGGCGACATTGTTCACGCATCCGGAGTCCATCAACCAGTTCGAATGGTCCCCGGACGGGGACAGCCTCGTCCTCGTGTCCGTCGAGCCGGTTCAGGAAGCTGAGACAGCGGCCGCCGCAGAAAAGGGAGTCGTTTACGACGACCACCTCGCGTTTCCCTTCTGGGATTTCGTCAGCCGCTCCTGGGTGAAAAAGCCCACCAGCGTGTGGCTCTACCGGGTTCACGACAGAGGCATCCAGAAACTGTGGGAACAAGAACACTCGATCTACTCGTTCGAGAGCTTTTCGATCAGCAGGCTGGCGTGGGCCCCTGACGGCCAGAAGATCGCTGTCGTGTTCAACACCTCGGCAGCGGCCTCCAAAGACGCTGCGGTCGCCTTCAATTCGGGTATTGGCCTGATCTCGCTGAAGGGAGACGGGCTGGTTCCGCTTCCGAGCACGTCCGCTTGGCAGGGGGAACCAAGCTGGTCACCCGACAGTCGGTCAATCGCCTTTCTCTCGGAGGTGGAAACCCAGGGGAAGCCGCGCGACGGCTTTCGGGGCACGGTTCTGGTCGATCGGTTGGGGGACGACAGGCCGCCGTTGGAGGTGACGCCCAACGTCGAGGTCCCGTACGGGACGCAAATCTGGTGGAGCAAGGACGCTCAGCGGCTGGTTCTCGCGATGGAGAGCCGAGAGCGAAGCGCCCTGTACGAGGTACCCGCCGGTGGCGGGCCGATCGTTCAGATCTCCCGGGGCGACGACCATCTCTCGGGTTTCTCGCTGAGCGCCGACCAGGCGATGGCGTCCTGCATCGTGCAGGGGCCAATGAAGGCCCCCGAGATCGGGGTTCTTGGGCTGCAAGTCGGGACGGTGAAGACCCTCACGTCTGTGAACGCGGCTTTCGACCGCATCCGCCTTGGCGAGGTCTCGCGAATCACGTGGAAGAACAAGTACGGATGGGAGACGAACGGCTTCCTGATCAAGCCGATTGGGTTTCGAGAGGGGAGCCGTTACCCGTTCCTCGTGATCCTCTACGGTTTTCGCGGCCAATTCATCACGCAAGCCGAATGGATCGCGAGCTACCCGGCGCAGGTGTTCGCCGCCAATGGCTTCGCCGTCCTGCTGATGAACCAGCCCAAGGAGTATGGCTGGCGATACGGCAACTTCGAGCAATTCGCCTTCGACCGGGACTACAACGCTCTGGCCAGCATCGAGGCTGCGGTGGACGCAGTGGCGCAGATGGGAATCGCCGATCCCAAGCGGTCCGGCATCATGGGCTGGAGCTACGGGAGTGAGCTCACCAACCTCACGCTCACGCACAACAAGGTCTTTGCCGCGGCGTCCGCCTCGTCCGGAGGGGCCAACAACCCCGGGGAGTACTGGCTCTCCGGCGTGCCTTTTCAGCACTACATCGAGGGCACGATGGGCGGCTCGCCGTACGGGGAGTACGACAAGCGCTTCGACGATCTTTCAACCGTACGGCAGGCACACCGCGTCTCGGCACCGCTGCTCATCGAGGCTGCGGCCCAGGAGATGCTTCATTCGCTAGAGCTTTATACCGCACTGCGACGCCTCGACAAGCCTGTCGAGCTCATCGTTTACCCGGATGAAGGTCACATCTACTCGCAGCCGAAGCACCGGCTGGCCTCCATGGAGCGAAACCTGGACTGGTTCTCGTACTGGCTCCTCGGGCGAACCGATCCCGACCCCGGCAAGCGTGAACAGTACGGCCGCTGGGCGGCCGTGAAAGCCAAGCTCGCAAAGGGCGAGTGACGGATGCAGCCGTGTCGCCGTGGCCGGAGAGAACGGATTAGGTCGCGTGAACGAGGGATCTCCACCAGGGTGAACGGCAGGTGAGATCGGGGACAAGCCCGAGCACCGGGCACCTGAGGCGCCTGGATGGCGGGCCACGGTCGAAAGGGGCTTGGCAATGAGAAACGTGATCCTCGCCGACCCGAACGACGCGACGAACGTGAGACCCGCCATCGAGATCACAGGGTTTGCGCGGCATCTGGGCGTCCTCGTGACCCGCGATGAGGCAGGCCCATCCCGGGTGAATGTCATATGAGGCAGGTGCTCTCGATCAACCGCTTGATTGTGATTTTCTGCACACTGGGGTTTCTCTTCCTCGTCGTTGACACGTTTCTCGAGCACATCGAAGCGTTCAAGGATGAGCCGTTGGCGTGGATCCCGGTCGCGTTCAGCGTGGTCGGCCTCGCTATTGCGGGCATCGCGTCGGCCCGCTGGAACGAGACGTGGATACGGCTGCTTCATTGGTGCTTCATTGCTGCACTCGCCGTTGGCGCGGCCGGGGTGTGCCTCCACGTTGCCGATCAGTTCGAGAGCGAAGAGGAACGCGTGGCAGAGCACGGCGATGACACAGAGGAACACAAGCTGCCGCCCATCCTCCCCCCGCTTGCGTTCACAGGGCTTGGGGCATTCGGTCTGATCGCCACGCTCAGGAAGTGGCAGGCGGAGACAAAGTCATGAGCAAGGAGGTGCCCGAACGATCCGGCCGGTGGCCGGTCAAGAGGGTTCGTATGGCTACTGTGAGCGCGAACGACGCCACCTTGGCGTCGGCGCCGAAGGAGAGGACTAAAGTGGAGACAGATTGCCTCGCGCCTCTTGCCCGCAACAAGACGAGGGTCGGACGGTGCGTCCTTGTCTGGGCGGCCCTCCTCCCCGGAATGGAACTCGCGGCGGAACAGGTGCGAGGGATCCGGGTGGAGGACGCTCGGAGCACGGCGTCTTCCTCTGCAGCCTCGCCACAGCCGACGGTTCGCGGCAGGCCGCCCGTCTCCTTGGACGGGATTCTCGAGCGCCCGGGGGCGGATTTCCCCAACCTCATGTGGCTGCCGGATTCGGACAGGATCGTGTTCACCCTGGGGCGGTACTACGAACCGCAGAAAACGGTCATCCTCTCGACGAGAACGGGCGAGCGCAAGGAGATCGGTGGTTTGACGGTCAACTTCGGTGGAAGCTCGCAGCTCTCGGGAGACGGCGCACGCCTGGCGTACCTCAAGGAGGGATGGCTGTGGATTGTGCCGCTGCGGGGCGAGATGGTGCCCGCACGGATTGCCCGGCTCGATCTGTCACTCGGAAAGGCGTACGACGACTCGAAGATCTTCTGCTGGGGTGACGCGGACCGCGCGGTCTACTACACCCAACGGCCAAAGAGACCTCCGAAGGCCAAGCCCCGGGACGACGAGCCGACGGCGGTTGATTTTGACCCGTACGCGGAGCTTCCGCTTCCTCTGGAGATCTTCCGCCTGGACCTCGGCACGAAGGAGAGCCGCCGATTGGCCCAAGTCGATGCAGACATTCGAGATCTGACCTGGAACCCCCACGCCTCGGAGCTGCACGTCGCCACCGTCCGTCTTTGGGGATACAACGAAAGGCAAGGTTCTTCGCAGATCCTCGCGCTCGACCCGAAGACCGGGAAAACCCGTGAGGTCCTCCGAACCGCCGGGGGGAGCCAGAGCCTGCGCAGTCACTTCTCCCCGGACGGACGGTGGGTCGCAACCACCTACGACTACGAGAACGTCGTCTACGACTTCCGGAACAACGTGGTTCTCATTGATACGACAAGCGGCGCCCAGCGCGCCCTGGCGCCCGAGCTGCATGTCGGCGAGGACCTCGAGTGGTCGCCGGACTCGGGCGCCCTGTACGCTCGCGTGCTCGATGGAGGTTTTAATGGGATACGACAACTCGGGGTGGACGGCTCGGTAAGGATCCTCGAGAGGGGCGAGCGGTACATCGACGCATTCGCCCTGGCGCCGGACGGAACGAAGTACGTCTCGCTCACCCAGGATGGTCAGGGCCGCCGCGAGCTGCGCCTAAGTGATTCGAACGGTAGCAACCCCCGCGTTCTCCTCACCATCGACGATCCGACACGAGAATTCGTGATGGGCGAGTTCCGCGAGATCTCATGGCCGAGCTTCGACGGCATGCGCATCTACGGCTTTGAGATCCGACCAGTGGGCTTTGATCCGAAGAAACGCTACCCGATGCTCGTGGACGTGCACGGCGGCGGGCCGGGCAGCCGTCTCTACCTGAGTGGTGGCGTGATCGGCAGTTCGCTCGAGCGTCAGCTCTGGGCAGGCCGAGGATACGTGGTGTTCGTTCCGGACTACCGGTCGGCGGCGACGGCCTACGGGCCCGGCGTGATCGAGAAGATGCGGGGCCGGAGCTACTCCGTCACGGACACCCGCGACATCATGGCGGGCGTGGACTTCATGGTCGCGCAAGGATACGTTGACCCGGATCGGATCGCTCTGCTCGGTCAGAGCGCCGGAGCACACCGGGTCAACGTTCTCCTCCCGACGACGACGCGCTTCCGGGTCGCGGTTTCCAACGAGGGCTGGGCCAACGGCTGGATCGTGGATTCGACCGGCCCCATGACTGGAAGGTGGGAGCATCCGATCACGGAGTGGTTCTTCCGTACGACACGCGCCGAAAACCCGGAGCCGTGGTTCGCCGAGGATCCGATGACACGATTGCACGAGATCCGCACACCCACGCTGCTGATCTCCGGGACTCCGGAGCTGGGTGCCGTGGACCGGATGACGAACGAGTACATCTTCACGATGCTGCGGCGGAAGGGGATCGATACGAAGCTCGTCCTGTTTCCCGACGAAGGGCATGGAACCACGCGTGTGGCAAACCAGCGTTACCTGATGGGCGCGGTTCTGGAGTGGTTCGAGCGACATCTCGACCTGAAACGGGATGAGGCAGGCCACCTTGTGTTCCAGGGGGATCGCGTCGCCTCGAATGGGAACGCCGCCAAGAGTGCGCCGTCTTCGCCGGCGAGAGCAAACCCGTGATGGATCTTGTGCTCCTTCTCGCGTGTGACAACCGCGACCGTGCCGCGGCGTGTGACTTTCACCGCCCCGGATCCGTGACCGAAGCGATTCCGTGGATCCTCAAGATCCCAAGCCCGATGCAGACCTGCCCGCATCTGGATCTAGCTGTCACTGGATTCATCTCGGAGGAGAAGGCAAAGGGGGAACCCCAATGAGAATTCTCAGGCCAAGTCGTTTCTTTTTCTGCCTCGGCGCCGCGCTCTGTACGTTGCTAGTGTCCGCCCAGGCCTCGGCGCAACAGCGGCCCATGGCGCCAGACGACATCCTGCGGCTGGAGGAGCTTGGTGACGTGGCGTTCTCGCCGGACGGGACGTGGCTCGCCTACGTCGTCAGGCGAGCCAAGGCCGTCACGTACCACAAGTGGGACTTTCTTTGGGGAAACGACCGCGCGGACGTCTGGCTCGTCCCCTCCAGCGGGGGCACGCCGAGAAACCTGACCAACGGCGCCCCCGATGGCTCCGGTTTCTGGTTGCCCGTGTGGTCGCCGGAGGGGAACCGGCTTGCGATGCTCTCGACGCGCGGGGGGAACGTGAGGCTCTGGGTCTGGGAAAAGTCCTCCGGAAGCCTGAAGCCCCTCACCGAGCAGGGAGTGGACACCTGGGATCTCGGCGACAAGGGCGCGATCTGGGTCTCCGACCACGAGCTTTTCTGTCCGGTTCTTCCCAAAGGGGAACGCCCGCTCTCGATGACTATCGAGATGGGAGCGGGTGAAAAGGCGATGCGCGAATGGCCCAAGGCGTGGAAAGGGGACGAGACGACTGTCAGTGTGCTCGAGAGCGGCGTGCCGGTGGACGTCACCAGGCGACCTCAGAGCCAGCTGCTCTGGATCGACGCGGCTACAGGTGCGCAGCAAATCGCGGCAGGGGCGGCGAGCTTCCGTGACCTCCGCCTGTCCCCCGACAAGCGTCATCTCGCTTTTCTCGCGCAGTCGGAACAGATGCTGCCCGATCCCAAGAAGCTACTTCCCCCCCGTGAGGGGAAGCTTTTCGCTGTCTCCCTCGTGAGCGCCTCCGGGGAGGCGAGCGCCACCCGCGTCGAAGGCGTGCGGGAGGTGTTCCAGGGGTCGTTGACCTGGTCGCCCGATGGCAGTCGCTTCGCCGTGGTGGCTTCGCTAACCAAGTTGCCGCAGGCGACGCCGCGCGTTCTCGTCTGCGCGACGTCCGGGGGTTGCGAGGCGGCTTCGGGCGAGGAGATCGATCCGACCCCCGCCGTGCACGACCAACCCAAGATCGTCTGGTCGGCAAAGCAGGATCTGCTCGTACTTGCGAAATCCACGAAGCCGTCCGACAAACCGGAGAAGGAGGGCCGGCCCGACTGGTGGCTGGTCGCTGCCGGTGCGGCACCTCGCAACGTCACGGCCGGTTTGAAATCCGCCCCGATCCCACTGCTTCCGCGTGGGGATGGCTCCTTCCTGGGTGCCGCTGACGGGGACCTCTGGCAGATTGACACGAGCACGGCGCCCCCGCGCAACCTGACGGACAAGTTCGAGCCGAAGATCGCTTCGGTCGTCTGGCCCAAAGAGCCGACGCTCGAGAAGGGAGGTCCCTCGCGGCTCATCGTGGCTGTGCAGAAAGAACAAACGACGGACCTCTATGCGATAGACGTGCCTTCCGGAAACGCCAACCCCTTCGCCAAGCCCATCGCCGATGCCAGCCTCGCATCTTATGACACCGGAAAGGAGACGGCGGTCTTCACGGCCGCGACTCGGGACGGGAGCTTTCTCTGGCTCTCGCGCCGGGGCTCCGAGCCGACTCGGGTTGTCGAGACGAATACCTTCCTGCGCGGTATCGCCGAGGGCAAGACGCGGAAGATCGAGTATCGGGGCCTCGACGGCCAGGACTTGAAGGCCTGGGTCATCCTTCCGATCGGATATCGGGAGGGAACGAAGTACCCGCTCGTGACCTGGGTGTATGCGGGGTCGGTGGCCGGAGAGAAGCCCACCTCGCTCGCAAAACTGAACGACGGAATCTCTCTGAACCTGCAACTCCTGGCCGCCCACGGATACGGCGTCCTTCTGCCCAGCATGCCGCTGAGCGCAGAAGGCGTGACGAGCGATCCCTACATGGAGCTTTCCAAAGGCGTTCTTCCCGCTGTGGACAAGACCGTCGAGCTCGGCATCGCCGATCCCAAGCGGTTGGGCGTGATGGGCCAGAGCTACGGAGGCTTCAGCACGTACGGCCTCGTAACCCAGACCACCCGCTTTCAGGCCGCGGTGGCGCTGGCCGGGTTGTCCGACCTCGCGAGCCTCTACGCGCAGTTCGATGCCCGGCAGCGCTACGACGCGTTCCCTCAAGAGGATCTCTTCTACATGTTCCTGGCTGAGAGCGGTCAGGAGCGCCTCGGCAACCCTCCCTGGAAGGACTTCGGGCGGTACATCCGCAACAGCCCGATCTTCTACGTGGACCGCGTCGAGACTCCTCTGATGATCATTCAGGGGGACATGGATTACGTCGCCATGCAGCAGGGGGAGCAGTTCTTCATGTCCCTCTACCGCCAAAACAAGAGGGCCCAGTTTCTCCGCTATTGGGGGGAAGGCCACGTTCTCGAGGGTCCTGCCAACATCCGCGACATGTGGCAGCGGATCTATTCCTGGTTTGACGAGTTATTGAAACCCAAAGCTGAGGAGTCACCAAGAAAGGAGAATGAACCATAGTGCTTTTAGTACTTTTCGCCTCGTCGAGCGGGTGAACGAGACCTTCGGCGTCCGGGGATGGGTAGGCGAGCCAATCGCATACGTGCGCTACGCAGGGAGTGACACCGGGAGGGGGCGTGAGGGTCCGCGAATCGGGTGAGGTACCGAAGTGGGCTCCTTGACGAATCGGCTGCACGGTTGCATGATGAGCCGGATCATGGATGATCATCGCTGATGAGTGGTGAATCTCAATATCCCATAACGAGCTTTGCGAGGTGCGACGAGGGAAGCACCTCTACGCCCGCTGGAGCACTCGCGCGGGGTAGCCGAGCGGTTTCCGTGCGGACCGCGGCGTGGCGGAGGCAACGACTCGGGAAGAGCCGCAGAAAAGGGAGGAGTCATGCACCGGAAAGCCATTCTGGCCTGCGTTGCTGTCTTCGTGGTCCTCTCAATCGGCATCGCTGGGCACGTCGGCGGCGCGCAAGGCTCGTCGCCCGTCCCGCCCACGGCTAGCCAGCGCCCGGCCCTGTTCAAGGACAGCCGGCAGTCGCTTGCAATTGCTCGTGCGCAGGGGCGCAAGAACGTGGTGTTGCTGGTTGTGGCAAGAGCGGGCGCAGCCGCTGCCGTTGCCGAAAAGGCGGGCCGCCTCGGCGGCGACGTGCGCTATCGAGATGATGAGGTGGGGTACTTGCGGGTGCGGATCTCACCGGATCGTGCCACAGAATTCGCCGAGTTCGATGGGATCGAGGCCGTAACCATGGATTATGACGACAGCTATCCTAACCGGCTCGGCCCTGGTCGGCAGGCCCTTCCCAAGGAGACTCCTGCGGCTGTTCCGCCGTCGACACCGACCGGCCAGAGTCCCACGGAATGGCCCCCGCGCTTGACCGACTATCCGCTTCGGCATCCATACTCACCGATCAAGGACCTGGACGCGGCCGGCTTTCTCGCCAAGCACCCGACCTGGGATGGCCGTGGCGTGACCATCGCGCTGCTTGACGGCAATCTCGATTTCCTGCTGCCGGAGTTCCAGACCGCGTACACCGCCGATGGCAAGACCGTGCCCAAGATCGCGGACTACCTCAACGTCACCGATCCGCGCGACGATGGGGACATCAATCCGCAATGGGTCAACATGCAGGAAACCGTGACATCGAGTGCAGGCAAGGCGAGCTTCAAAGGCAAGACGTTCACGGTTCCCCGTGACGGGACCTACCGTTTCGGCTTCTTCAGCGAGCGTCGGTTCAACATGGAGTCGAACGCTGCGTATATCGACCAGGACATCGACCGGAACGGGAATCCAAAGGGCGACGACGGGTTGTTCGGCGTGCTGTGGGATGAGACAACGAATGACGTATGGGTGGACACGAATCGCGATCTCAGCTTTGCCGATGAGAAGGCGATGACCGACTACATCAAGCGAGAGGATGTCGGAATCTTCGGCAAGGACGATCCGAAAACACCCGTGCGTGATTGCGTCGGCTTCGCGGTGCAGACAGATCCAAAGAACAAGTTCGTCTCCATAAACGTCGGAATCTACCAGCACGCGACCGAAATCATGGGTTCGGTGGTCGGCAACAAGCATCCGAAAGGGCGGCTGCAGGGGGTGGCCCCGGGTGCACGCCTCGTGTCGGTGTTCTACGGCGTAAGCAACGCACATGGGCTCATCGAAGGGCTCATCACCGCGTTCAAGCATCCCCTGGTGGATCTCATCGTCCTTGAGCAGTCGGTGGCGATCGCATCCCTACCATACCTCCTGGCCGACGCGACCCACCCGATCAGCATCGTGGCTCAGCGACTGACTGAACGGTACAAGAAACTAATGTTCGTGCCGGGAGACAACTCGCCTGCCTTCGGGTTTGTCGCTGAAGATGGGCTGGCGCCGGGCGCGGTGAGCGTCGGCGGGTACCAGAACAAGGAAAGCTACCGCGTGAACTGGGGATTCATTCCCGAGAACGACGACAACCTGCACTGGGGCGCGCTTTCCCATGGGCCCAGCGGCGCCGGCGCGCTCAAACCCGACCTGATTGCGCCGAGCGGGCAGATGTCTACGGACCCTGGCTATCGCAAGCCAATGGTGATGCCAAAGGGGCTGTACGAGCTTCCCCCCGGCTACTCGGTGGACGGCGGCACCTCAACGGCGACACCGATGGCCGCGGGAGCCACCTCTCTCGTGGTAAGTGCGGCCAAGCAGACCGGCGTCCCTCACGATGCGGCGCCTCTGAAGGCGGCCATCACCGGCAGCACGCGCTACATCTGCAACCTTGCCGCCCACGAACAGGGGAACGGGCTCATTCAGGTGGGGCCGGCGTTCGAGCTGTTGAAAAAGCTGCAGGCCGTGCAGCCGATCACCATCACGAGCCGTGCACCGGTCAGGACGAAGCTGAGCCATCTCCTGTTGACGCCGGACGAAGGCGTGGGGTTGTACGAGCGTGAAGGCTGGGCCGTTGGCGACAGCGGCGAGCGAACGATCACGCTGACCCGAACGTCCGGCCCTTCCGAGCCGATGACCTTCGGTCTGACCTGGTACGGCAACGATGGCACCTTCAGCAGCCCGACAGCCGTTACCTTGCCGCTCAACACGCCGGTCGCGGTGCCGGTTGCGATCACCGCAAAGAGAGAGGGCGCGCACACCGCGATCCTCTCCGTCGATCATCCGGCGATTCCAGGGCACGCCCATCGCGTGCTCGCGTCGATCGTCGTCCCCTATCGCTTCACGGCCGAAAACGGGTACTCGGTCAAGGCAGAGGTCACGCCTCCACTGCCGGGTGATCTGGGTGTGTTTGTCGAGGTGCGCCCGGGAACGGCTGTGCTCACCTTCTCCACCTCTTCGCCCAACGTGGGCCTCACGGTAGTCAGCCCTGATCGGGATAACCTCTATCCGTGTGGCTTTGATGCTCCAGCCGGCACGCCCTGCTCGGTTTCTCGTCCCCAACCGGGCGTCTGGGAGATCAACATCGCCCCGAAGGTGGGGCGGACCTTTGACCCCGAAGCGCCGGTGCCGCTCAAGGCGACCCCGGTGACCGTCACAGCCACGGTTCTCGGCGTTGACGTGACGGCGGCGCCGACGCCTTCAACCATGTTAAAGGCTGAAGGCTCGCAGCCCCTTTTGCTGACGTTCAAGAACCGACTCGGCAAGGTGACAGCGGCTGCCACATCGGTCGAGCTCGGCAGCGCCATCCGGAGGAGCGCGGCGATCGCGCAGGGCGAGCAGCACCTGTATGAGATCGTGGTGCCCAAGGGCACGACGTCCCTGTTTGCCAAGGTGAACGGCGTGAGCGACGCTCGTGCCGATCTCGACGTGTACTTGCTTGACTGCACGGAGCCGGAGAAGGCACCCGAGGAGAAGGCTGTCGAGCTCGAGAAGGGCAACAAGGCGCCATCGGCGCCGAACCCGACCTGCGGAACGGTCGCAAAGGCTGCAGATGTGGGGCCTGATGGCGAAGTGGACGTCGCCAACCCAAAGCCTGGGCGGTGGGTGGTCGTGGTCGATGGGTATTCGGTGCCGGGCGGACCCGTCAGCTATCAGTACCTGGATCTTTTCACGCATCCGAGTTTTGGCGCGGTCGCCGTTGCCGATGTTCCCGAGGAGCGAGCTCCATCGATCACCTGGGCGGCGAAGGCGAATGCCTGGGCGGTGAGCCTTCCGGATCCGCCGCGGCAACTCGCCGCTCATTTGACTGCCACAAGCAAGGAGCCCACGAAGGGTGGAGGGCGATTTGGCCAAGGTGAGAAGGTGCTAATCCCGTTAGGTTCGGTTGACCTGTGGTTCGGTGCTCAAGCGGCAGCGGCAACCGGAGGCCATTAGCGCGGTGTCCGCCCTGCGTCAGTAACGGCGAAACACAAACTTGAATCTGTTTGACCGAGAAGCAAGGAGGGAGCGGAAAAATGACTCGGAAGATCATAGGTGGGCTGATTCTCCTTTGCATCGGCTCGCTCGCACTCGCGAGCGGGGCCGAGGCACCCGGGCCGCGCGTCGTTGTCGGGCCCAACATGCTCGTCTCCCGCGACGGCGACTTCCCGCACGTCGAGCTGATCGTCGCGGCCAACCCGAAAAACGTGAAGAATCTGCTGGGCGGTGCCATCACGTACACCCGGCCGAGCGGAGGCACGGCGTGTCGTACCTACGCCACCAACGACGGGGGTACAACCTGGTGGCCGTCCGAGTTCGCCGAGCAGGTGCAGTGGGGGGGCGCTGATCCATACGTTGCGTTCACGCCGCAGGGCACGGGCATCTTCTCGGTGTTGACATTTCAGAAGGACGAGAAGGATCGCGATCGGGCATTCCTCCACGTGTGGCGCTCCGAGGACGGCGGGAGGAGTTGGGGCAAGACGATGAACCTCGGCTGCTCCTACGACCACGAGCAGATTACCGTCGATCATACGACCGGCAGTTACGCTGGGCGAATCTACATTGCAGCGCTGTATGGCTATCCGGTTTACACTGTCGGCGTTTTTCGGTCTGAGGACGACGGTCGGAGCTGGACCGGGCCGGTCGAGGCAGCCAACGGCGGCGGCACGATCGGCATCAACGACATCCAGCCAATGGTCCTCTCCGACGGGACGCTGGTGGTCCCATATGCGGATTTCGACTTCCTGCCCGGCAAGGCCAAGATGTCCGGCAAGGCCTCGAGCACCGCCTGGCTGGTCCTCTCCGAGGACGGCGGCGTGTCGTTCGGGAAGCCTCGCAAGATCCAGACGATGCAGTACAACCTGGATGACAAGAAGGGGAGGAATCTCTCGGTGTTCCCGGCCTTCGCCGTGGATAACCAGTCAAAGGAGTACCGCGACCGTATTTACGTGGCGTGGACCGACTTTCGGTACGGTCCAATCCGGCTTCTCTTCTCCCACTCCGAGGACCGGGGCCTGCACTGGTCCGAGCCAATGCTGTTGGACCCTGGCACTCCTAAGGACGCGATGCAGGGGCAGCCGGTCGTGGCGGTGAACAAGGACGGCATCGTCGGCGTGACGTGGTACGACACACGCGACTCGAAGGACGGCTCGCAGTTCCACGAGTGCTTCACGGCCTCGCTTGATGGTGGAAAGTCGTTCCTTCCGCCCACACGTGTCTCCTCCGCGCCTTCGACCCCACTTGGGCCGGGCAACATGAACATGGGTGCCATGATCTTCCGGCACAAGGAAACCACTGCCCTTTCGCTGGTCTCTGCCGGGAGCCGGTGGCCTGGGGGGGGCGACTACATGGGGCTGGCACCGGACAAGGAAGGGGTTTTTCACCCGTTCTGGGCGGACGCGCGGACGGGGACGTTCCAGATTTACACGGCGTCCGTTTCCGTCGTGGTCCCGCCCAAGGAGAAGCCCGCAGGGACAGGGGCCACCCCCGCTGCACCGGCCGACGCTCCACAGACGCCTCCGGCCCCGGCTCGGACCAAGGTGGTCCTGGACACGCGCCTCGAGTTCGTCTTCGACCCGACGCGCTACGACGGGGCCACGAAGGAGTCGGAGATTCCGGTTCGGCTGCGAAACATCTCGAAGCAGCCGATCTATCCGCCGATCACACTGGAAATCCTGGGGTTCGACCTCAACGATCCAGAAATTCCCAAGTACCCCTATCCCCCAATGTGGGTGGTCAACGCGGCCAACGGCAAGAACGGCGAAGGCGCAATCTTCGACTTCTCAGGGGCCCTCGGGAACCTCGAGTCCCTCGAGCCCGGTGCGCTGACCGGGCCGGTCGTCCTGAAGTTCCGCTTCGAAGACCCCACGCTACCCCAGCCGATCCGGCTTAAGGTCGAGGGGATGGTCGAGGAGGGCAAGTGAGGGGTTCTTTGGAGGGAGGGTTTCAAAGATCGGACGTTCGTCGCCTGTGCTTCTCGTGACTCCTGCCTCGGTGGCCCCGTCCCCCGCCGCCGCGGAGGAGGCAACGAACGCGGCCCCGAGATCACCCGCTTCACCGCGAAGGGAGTTTGGAACACCAGGCTCGGTGGAGGGACTATGAGGTTGCTTAGCGTCTTCCTCTCGATAGTGGTCGTGGCTCCTGCATTCGCGCAACAGCCGGGTGTACCGGCCAGCGAGAGTGCCGGGGCCATTGGTACGCAGGGGCCGGTGAGCGTCTCCGGTCACGGAGCCGAGGCCACTCGTTTGGCGTCAGGAAAGTGGACGGGGAGTATCACGCTACCGGGTGAGCAGAGCAGCTCTCCTCTACACTGCGAGGTGGTCTCCGGGGCGCACCCAACCACCATCGAGATCGTGTGGATGGATGGTAGGCGCTTGCCGGCATCGTCTGTCCGCTCAGAAAACGGCGTGCTGCGTTTCTGCTTCACGCCTGGCCCTCAGGTGGAGTGTGCACTGCAGCGGCAGCCGGGCGGCAGTTTTGCTGGCGAATGCAAGGATCCAGCCGGTGGGGCGGCGGAGTTCGTCATGACGCCCCCTGGCGTTCAGGCGACGGCGACACGGCCCAGCGCCCACGAGAAGCCACCGGTTGCCCCCGTCGCCTCCGCGGCCGCGTGGGCGCCGGCCTCGCAGAGGGAGGGCGGCCGTGCCCCCGCGAACGCGGGCGCGGCTGTCGAGCGGCCTGCGGGACCCTCAGATGCCTGTGCCGATTCACGGTTCAAGTGCCGGTTTCTCTCCGCAGAGACGGACGACTGGGAACCATCCCTGGCCTTGGGGGGAGACGGTTCCGTGCACATCGTTGCAACGCGAATGGGCGCCGCCATTGCTGTTCCGGGTCCGGGGCATTTTGCACGGAACGCTGGCGTTGTCTGGTCCTCGCTGGACGGAGGAGAGACGTTTCACCCGGCCGTTCAGCCCGCACCGGACCAGTTCGATTTTGACGGAGGGGACCCTCGGATTAAGTCCGATACGCAGGGGAACGTGTACGCGAGCTGGATCTCCGGCAACGTTGACCCGACGACCGGGCGGCCAAGGATGGACGTCGGTGGCCTCATCCTGGCGGTCTCCCGGGACCACGGTGAGACGTATCAGACGAAGGTGGTAGCAACCCTCGAATCCGGCGTGGGCGATAAGCCGGAGCTCGCCGTGTCGCCAAACGGGCGGGACATCTACATCGCATTCATGGGCAGGATGACGCTCGACGTCATCGCCTCGCACGATGGCGGCGATACCTGGGAGCGGCACCCCCTCGACTCCAGGAAGATGATGTATTGGCCGACCTCCATCGCCCTTGCTCCCAACGGAGACCTCTACGTCACGGATCCCTGGTTCCAAGGCGAAAGAACCGATCCGGTCGTCCCCGTTGCTCTGCGCATCTGGCGCTCGAAGGACGGGGGGGTGACGTGGAAAGACCACGTCTTCAGCACCTCACCCATAACGACGGACAGAGGTTGGTGCGTTCACGGTTCTCCATGCCCCGTTGGTCTTCCTTATGCCGGCGTGGCGGTGGACGCGCGCAACCGCGTATATGTTGCCTACAACGAGGGCAAGCTGAAACAGCCAAAAGACGTCAGGTTCATCCGGAGCGAAGACGGCGGGGTTACGTGGTCCCAGCCCGAGGTGATTTCGGCTTCCCCGCGTCCTGCTTCAGCGGACATGGCCGCCTCCTATTTCGTCCACGTCGCGGCGGCGGGAGACGGGCTCGTGTATGTGCTCTGGGTGGACGATCGCGCTGGTCCGCTGAACGTTTGGACCAAGCGCTCGACCGACGGGGGGAAGACCTGGTCTGCTGACGTCCGGCTTTCCCCCCGGGACGGAATCAAAGGGTTTTATGGCGACTACGGTGGAGTCGCGATCGATTCCCGAGGTGCTCTCCACGTGGTTTTTGGAGAGGGGATCAGGCGCATGCCCGGTGCGTCCGAAGCCAAGGACGCCACCGAGACAAGAGGGCCAGCCGGTGGGGTTTGGTACGTGAGGTGGGACGGACGGTGACACGGAGCGTGCCCAGTCCAAAGCTCGGTTCTCGGCGGGGTAGGAGTGTTGCGAAGGCTGACCTGACAATGACCTTATCTGCGGCAGCTCGAAACTCATGGGCTACGTTGCGCGAGGCAGGGAGAGATGAGCCTCCCCGGGCCCGCCCACATCGAGCAAGACTGTTCAGGAGGCAAGCATGAAGTCGTGCCGGGCCGTCGCACTAATGCTCTCTGCGGCCCTCGTAGCCGGGGCGGCGTCGCAGGTTGTGGCGCTCGATGGCGTCGTGCTGTCCCCCGAAGGCGACCCATACCCGGGGGCCCGGGTCCAGATACTCGGGCGCCCCGGAGTGGCGGTCACCGGGGCCGACGGTCGCTTCCACTTTGAACGCGATCCCGCGCCTCCGTTCGACGTGCTGATCTCCCGCCCCGACGGGGTCGCCCTGCGGCCGATCCACGTGGCTGCACTCCCGACCGGCCTCCTTGAGTTGCGGATCGCGCCCGTCCTCGCCGAGGAGGTGACGGTAATCAGCGGGAGCGCACCGGACATCGAGCTCCCGCCGGCGGCCGCCTTTACCTTGAGCGGGCGCGCCGACCTCGACCAGCGCGCGCCCGCTCAGCTTTACGAGGTACTTGAAAACATCCCCGGTACCGGGCGGGTCGGCGACGGGCTTGCCGCTGTTCCCTCGCTGCGCGGCCTCGCTCAGGGACGCACACTGGTGCTGCTCGATGAGGGCCGAGTGAGCGCCGAGCGCCGGGCCGGCCCCTCAGCGACATTCCTCGACCCGGCGACGGTCGACGAGGTCGAAGTGGTGCGCGGGCCGGGCTCAGTCGCCTACGGCTCCGATGCCTTGGGCGGGATCATTCGCATCCGCACCCGCATCCCGGGCCCGGGTGAACCGTTGCGCGTCCGCTATCACCTGGCCGCCGCCGACGTCACGGGCGAGCTCTCTGGGGGCGTTGAGATCTCGGCGACCGCATTCGGGGGCGGCCTGATCGCCGGCGCCTCGAGTCGGCGCTTCGACGACTACGAGAGCCCGGGCGGCGTGGTGCCGTTGTCGGGTGGCGAAAGCCGCAGCGCCCGCATCGGCTATCAGCACGAGCTGGCTGGCGGGGCGTTACGCGTCCTCTGGCGTACGGATGTCGGACGGGACGTTGGCAAGCCAGCCATCGACTCCGGGGTCACCCGGACGCTCTATCCAGAAGAGGCCTCACACCGGTTGAGCATCCAGTACGACCGAGGGGCGACCGCCGGGTTCTCCCGGTTATCGCTTGCCGCCACGTGGAACCGCTACGGGCTGCTCACCGACAAGGATGTCGTCCCCACGGCGACCAAACCTCGGCAGATCACCCGCGCCGACGTCGAGGCTGACGACTGGGGTCTGCGTGTAGAGGCCGAACGGGCGCTTGGCTCAACGCGGATTATCGTGGGCTTCGACGGCAATGGTCGTTTCGGTCTCTCCGCCGTCAACGACACGGTCAGCTACGCCCTTGGAAGCCCATGCTGCGAGACCGGGCGCACCCGCGAGGTTTCGATCGCCGACGCCCGCCGCGATGACCTCGGCGTGTTCGCCGGCGTGTACACGGGCCTCGCGCGGGTGTCGCTGTCCGCCGGCGTTCGGGCAGACCGTGTCGCGAGCGAAACCTCTGGTGGCTACTTCGGGAGGCGCGATGCGTCGAACTCCGCGCTGTCTGGTTTCATTGCCGCGGCGGTGCCGCTCGGCGGTGGCCTCGAGGCCTCGCTCCAATTCGCGCGCGGTTTTCGTGAGCCGGTGCTCTCCGACCGCTACTACCGCGGTGTCACCGGTCGTGGCTTCATCACGGGCAACCCCGACCTTGAATCGGAGACCAGCCGCCAGCTCGACGCGGCCCTTCGCTTCTCCCGCGGCCGGGCTCAACTCGCACTCTACGGTTACCTCTACCGGATCGAGAACCTGATCGAGCGGTACCGGTCCGGCGACAACTACTTCTTTCGCAACCGCGGCGAGGCGGAGGTGTCGGGCGCCGAACTCGAGGCCGGCATCGACCTCGGCGCGGGACTCGCGCTCCAGAGCGGGCTGCAACTCGCGCGCGGTGAGGTACGCGACGACGGGACGCCTAGCGACGATGTTCCGCCGCGCGGCGGGTTCCTGCTCCTCCGGCAGGAGCTCAGGCCGCACTGGGATTGGCTGGTACGCGTCGCGGCCTATCACCGCGACGAGCGAGCCGGTCCGAACGAACGTATCGTCCCGGGCTATACGGTGATCGACGCAGGTGTCGGCTACCGTGTGAGCCCGGCGGTCGAGTTCCGGCTTCTGGGTCGTAACCTCCTCGACCGCGAGTACCCGTCGAGCCCCGACGCGAAGTCAGTCGCGGCTCCAGCGCGCACGCTGCAGTTAAGCGTACGGGGCGTGATCTAAGCTGGCCGTCGGCGGGTGTAGGCGTCGGGGCGTCGCTCGTCGCTGTGAGGCGGTCGCCGCGGCCGCGCCAGGGCTCCGCCTGCGACGCGGCGGGCCCCGCACCCCCTCGTCGGCGCCGCTGCGGCGGTGATCGGGGGCCCTTCCCGGCTGGCACCGGGCTCGTCGTGGCCGCGGGCCGCTCTGGTAGTGGCCTCGCCTCGCCTTGGCCGACGGAGGGTGTATCGGGGCTCTTGACACCCCAAATGGGGGTTGCCTAGACTGATCATCCTTGATGAGTCGTAGTGAGGGTGTCCCGACCAGTTGAGACCGAGCAGGTACAACCCGGCTTCGGCACGGGTCGCCGCGCCGGAACCGATCGCATCGTCGAAGAACTACCGTGAGGAGGCGTTCATGGTGCGACTCTCGAGGATCAGGTCTCTTGGCTCGGTGGTGCTCCTTGTCGCAGGGGCGTTGCCGCTTGCCGCGGCCGACGCGCCCAGGGCTGTCGTCGGTCCAAACATGCTGGTCTCCCGCGACGGGGACTTCCCGCACATCGAGCTGATCGTCGCGGCCAACCCGAAGAACGTGAAGAACCTGCTGGGTGGCGCGATCACCTACACTCGCCCCAACGGCGGTTTTGCTTGCCGTGCCTACGCCACACTGGATGGGGGCGCGACCTGGCACGCCTCGGAGTTCGCCGAGCAGGTCGAGTGGGGAGGGGGCGATCCGTACGTTGCCTTCACACCCCAGGGCACGGCGCTCTTCTGTGCTCTCACGATGGCAAAGGACGAGAACTCTCGGCAACGAGCATTCATGCACGTATGGCGCTCGGAGGACGGGGGTCGGACCTGGCAGCAGAAGCCCGCCGACCTGGGGTGTTCCTACGACTTTGAGAAGATGGCGGTGGACCAGACCACCGGACAGTTCGCGGGGCGCGCCTACATCGCCGCGCTCCACGGCTATCCCATCTATCGTGTCGGCCTCTTCCGCTCCGCGGACGATGGCCGGAGCTGGACCGGGCCGGTGGAGGTGACAAACGGGGGTGGCACGATCGGCGTCGGCGCGGTCGCCGTGCTGATCCTCTCCGACGGAACGGTCGTGATACCGATCGTGAAATACGAGTTCCTTCCAGACAAAGTGAAGCGAACGGGGATGATCACTCGGCCCATGTCACTCATGTTTTCCTCAGACGGAGGCGTCACATTCACGCCTCCGCGCGAGGCACCCGCCGCCGTGATAAACATGGACGACCCGAGCTCGCGTGACACTGCCGGAATCGAGGCTTTTGCCGCGGACGTGGGTTCGAAGGACTACCGCGATCGCATCTACATGGCGTGGTCGGACTCCCGCCGCGGCCGTCCGCGTATCCTCTTCTCCCGCTCGGAGGACCGGGGGCTGCACTGGTCGGAGCCGGTCCTAGTCGACGGAGGCGTGCCGAAGGAGACGATTCAATTCCAGACGGTCGTCGCCGTCAACAAGGACGGGGTGATCGGTGTGACCTGGTACGACACCCGGGGCTCGAAAGACGGGTCGCAGTTCGACGAGTACTTCGCTGCGTCCGTAGACGGCGGGAGATCCTTTCTTCCGTCGGTGCGCGTCTCCTCCGCGTCGTCGGCCTTTCGTGGCCCCGGAAACATGAGGATGGACCCGTTCGTTTTCGACCACAAGGAGGAGATCCACCTCTCCCTGATCTCCGCGGTGAGCCGTTGGCCGAGCGGTGGCGACTACCTGGGTCTGACGGCGGATAGGGACGGCGTCTTTCACCCCTTGTGGGCGGACGCGAGGAGCGGGACCTTCCAGGCCTACACGGCAGAGGTCTCGGTCGAGCTGCCGGCCGGCGAGAAGCCTGCCACGGGAGGAGTCACCACTGTCCCACCCGAACCCCCCAAGGCCGCGCCGCGGACGAACAGATCGTTGCGCGGGAGGGTGGAGTTCGTCTTCGATCCCACGAACTACGACGGGGCGGCCCGAGAGTCGGAGATTCCTGTGCGGCTCCGGAACGTTTCGAGCGAACCGATTTACCCGCCACTCACTCTCGAGATCACCGGCTTCGGGATGAACGATCCCGAGTTGCCGAAGGACGAAAGCCCGGCGCCGACCGTCGTCAACGCCGCCAACGGGAAAACCGGCGTGGGCGCCGTCTTCGACTTCGCGGGCGCGCTCGGCAGCCAGGCGGTCCTCAAGCCCGGGGCACTAACCAGTCCCGTCGTCATGCGCCTGAAGTTCGAGGACCCAGCGAAGATTCCGCCGATCCGGCTGAAGGTCGAGGGATCGGTGGAGGAAAGCAAGTAAGGCTTTGCCTGAAAGGAGGCTCAGATGTTCGGACAATCTCTTCTCACGTGGCGTTCGGGTGTCGGTGCGACCAGACGACTTCTCGTCGGCGTGTTTGCCATGGCTTGCGGGGCAGCCGCTGCCGGGGCCGAGACTTCCAGTGCCCGGATCGAGGTGGGGCCCAACATCCTGGTGAGCCGTGACGGCGACATCGCGCATTGCGAAACCATGATCGCCGCGAATCCGACCGACCCGAAGAACCTCTTGGGCGGATCGATCGTGATGATCCGCCCCGACGGAGGCGCGGCCAACAAGGCCTACGTGTCGTTCGATGGCGGCTCGACCTGGACCGACGTCACCTTTCCCGAGGAGATGGAGCACGGGGGCGGGGACCCCCAGGTGGGGTTCGGCATCACGGGCACCGCCTATTTCGTCGGCCTCTCAAAGGGGATGAACTTCTACCGCTCCGAGGACGGAGGCAAGACTTGGAGCAAGGCGGTCAACCTCGGCCGGAGCCACGACCACGAAATGCTCATCACCGATCACACCTATGGCCCGTACGCCGGCCGCGTGTACCTGACCGAC